>Ga0316608_1001322_pt1 | contig 10070 bp, 8 predicted proteins | sample MIS2016152B_MG_FD_207673 | JGI IMG/M metagenome (GOLD analysis project Ga0316608, IMG submission 207673) | Microbial mat bacterial communities from Middle Island sinkhole, Lake Huron, Michigan, United States - MIS.2016.152B | ecosystem: Environmental > Aquatic > Freshwater > Lake > Sediment... | reverse complement strand
TTTTAAGCCAGGATTTAATTTGTTTTCGTAGTCCTGGATAGGTATTGATTTTGTCAAGTAATGCTTTGTGATTAATGCGGTCAAAGCATTTGGCAATATCAGCATCTAGCACGTATTTGGCTTTATTTCTAATACTGTCAAAGATAGCTCCAATCGCATCGTGACATGACCTACCTGGTCTAAAACCATAAGAGTTTGGCTCGAATTTCGCCTCCCATTCTGGTTCAAGAGCTGCTTTTGCAACTGCTTGTAAGGCACGGTCGTACATTGTGGGTATTCCTAATGGTCTTGATTCATTGGTTCCTGGTTTTGGTATCATTACCCGACGTGTCGGTTGAGATTTACCAGTTACTTTGAGTTGACTTACTAGCTCTAATACAAGTAAGGTGCGCATTGCGCACCCTACAGTTAAACTTCTGGGCTTACAAGTAAGGTGCGCATTGCGCACCTACAGTTAAACTTCTGGGCTTGCAGGTAAGGTGCGCATTGCGCACCCTACAGTTAAACTTCTGGGCTTACAAGTAAGGTGCGCATTGCGCACCCTACAGTTAAACTTCTGGGCTTACAAGTAAGGTGCGCATTGCGCACCCTACAGTTAAACTTCTGGGCTTGGAGGTAAGGTGCGCATTGCGCACCCTACAGTTAAACTTCTGGGCTTACAGGTAAGGTGCGCATTGCGCACTACAGTTAAACTTCTGTACATACAAGTAAGGTGCGCATTGCGCACCCTACAGTTAAACTATTGGCAATAATTAATAATGGTTCAAAATTGGCTATTACCAATTACCCACTACCAATTACCCATTACCGATTCCCAATTCCCAGGGTTTTATTTATGCCGAATTAGCTCGTAAATTTCCACATAATCTTTAGCTGGATATTTCCACGAATTGTCACAATTCATGCCTTGAACGACGAATTCCTCAAATTCATCATGATAGTCATACCACAATCCGATCGCCCGATCCATTGCCGATTCTAAAGCATTGTAATCGGTCTGGTAAAACACATAACCATTGCGTTCCTCTGCCACGTGGTTAGTATCGTAATCTCGATCGAACACTGTATTCACCAAACCGCCAACTCCCCGCACCACAGGCACTGTCCCGTACCTCAACCCGATCATCTGAGTCAGCCCGCAGGGTTCGTAATTGCTCGGAACCACAATAAAATCTGAACCAGCATAAATTAAGTGCGACAGTTCCTCATTAAAACCCAGTTCCAAATGGCAGTCGTGATGGTCATTTAAAACCCGTTTTTCATGCTGAAAATGTGCATTAATTCCGGCTTCTGTAGCCGAACCCAAAAGCACAAATTGCGCTCCTTTACTGAGAGCATAATAAATTGCGTGGTGGACGAGGTGAACACCTTTTTGGTCGTCTAAACGACCGATAAACGCCACAATTGGCTTGTCTACATCCCGCAGTAAAAGTCGATCGCGCAAAGCTTGTTTAGTTTTGGCTTTTCCTGCCAGATTTTCCTGAGTGTAGTGGTGGGGAATATAACGATCGCTTTCTGGATTCCACACATCATAATCAATGCCGTTGAGCACCCCGCGAAACTTGTCTTGATACAAATGCAAAGTGTGACCCAACCCATAGCCTAACTCGCCCACATGAGCTTCCCAAGCGTGGTGTGGCGAAACCGTGGTGACAAAGTTCGAGTAAACCATGCCACCTTTCATAAAGTTGATCGCAAAAGGGTTAAAGTTATCTCGGAGGCGATCGTACTGAAAATAATAATCCTCTCGATTCAAACCCGTTGCTTGCAGAACTTCGCTACCACCCATCCCTTGGTGTTTGAAATTGTGGATGGTATAGCAGACGCGCTGATTTTCCATCCAATTGTATTTGTAGATTTCAAACAGCATGACTGGCACCAAACCAGTTTGCCAGTCGTGACAGTGAATCACATCAGGGCGCTTGTTACTTCTGAGCAAAAATTCCAAAGCGGCTTTGCTGAAAAATGCAAACCGCATATTGTCGTCATTGCAGCCGTAATAACAGCCACGATTGAAGAAATTGTCCTGAGAATGGGACTCGATGAAGAAACACAACTGCTCGTGAACCCAGCCGCAGTAAACTGTACAGCGAATTTCGCCGCCGTACCAGGGCACAAACAAATCCTCATAGGCAACGTGAAGTCCCCAAATGTGGTCGTACCTCATGCAGTCGTACTTGGGTAGAATAATCTCGACCGCATGGCCGCAACTTTCTAACTCCCGACTCAAACCGTAAACTACGTCGCCCAAGCCTCCTGCTTTGATGACAGGGGCGCATTCAGAGGCAATTTGTACGATGTACATTTTTCCGGCTTACTCCTGGGTGAATCAAAAAAATATTTTCTTAACATCACAAAAGTATATGATTCCAGGCAAACAAGCAAGTCGGCCCTTGGGAATCTGGGGGCGATATCCGCAGCTAGGGGAATTTGGGGCGGTTGCGGGCGATCGCTGGCAGCCTAACGAGGAGGATACCATCGAGGCGAGGCTGCAAGCTCTTTAGCGGAAGAGAAAAAATCGGTTGAGCAAGTCGAAATTGCTGCAACTCGATCGCAAATTCCGCAAATTTTAACTCATTTTATCGCATTTGTCAACTCAATCTTTTGCAGCAAATCGCCAGTTGTCTCGTCTATTTCCGAAGCTCGATCGAATAATATCAAATCCGCTAGCATCGGAATGATCAAGTAGGGGCAATTCATGAATTGCCCGTACCAGTGGTCACCCTATGTATCTTCGATATGTATCTTCGATATATCAGCGCAATTTTCAGTTTTTCGATTCACAGTCAACAGTCAACAGTCAACAGTCAACAATCATTCCGGTGTTACCGGAATTGATATCATAGCTTCGTCGCGGTGATGCGCCCAACTGTAATCGATCGCCTGTTTTTCCAGATTTTACCAAAATAAAATTAGTTGGTCAAATCCATTACCTTTCATTACTCCTAAGTATAAAATTCTCTCTGGCTCTTGCACCGGAGAGTGCGTATCGGTAATTGATCAATTGATCTTTGGCAGACATTTTCTGCTAGTCTAAAAGTATATAGCACATCTTACCAATAGTAAACAGTGCCACTCCACAATTCTTGAGAAAAATTCTATGCCTGCGATCGCACAATCTCCCAACCTACCCATTTTAAACGAAATCAACTCAGGATTACCCAATATTTGCGGATCTGAAGCAGAAATCAGTACCGCAGCCAACAGCAATGAACCAGTCTTTCTACCTAGGACAAATCTTCGCCTCGAAAATATTCAAGCCGGATTTGCCTGCGCCCTCCATATGCACCAACCCACGATTCCGGCTGGTGCAAACGGCGAACTGATCTGCAATCTTCAGAATATGTTTGAACATCCCAACCAAGGAGACAATCACAACGCCGGAGTCTTTGCTTCGTGCTACTCGCGCATGGGAGAATTTATTCCCCAACTGATTGCTGAAGGTTGCAACCCGCGAATTATGCTCGACTATTCCGGCAATTTGTTGTGGGGATTGCGCCAAATGGGACGCGATGATATCCTCAACAATCTCAAGCGCATTACCTGCGAAGCTCAATATCAACCTCACGTAGAATGGCTGGGGACAATGTGGAGTCACGCCGTCATTCCTTCAACTCCAATTCCCGACATCAAACTCCAAATTCAAGCATGGCAACATCATTTTGCAGCCATTTTTGGCTGGGATGCCCTCAAGCGCGTCAAAGGTTTTTCGCCCCCAGAAATGCACTTTCCCAATCATCCTGACACGCTTTATGAATACATCAAAGCTTTGAAAGAATGCGGCTACCGCTGGCTGATGGTGCAAGAACATTCTGTAGAAAATATCGAAGGTTCGGGATTGTCGCAAGACCAAAAATATATTCCCAACCGTTTAGTTGCCCGCAATTCTCACGGCGAAACCATCAGTATTACTGCTTTGATTAAAACCCAAGGTTCTGATACAAAATTGGTCGGTCAAATGCAGCCCTATTACGAAGCAAAAGGACGTAATAAACAGCAAATTGGCAAGGTCACAATTCCTTCTTTAGTCACTCAGATTGCTGATGGCGAAAATGGCGGCGTGATGATGAATGAATTCCCCAGCGCCTTTGTCAAAGCTTGGCACGAAAACCGCTCTCAAGGTGGCGGAAAATCCGGTGTTGTCGGTTTAAACGGCACTGAATATTTGGAGATAATTGAGGCGGCGGGCGTTAATCCTGATGATTATCCGATTTGTCAGGGGATTAATCAGCACAAAATCTGGCAGTTAGTCGATCCAGATAGTGCGACACCGGAAAAAGTCGAAAGTGCGATCGCCCAACTCAAGCAAATCGACCATAATTTTCACATGGATGGTGCTTCTTGGACTAACGATTTGAGTTGGGTGAAAGGCTACGAAAATGTCTTGGAACCGATGAATTTACTCAGCGCAGCATTTCACAAAAAATACGACCCGCTGGTGCAGCAAGATGCCACCGTTACCAAGCAGTTTGAGTATCAACAAGCTTTGCTTTACAACTTGTTGTTGCAAACAAGCTGTTTCCGCTATTGGGGACAGGGAACTTGGACTGATTACGCGCGGGAAATTTACAACCGTGGTGCTGCTTTAATGAACTAAGATAAGTTCGCAGTTGCGGTGTGGCGAAAAAACGCAACTGCGAAGTTTACCAAATTTTACAAATAAATAATTCCAGTACACCCGGATTTGATATCAACTTTCTCACGAAAAACAGTATCCATTGAAACTTTTTAGCTACAGAAGTCAAGATTTTCTCTGAAATCTTCCTTTAGGGATAACTAATATTACTAGGAAAAATTTGATTTCGTTCTCTGGATGTCACTCAATTCAGTAAATTTTCGGATTGTGGTCAGCATTTGTGCCGTGATAAAATTCGGAAATAATCTCAGCAAACTTGTTTTAAATCAGCGTGCTACTGCCACAGTTTTTCTTGTTTTCAACGTGACAATCCAGAACATCAGGATTGAGGCAAGAGGTTGGCGCTGCTTTTAGTAGCTGGCTTCGTATTGCGTTGGGATTATTTAACTAATCATCAGGCTAAAAAATAGCCCAGATTATGAAGCATTTTTTCCTGTTTATGTTGGCTTTAATCCTTTCTGTGACAATGGCACTAGGCTCTGTTTTACCTGGAGTTACTGCCTATAACGAGGGGAAAATAGAGAGGGTAGCTGACTTGAATCGAGGCAATACAGTATCAAACAGTCGCTACTCTGTCAGCGGCTCACGCAATGGCATTGTTACTGTCAAGGATGCTGTTTCCTCAGAGGTGATTCGTACCTTTCAAATGGATGCTGGAGTGGTTGTCAGAGAGACTTTTCTTTTGGAGGGTGGTAAGACAGTTGCTGCTTCGCAAAAAGACCATGCTGTTTTCTGGGATTTAGAAACAGGTAAAGAAGTTCGCCGTTTTCCTCAAAGGATTTATGGCTTTTCCCACGATGAAACCAAGTTTTTTACTTACGAACTTCCGCAAGGGATAATATTCCTGCACAGCTATCCCAGCTTTACACTTGTCTGCAAAATTCCGCAAGGAGGCGCTGGGCCTGTGCAGTTTCGCTTTTCGCCAAACGATCGCTTTCTGAACATCCAATTTGCTACTGGATATCCCGGGAGTGATGAAAATTATCCTCAGGGGAATCCGACTCGCTCGTCATTGATTTACGCGAAACTTTTTGACATCCAAACTTGTCAGGAAATCAAAGAATTTTCTCAGCTTCGTTTGGGAAGTATAGGCAAGTTTTCTGCAGATTCAAGTTTTTTGTCTACGCCGCAAGATATTATCACCGATCTTAGTAGTCGCCGCATTTTGCGGACTTGGTGGCGTTTCAATCTCAAAACTTACAAAGTTGAAAAACTTGCTGATTAGGATTTAATACACTTTAAAACAATTAGGAGTCAATGCTATGTCACAGCGAAATGCTAGCACAACATACATCTGTGCGATCGGAATAGCTGCATTCTTTACAACCGTTTCAAGCGGGGAAGTTTGTGCAGCACAACTGACTTTTGATGTAATCGTCAAAAATGAAGTTTTAGGTAATATTAGCCTGGAGACAGAAACTCGGACTATCCCAACAGGAACCAAAGAATTCATTACTGGTCAATTCGTTGCTACTAAAAACGACTGGAAAAATTTTCTCGGCGTCGATCATCTGAACTGGCTTCAGGTAGTAACCCAGGATTTTAATCCCCCTAATCCTCTCGATAGCACTCAAGGATCTCTGAAACCACCCTATATCGATGCCCCTAAACTTGGCTATTTTGCAAGTGGATGGTCTGACGAGGAACCTTGGTACTGGGATGAATACACGCCTATGGCTAAGTATAATCTACTGCCAGAAGAATTTCCAATACCCTGGACGCCAGCTAGACAGTTAGCACAACAAACTCAAAATAATGGTCAGGTTTTAAATTTTTCTGACATACCGACTGATAATAAAGCCAATCAGGTCAAGTTTGAGACATTTCTGGTAGGTGATTTCGGCAACCAAACCTACGATTTTTTAACAGGTTTTTCATGGTCGATTTCCCTCAATGCAAATCTCACTTCAACTATCACAGAGATCAAACAAGGTGCAACATTTACCGAACAGTATGCCAACCTAGTTGAGGAACAGTTTGGGTACAAAAAGGTTGACCTACTCCCCACCTATTTATTTTCCAGTGCCTTATCTCCTGGCAAGGTGGATTCTTTTACAGAATCTGGACTTCAAGCATCAGCACCTTTTGTCGCCTGGACTAATAACTTTCCCGGTATCAATCCACCCAAACAACCAGACACAATTTTAGGAGCGTTTAACCAATCGGGAAATCTGATTGCGGTGAATGACGACGGTGGGCCGTTTGGGAGCAATTGGGGTTCAGGGATTAAAAGTTCTGTAAACAATGACGGTTCTCTCAAACTCAAGGTGAGTGGCTACAACGACTTCAACTTTGATGAGCGTAATGACTTTAGTGGCGACTCATGTAGCGGCGGTAGCGGTGGTGGTGGATGTGTACGCAATGCACCACATCCTCAAGTTGGAAAATATGACTTAGCTGTCAAGATTAATCAAGATTATCTTCCTTCTCGCAGTAGCGTTTCTACGTCTGCGAGTAACGTTTATACGAATACAAGAACCTTGGCTGCTAGGAATATAAACCAGGAAATGTCTTTTTCCTCCATCAACGTTTCTGACATAGCAAGCCTTTACAGCAACGAATCACCAAACGAAAAAGCCTCATCTGAAAAAGCCGAAGAGGATGCCCTCGCCGCAGAAGCCGTTCCCGAACCTACCACCGCATTAGGAACGCTATTTTTCCTGGCTGTATTGCCTGTAATTAAAAGACTCAAAAACCGGAAAAACCAAGAGTAATGAAAACCCTCTACACCCTGCTATATGCCCTCAGCATCATCCTCATCAACCCGTGGGGAAGCAGCCGGGGCCTCATCTGGACTTCCCCAAAAGTGTTCGTTATTTGGCTAATAGTAGGAGTCAATCTCGCCCTCTTGTGGGAACAAAGAAAAGCCCTAACCATTCCGCGACAGTGGAAAATCTCCCTAATACTTTGGACAATATTTCTATTAATCGGAGCTATCTCGACTCTACAAAGTCCTTTTCCCTTAACCTCTTTCTTCGGTCAAGACCAAATGGGAGACGGCTGGCTGTACTGGCTGTTAATTGCCGCCTTCACCCTCAGCAACAGCTTGCTCCTAATCGTACACCCGCAACTCATTAATTCCCAATTCCAAGGACTGCTAATTGGCGGCATGATTCTTTCTGTTAGTATCTTCCCCCAAATCATCGATTGGCGGATCGACTATACCGCGACAATGGGGCAGATGATCGGAGTTGATGTCCTAGCCAGCAGTATTTTTCAAGGACAGCAACCAATAGGATTGTACTCCCACAGAGGCCATGCAGCCATAGTTTTAGCATTAATAGCAATTACTGCTATTGTCGGTTGGCTTGGGAGATTTACCACAACTAAATTAACTGTAATTACTTTAATTTTAACTGTTCCCGCACTGCTGCTAACTTCTACCCGAAGTGCAATTTTTGCTTTGATTGTGGCTAGTGCCTATTTGCTCAGAGGCAAATATTATAAAATCCTTGTAGGAATTGTTCCAATCGGTGTAATTGCTATTGGTATCATGACTGTGAACAGACCGTTAGATTGGAGCAAACCGACCATCGCACAAATCATGTCAAGCCGATCGCCAATGTGGACACTCTCAGCCCGTGGCATCAAAAAACGCCCGCTATTTGGATGGGGATTTGACGGTTTTGGCATTGCCTATCCCTACATCAGAAATCCTCAAGTAACTCCTATTGTTGTAAATTTAGACGAGTTTACTTACGACTATATTAACATAAAAGGTGAAATCAGCACTAGAGAAATTTCTACTTACAAAGCTCACAATTGGATTCTGGATACAACCCTATCTGTTGGCATTTTCGGGCTGCTTGCTGCTATGGCACTTTGGGGATATTATGTGTGTTTAGCGCTGAATTATTCTCTGGGTGGCATTGAGGCAGTTGTTATTGCTTATTTGATTTTTACTTTCACTTGGTTTGACTGCGCTCAATACGCACATATTGCCTGGTGGACGATGAGTTTCGCTGGAGTTAAATCTGCTTATGTTACTCGTTTTTATCGTTGGCGATCGGAGTCCGGGCAATTACCAATTACCAATTAGCAATTACCCATTCCCCATTACCCAATCCTACATTTCTTGCATCAACCGCAAATAATTTTGCCGCATCTCCGTCATATTTTCCATCATTCTATTGGCCATATCTTTCTCAACATCGCTCATTTGTTGCCAAAATAATGCCGATCGCCTAGCCATGATTGCCTCTTGCCATAACATCTCCAAAAGTTGCGCCGCCATTGGATTTTCAGCATCTAGAATCCCACACAATTGCTCGAAGGCCCGGTTCGCTTCGGCGTGACTCCCAACATCCTGAGCCATCGTTAGACATTTCTTGAGTTGTATGATCGGATTTTCAGAAGAGTAAGCCATAATTTGATTCAGATAAGTGACAAAATTTACACTGACATCTTTGAGATTACTAGAATTTAGACACGGCCGCACAGTTCCCAATATACCAACATCAAGGCAAATCAATTCCTTGAGAAATCCCGATGCGGGAAGTTTGGACAATACTAATGGCATCTGACTCGATCGCATTCTGAAATTGGGCACTCCGGTGTTCCAGTCGCAGCGGTTCCCCAACACCCAAAGGCAAAGCGCTTAAAGTGCGATCGATCTAAAGTATTTTACACAGTTTCCCAGGCGATCGAGGCGAGGCGCGATCGCTTTTTTTCGGGAACGTGCGAGAACCCCCCAGGCCCTCACATCGCCTCGCGAGGAGTGCGCTGTTCCTTTGCGTGACAAGCCGGATCTTCCGGGCTATAGGCTTCTGTTTTCACAATCGCCCGAATCGTCTCCCCGTCGGGAAACTGTCGCACCAGCGAGCAGCCAACCAAATCTGGCGCTACGCTAGTAGATGGCCACGCTAGCCAAAAAGATTCTACAATCTGAGTATTTCCACGCACTGAACAAGAGCAGGTAAATTATGGATGTTAAGTTAGTTTTAGCAGTCTTGACAGCAGTTTTCACTGTGTGCTGTCTGTTTTTCGGTACAAAAAACGGATTCTACGATACCGACAAGTATCACGGTAACGGTTCTGCTCACTAATTTTAGGCGGCTGTTAGTTGCTTGAAAAACCGCTGTCTGTTATTCGGACGGCGGTTTTTTTTTATGAACCACAGAGGCCACAGAGGACACAGAGAAAGAGAAAAGAGAGAGCAGAAAGAATGAAAAGAAGTTGACAAATGATGATACAGGAGATTGCTATATTTGCTGCAATTAAGGGTTGATTTTTCCATCGGGCATTTTAGTTTCCTGCAATCTAGCCTGATCGAATTCGGCGCATCCCGGCTGGTTTGAACGCATTGTGGCTCCTCGATCCGTGGCTTTTATGTTGAAACCAACTACTGCATTTTCTGGGTGATTATTTTCGGAAACTGCACTTACCTTAAAATCCATATTTGCTCCTTGATTATTAGCATCAAGGTTGAAACTTA
>Ga0316608_1001321_pt1 | contig 10081 bp, 12 predicted proteins | sample MIS2016152B_MG_FD_207673 | JGI IMG/M metagenome (GOLD analysis project Ga0316608, IMG submission 207673) | Microbial mat bacterial communities from Middle Island sinkhole, Lake Huron, Michigan, United States - MIS.2016.152B | ecosystem: Environmental > Aquatic > Freshwater > Lake > Sediment... | reverse complement strand
GTAACTTCGGGACAAGGAGGGTTATATTTAATAATATAATATCATAAAAGAGGGGATAGCGACTGTTTAACAAAAACACAGGACTCTGCTAAATTTAATATGAAGTACTGAGTCTGACGCCTGCCCTGTGCTGAAAGATGAAACAAATTAGTTAACGCTAATTTTTTTTAAATTATAAATCCCAGTAAACGGCGGCCTTATTCTGAGGGTCCTAAGGTAGCAAAATCCATTGGCGGGTAATTTCCGTCCTGTCGAATGGCGTAACGACTTTCCCACTGTCTCAAGCTATATCTTTACGAAATTGAAATATAGGTGAAAATGCCTATTAAATACAATGGGACGGAGAGACCCTATGCATCTTTACTAGAATCATAAATTAAATTATTTTTGTGAAGTAAACTGGCTATATGTTATGTTATACATAAAGTTTTTTTTATGGTATCAATGTAATTTTAAATTATTATAAATTGAATATAATTTATAGTTTATGAGTGCTAGTTTAACTGGGGCGGTAGCCTCCAAAATAGTAACGGAGGTGAACAAAAATTAACGAAAAATACAATTTATTTTGTATTTAATAAATTATAATGAATTAAGTAAAATTTGATTTAAAAATTAACAAATTTTTAAAGAGTATTAATGATACTTGTCATAGTGATCCGATATATTTGAACGGTAGAGATATCGCTTAACGAATAAAAGGTACGCTAGGGATAACAGGCTAATAATTCTTAAGAGTACCCATCGAGAGAATTGTTTGGCACCTCGATGTCGGCTCATCACATCCTGGTTGGGAATCGTCTTCCAAGGGTTGATCTGTTCTATCATTAAAGTGGTACGTGAGCTGGGTTCAAAACGTCGTGAGACAGTTTGGTCCCTATCTGTTGTATTGTTAGAAAAGAAAAAAAATCTTACCTTAGTACGAGAGGACCGGGAAGGACTAATCAATGATTAGACAATTATCGTAGTAAAATGGTAAGTTGTTTAGTTACATTAGGATTAAATAATTGCTGAATCCCATATAAAGCGAGAAGTTAGTTTTTTTATTTTCTTATAAAGTTATTGAAAACAACAATATTATATTTTTTTTAATTTTAAAAATGAAGATTTTGTAGTTAAAAAAATAATAAATATAGTAATAGTATGTTGAGTTTGGCTACGCCTATGCACACATATGATTTATTAATCATAGCTTTACATAAATAATTTCAAAATGTTAAATAAAAATATAGCCAAATTAAATTATTTTGTTTTAAACCTATTTAAAATTAAAACATTTTCTTATTACTATATAAAATATTTTTTTTTAATATACAAATCATTAACCGATATTCTATCAATAGTTTGCAATAATTATGAATTTTCTAAAAAAAAAGAATGTAAAAAATACTTCATAAGCTATTTTAAGTATCTTAAATTTAACAAAAAAACTTACTACAGTGATATTATTGCATCGGATACTAAATATATAGCATTTTCAAGTGGATTCTCGTCTGATAACTTGCATACATATATTATACAAAAAAATTTTTCATTTTATTATTCTATGATAATGAATATAAACAAAAAATTTATAATATCCACTAAACCGTCTAATACTATAAAAGTTATGGGTATGTTTAAAATAATATTATTCAATTTGTTTTTTTATAATGTTAAGGTGATCATATGAGGAACTAAGGAATTTGAAGATGAGGTAAATGCAATAAACGAAATATTTTGTTTAGACAATTTCTCTAATATAAATGTTTCTACTTTAATAAATACAAATCTATTTACCTCAAATAGAAATTATAATCTAGAAATTCACCATTTAATGAGAGCTTTCAGTAAAGCTACTCGACGTAATGTTGTGTTTCTGGTTTTACAAAACACAGGAAATGGTTCTTTCATAATACAAAGATTTAAGTATTTTTCTATAGGGTGTTTAACAAATTTAAAACTAAAGCATACTTACAGTTTTTTGATACCAGTTCATATAAATTACCTAAACTCTAAATTTTATATGTACGCTTTTGTTTTTAGTTACAGAAGTATTTCTTATAGATATCAATTAGTTTATTTTATGATGTATTTTATTAAATATAAAATTATGTTAAAATTATGTTAATTTTATTTTAATGTTATTTTAATATAACGGCTCTTATAACTCAGCGGCAGAGTACAAGGCTGAAAACTTTGGAGTCGTTGGTTCGAATCCAATTAAGAGCATAAATTATAAAAAAAAATAACTTATCAGATTTATTTTTTTTATTTACATATTCGAAATTTTTTAAGTATATAAAGTATAAAAAATTAAATAACTATATTTATTTTATTAATGAGAAGTTTAGTTTTTTACTATTTTTACACTTAAAATATTCTTTACTAAATAAAAATATTATATTAGTCGATATATTTTCCTATAACATAAACTTAAATAAATGTAAGAAAACTTCTACTTTATCAAATATATTGGTTAGGAACTTATACAATATACAAGAATTTAAAAATTATATAATAACTAGTATTGGTGGTTATAACTTTTACTCTATTGAAAATATTTTTTTAAACTCTAATTGGATGGAAAGAGAGTGTGGGGAAATGTCTAACATAAGTTTTTTAAACAAATATGACAATAGAAATTTACTATTACAGTATATGGATCTATTTTCACCTATTTTAAAAAAAAATAGCTCATTGGGTTTTTTTGAAATATTTTTTAATTTTATAAATAATAATTTATATAGATTTAATGTAGTTAATATATAGTAAACCGGATTATCGTCTAATGGTTAGGACTTTAGTCTTTCACATTAAAAATACGGGTTCGAATCCCGTTAATCCGAATTGTTACTAAAATTAAAATATAAATTATTTTTTAAATTATACCCAATAAAAAAAAACAGTGTAGAGTTAGCATCAGAAAAATCAATGTCTAGTTTTAAACAAATATACGTACTAAACGCGTATATACTTTGATTATTTATACTAAAATACTATAAAGATTTTAAAAATAAAAACACTAATATCAGTAAAAATGGAAAGGATTTTACCGTTACCGATTCCTATAATTATTTAGGTAAAAGTAGCTTAGTTCATATTAAATTTAATTATGTACTAACAAAACATGTTTCTAAAGTCTTTACTATATTAAGGTCACCAATGGCCCAAAAAAAATTTTCAAAAGAACAAATAGGTTTTAGATATTATAATTTAAATTTTACTATTAAAATAGATTCTAATATTTTTTTTAAATACAATATAAATTTATCACAGAAAGATGTTTTATTGTATTTTATTTTATTTATTAAATCGGAATTTTTTTATATTTTTTGCGGTTTATGTTTATTTCACGGAATAAACGTATCTGTATTTATAAAATATTTCTATAACCCAGTTTGAAAAAATTGTATAAATTAATTTTTTTTTTAAATTTTTTTTTAATAAAAAATATAATTATTAACTTCTATTTTAAAACTAGTATTCATTTTTTTTTATTTTTGTTAATTTTTATTATAAATACTTAAGCCTTTATGATGAAATTGGTAGACATGCGAGGCTTAAAACCTCGTCCGCGAGGGTCTCGGTTCGACTCCGAGTAAGGGCAATTTTGATAAAATCGTTTTTTTACTTTTTTGAAATTACAAATTATTATTTTTTTTCATCAAACTATTATGTTTACTCTTGTATATTAGCTATTTTTTATGTCTCAACGGTATTCATTTATTATATTTTTAAAATAAATACAAAATTAGTAAATAAAAATAATAAAATAATACTAAATATTTTGTTATTTTTCTACATATTATGCCTTTTAATAATATTATCTATAAAGGGTTATATATTTTCTTTATTTTATTCACATATTGTTATTAACAGCTCTTCTCTGAATTTTTTTATTTTTGTAAGCACTGTCTTTACGATTTTATTAGTTATTTTAAAAAACATTACAGAATTTAACTGAAATACTTATTCTGAGTTTTATTACATATACATATTGATGTATTTGTGATTTATCGGTTTATTTTGCATAAACAATTTATTTTCATTTATTTTTTATTTAGAGCTTCTTTCTTTATCTATAACAAGCTGTTTAATTTGTTTTTTAAAGTTTAACGATGTTAGTTATTTTTACAACTTTAATTTATTTTATGAAAATAAAAAAAATAAATTTTTTTTATACAGTTTTCTCTATATTTTTTGAATATCATTTTTGTCCTTAATATTTTTATTCTTATCTTTCAGTTACGTAATACGTTTAGTCGGTACTTTTGATTTATTTATTATTGATATAGTTCTAATTAATTCTATATACGGCTTAACATCATTAAAGTTAATGAATTTATCGTTTTTATGATATACCTTCATATCTTCAATTTCATTAAAATTAGGTTTATTTCCATTTTTTTTATGAAAACCTAATTTTTTCAAATCCATACCTTACCTATATTTATTAATATATGTTTCTTTATTTTATTTTTTTATATTTATTTATTCCTATATTCTTATATTTAACTATTTATATATTTTTATATTAAAATTTTATTTTTTAAATCTATTTTTTTTCATAATTACATTAATTTTATTGACATTTGTTTTATTCAATGTAAATTATATTAAGGTTTTCGTTGCTTACAGCAGTATATTAAATTCCACTTTAATGTTATTCGTTCTACTAAATTTTATAAGTATCTAAGTTATTAGATTGGCTGTTCAAAAAAGTAAAAATACAAAAAGATTTTTTAAAAATATAAATAATCTAAACTACTATAAAAAAGTTTATAAAAATAAACCAAGTACGCTATTAATTAAGGGTAAACTCTTAGATAGTGTAAGTTTATATAAACATCTTTAAGTTTTTAATAATTTGTATACAAATCAACTATTACTAAACTACGTAATAACTTATTTCATATTTTACAATTTAAACATTATTTTATTTTTAAGTTTAATAATTACTATTGACAGTAAGATAAAAACAACAAATAAACTTAAAAAATTGAACGACTCTAATTTTTTGAAAAATTCTACTATTATTTTAATATTTTCAATAGCTGGTATACCTCCTTTTATTTTTTTTTTTTTTAAATTATCTTTAATGTATTTCATATCATACATAAATTTTAATTTAATTTTTATACTGTACGTTTTAATTTTTGTTGGGTTATTTTTTTATATAAGCAATATTAGGTTTTTGATGTATATAAACGAAGATAAAATAAACTCATTTTCTTATTTTTTAATTAATTACAACATTAACGTTGTGTATTTAACTGTATTCACATTATTTACTAATTTATTTGGTGTTTTTATAATGGATGATGCAATTATACTAGTATCGTCATTGTTTTTTTAAATATGAAATTAAGGCCAAATAAATTTAAACATCAAAAAAATTTTAGATCTAAGTGAGTTAAACAATATAAAATTAAATTTTTAAAATACGGCCAATATGGTATAAAGGTTTTAAACTACTTGTTATTGAGGGCAAGACATTTGGGTAGGTATAAGATTTGAATGAAATTTTGTGTAAGAAAAGGTTCTCTTTTAAAAAGATCAATGTGAGTAAAGTATAATATATCTATACCTTTAACAAAGAAACCAAAGGGATCTAGAATGGGTTCCGGTAAAGGTAAACTTTATGCTTGATGTTTTAAAACTTTTGGTGGTACTATATTTTTTGAATTAAAAGGTGTTTACTACAGTAGAGCAAATAGTTTTTGTAGAGACTTAGGTCACTCTTTAAATTGTAATACTAAATTTATTTGTTCTAGAATGACACCAACAAAAACTCACTCTACCACTATAAGAAAACAGTATTACAGGAGTTTTGTAAATTGAGTTTAAATTATTAAATGTTATATTTTTACTTAAATTACTTCCTAGCTTTATCCTTAATACTAACTATATCTATCACATTTTTTAATGTTTTTTTTAGCTTTACTGTTTCTCTTTACTTTTTAAAAATAAAGTATATTATGTACATTATTTGTATTTTGTATTTTAAAATTGTATTAATTTTTAGTTTATACAGAGTTTATAGCTTTAACTTAATTAATATGTTTAATTCTTTAGATTATTTTTATTTTAGTTATTATTTTCCTTTTTTACTTATATTTGTTTTAATAACTTCAATTTCTTTAGTTTTCTGCTTAAATTATAATTTTTATGAACTAAATTATTTTATAACGTACTGTTTTTTTATAATATTTTTTGGATTTAATCTAATACTAACTAATTCTATTTTGTTATTTTTTTTTTATTATGAGTGTTTATTGTTACCGTCTTTTTTTATATTGTATATTTTTTCAAAAACAAGAAGATCTGTAGAAGCAGCATACCTGATGTTTTTTTGAACCCAATTCGGAGCTTTATGATTGATTTTTTCTTTTATTTATATATTCTCTATTACAAATTCTTTTTATTTTGACTCAATTAAATTTTTTAATTTTTCTAAATTTGATAGTTATTTTATATTTTTTAGTATTCTTTTAGGTTTTGGTGTAAAATTACCTATATGACCTTTTTACGAATGATTACCTAAAGCACACGTCGAGGCATCTACAAATTTCTCTATATTTTTAAGTGGTGTTTTGGTTAAGTTTGCTTTTTTTGGTTTTTATAAATGCTTAATATCTTTATCAATGGATATTAATTTTTTTTTAATATTTCCTTACTTACTTGTTGGTTTGATTGATTCTACTTTTAAAATGTTTTATCAAATAGATATAAAAAAATTAATTGCTTATTCTACAGTTGTCGAAATGCATTGATTACTAATATGTATAATAAACGGTAATAACATTCTATTATTGTCCGGGTTTGGTATGTTAATAAGTCATGCCATACTATCAACAAATTCCTTTTTAATAGTAGATTCCATTTCTAGAAGATTTAAAACTAGATTGATTACCGAAATAAGTGGTTTAAATTTCTTATGCCCAAAATTATTTATAATTTGTTTAGTAAATATAGTTATATTTTTAGGTTTTCCTGGTTCTTTATTTTTTATATCCGAATTTGTATTTTTCTCATTCTTATTCGACGTTTTTCCTTTATATTCTTTTATAGTTCTTTTTTTTGTTTATTTTGTACTGGCTAGTTTTTTTATTAAAATATGGATGAATGTATTGTTTGGTTCAATAAATAATAATATTAAAAAAATACCACTAGACTTAGATAAAACAGAATTAGCTATATTCTGTTTTATGATACTAGTTATATTTTTACTAGGAAATTCGTTTATATCTATAATTTTTTAATAAATGTCAACGTTAACACAAGTTTTTTTTAACCCACGTTGTTATAAAAGATTAAAAAAAAAACCATATTCAGATACTGCAAAATTATTTAAAAATCCTCAATTAAAGGGTGTAGTTAAGAGATTAGGTATAATGACACCAAAAAAACCTAATTCTGCTTTAAGACATATTTTAAGAGTTAGAATGTATAAGACTAAAAAGAAATTAATTGCAAGGGTGCCTGGTCAAGATATATGGCCAACAAAGTTTAGTAGGGTATTAGTTGAAGGTGGAAGAGCTAATGATCTACCAACCGTTAGATATACAGCAATAAGGGGTGTCATGGATTTCGCTGGATTATTTCTTATTAAAAAAAAAAGACGATCAATTTATGGTGCTAGAAGGCCTGAAGGTTATTCAACACATATTAGAAGAAAATTTAGACATTTGGGTTATGCTTAAATAAACATTAGACTGTTTGAAAATGGATTGATTAGTAACAAAAACCAAAACTATAATAGGTTGATCTAAAGCTGGTTCTTTATGACCTTTAACATTTGGATTAGCTTGTTGCGCAGTCGAAATGATACATGCTGCAATGAGTAGATATGATTTAGATAGATTTGGTATATTACTAAGAGCTAGCCCAAGACACTCTGATTTAATAATAGTAGCCGGAACATTAACAAATAAAATGGCACCAACACTTAGAAGACTTTATGATCAATTATTAGATAGTAAATGGGTTATATCGATGGGTAGTTGTGCAAATGGTGGTGGGTATTATCATTATTCTTATTCTGTCGTAAGAGGTTCCGATAGAATAGTCCCTATAGATATATACGTACCAGGTTGTCCACCATCCGCAGAATCACTAATATTCGGTTTATTACAATTACAAGGAAAATTAGGTTTTTCTTTAATAAACATAAACAAAGTAAAAAACTTATGAACTGGAACTCTAAAAACTCAAATCTAAGTAATATATGTAAAAATTTAATTGATTCCCTTTTTACCTTTAAGTGAACATTTAATACTTTTAGAAGTTTAAGTGTTAAAAGAAAGAGAAGATCTAAAATTAGTAGACGTCTTTTTAAATTTCATAAATGCTGAGATCATGCATCTGAATCTGATTATAGGATGACAAGATATTTAGACAAAACTTGAGAAAATGATTATGATATAACCGTCCGTAGAGTAAATCCAAATCTTTATAATAAAAGAGCAGCTGGTAAATTTTTAGGTTATATTACCGAATTTGCTGATTTTAATATAAACTATCACCGAAATTATTTATTTAAATCTAAGACATTTGAGAATGGTTTTTTATTAACTAATTTTGTAACCAGTCATAATACCTTAATGTGTTTTAAAAGAATTAGGATTAGTATATTTAAAAATTATAGCAATTATATTTCTTTTTTTTGTAGGTATACTGGTTATTATCAAACATGATCTAGAAAAGAATTTTTATTATTTATGTCAACCAAGATGTTAGTTAAGTATCAATTACCGGACTTTGTTTGGGAAAAATACTTAACTTCTTTTACACTTAATAAGAGTTTATACAATTTTTACCTAAGGTACAATAATATTATAATTAAAAAAAATTATGTTGATATTGATTTATTGTTTAAATCTTATTCTAGCGGTATATGACTTACTGACATAAACTACAGTATAGATAGAAGTAGTAGTACAATAATGGATATGCACCTTAACACACTTATAACAGATAATTTAATAGATTTTTACTACAGTTTTGATACTAAAGATTTTGACTTTTATAACGAGATACAGGATGATTCTTTCGATAATACGTTTTTTATATACGGTCTAGATGAAACAATGTTTTCAGATGAATTGGAGTTAGATGAAGTTTTTTTTCATTACATCGCCATGTCGCAAAAATTCATATTAACTAATTTTTATGAATTAGCAGTAGTTCTGGTATTAATAAATTCTATCAATTAATAAAATTAAAAAAAAATGTTAATAGTAAACAAAAGATTATCAAAAATAAGGCGAAAAAACGTTGTCCTCAAATTTACTTTTTTTAGAAAAATACATTACAGGTATTTTTGTTTTTCTAGTAAAGTTAAAACACCTACCAACGTTTTAGGTAATAGATCTACCAGAAATAAAAAAAAATGTAATTTTAGTATTTTTTGAAATTATTTAAAAACTTCCCACCCTTACATGTCTTTAAGTATAGTAACGTATATATTTTTTTCTATTAAAATATTTAAGTTTATATCAATAATAAAGAATTCTCAGGGTTCGGTGTATTCAAAATTATCTACTAGTAATCACAGATTGTTTTTTTATTTTTTTTTCAAAATAAAAGATAAATCATTTATAGGTAAAAAATCACATTTAATATTTAATATATTAAATAAATTACAATATGAGAGTTTTGTATATCTTTTGAGAAGACGTAGTTTTATATGCTGTATAGAGTTATTTTTTAATAAAGGCCATCAGTATGCTAGAGCTACAGGATCTAAAGCTAGAATATTAGATACCGATAAAGACACAAAAACAATACAAATACTACTTCCTTCAAAAGAAATAAAAACATTTGACATGTACTCTACATGTAATGCTAATCAACTCTTGTTGTCTACTAAAAAAAAACTAATGTTTGACAATAAAAGATATAAGAGATTTTCTGGATTCGGCCCACAGGTTAGGGGTGTAGCTATGAATGCTATAGATCACCCACATGGAGGTAAGACTAAGTCTATAAAATACCCAAAAACACCATGAGGGCTAACAACTAAATTTAAATAAAAAATAAATGTTAAAAAAAAGTAACTGAAAACCGAAATACATATCTAACTCTTCCCTAATTGAGA
>Ga0316608_1001320_pt1 | contig 10086 bp, 11 predicted proteins | sample MIS2016152B_MG_FD_207673 | JGI IMG/M metagenome (GOLD analysis project Ga0316608, IMG submission 207673) | Microbial mat bacterial communities from Middle Island sinkhole, Lake Huron, Michigan, United States - MIS.2016.152B | ecosystem: Environmental > Aquatic > Freshwater > Lake > Sediment... | reverse complement strand
TTCCCGACTCGGGCGAAATCCGATTCAAAAACGAAGATGTGAGCGCCTTTAGCCCTCCCGCCCTCGACCAATTCAGAAACCTCGAGATCGGCTTTGTATTCCAGTTCCATCATTTGCTGCCTCAGTGCACGCTACTGGAAAACATCCTCCTCCCGGCCATGCTGCTCAAAGACAAGGCTGAAAAGAAAAAAAGACAATCCCGTGCTGAAGATCTCTTAAAACGAGTAGGAATCTGGGATCACAAGGATAAGCTGCCCGGGAAAATGTCGGGGGGGGAATGCCAGCGCGCTGCTGTTGTCAGGGCTATGATCAACAGCCCGTCATTGTTGCTTGCCGACGAGCCCAGTGGAGCCCTCGACCATAAAAACGCAGGGAACATTACCGAACTGCTGATCGACCTTAACAAAAACGACGGACTCAGCCTTCTCGTCGTTACCCATTCCCTCGAACTGGCAGGCAGAATGCAGAAAACCTATCAGCTGGAAGAAGGTAAACTGGTCTTGAAATAGCCGCCATGAATTTATACCAATTCATAAAGCAAAATCTCTTGTATTTCCGGCAGAAGAATATTTTTCTCGCCCTGGGAATCGCAATTAGCGCAACGGTTATAACAGGTTCACTTATTGTGGGAGACTCGGTGCGATTCAGCCTGAATAAAATTGTGGAAAACCGTCTGGGCAAAATCACCCATGTGGTTAGATATGGCGACCGATACTTCAGTGCTGATCTGGCCCCGAAACTGGCCGATGACCTGAAGGTGAAAACCGCATCAGCCCTGCTGGTTGAAGGGATCGGTACCAGCGGAGATGGTAGCATCAGAGTCGGGAATATTCAAGTGCTCGGAATCGACAGGTGCTTTGATGACATGGCCGGAATTCAGGATTACTACAGCAAACTTTCAGGCGATGAGGTCATCCTGAGCAGTAATCTTGCCGGGCGGTTGGGGTTAGCAATTGACGACGAGATTTTACTTCGGCTCACAAAAGCCAGCCTGATTCCCCTCAGTGCACCTTTTGTGTCGGACCAGGAAAGTGTAATTTCGGTACGTCTCCGTGTCGTTGGCATTGCCGGAACAGAGCAGATGGGACGATTTAACCTCCGTAATTCCCAGACCTCCCCCTATAATGCTTTTATATCTTATGAAAAGCTTTGCGAACTGATGGATTTCAAGGGAAAAGCAAACCTCATCTTCCTGTCAGCCAATGAAGACCTTACAATTGATCAGGTTTCTAAGGAAATCAGGGAAAACTGGTCACTTTCCGATGCGGGGATCAGACTCGAATCCCTTGAAGAACAAAATGAATTCAACCTTACCAGCGAACGGGTATTTATTGACGAAATGGTTGCAGATGCCCTTCTGAAAATCAGGGGACTGAAATACCCCGTGTTTACTTATTTTGTCAATTCCCTTAAAACAAACGGTAAATCCACTCCCTATTCTTTTGTTTCAACCGCAACCGATTCGATGCTTTCGGGCGATGAAATGATTATCAACGAATGGCTTGCCAATGATCTGGACGCAGTGCCGGGCGACAGTATTGAAATGGAGTTTTTTATCGTTGGACCCCTGCGGGAGCTCGATGTTCAAACCAGAAAACTGCGAGTAAAGTCGGTTGTTAAAATGGAAAGCCATTTTGCCGATCAAAAGCTGATGCCCGATTTGCCCGGACTTTCTGATGCAGGAAACTGCCGCGACTGGGAAACCGGAATCCCGGTGAAACTGGAGCAAATCCGCGACAAGGATGAGGACTACTGGAAAAAGTACAGGGGCACCCCAAAAGTTTTCATTTCCTTAAATACAGCTAAAAACCTTTGGTCGAACCGGTTTGGCAATTATACCGCTTTCCGTTACTCAGGCGAAATCACTACGGAAGATGAACTTTCCGGCAATATTTTGTCGTTGTTGAGTCCTGAAAGTCTTGGCTTCAACATTGAGGAAGTACGAAAATCAGGAGAAGTAGCATCGCAAAACGGGGTGGATTTCAGCGGGCTTTTTACCAGTCTCAGCTTCTTCCTTCTGGCAGGCGGAGTAATCCTTACAGTTCTGCTCTTTCTTATGAACATTGAAAATCGCACGGAGCAGATATCAACCTTGTCGGCCATGGGTATTCCCCTGAAGTCTATCCGCAGGCTAATCCTTACAGAAGGAATGATTATCGCGCTTGCGGGTTCACTGCTGGGACTTTTGATGGCTATATTTTACAACCGGGTCATTTTCTTTACCCTTAACGGGATTTGGAGCGATATCGTACGGACGGATATGCTGTTGGTCGATATCAGACTGCAAACCATGCTGACTGGTTTGGCAATTACCCTGCTTATTTCATGGCTCAGCATGTTTCTACCCCTTAACAGCTTTTTGAAGAAGAAACTATTAAGCCTTCAGCGAAGAGAAACCTCTGCAAACAGCAAAAATGTTCTTGTTTTTGCTGTGGCAGCTGCAATTGTATCAGGGATTTCAGGAATCGCTCTCATAGCCGCACAGATTTTCAGGGGAGAACTTACCAACCAGTCCATTTTCTTTTTAGCGGGAGGATTAATTCTGATATCAGGGCTTTCAGGATTTTATTATCTACTGAAAAGATCTGTGAAGCAATCCGGCTCAGCGCTATCATTGAGCGGACTGAGCAGGAAATCGGTCTACAGGAATCCTGTCAGGAGCATGAGCATCGTCATTCTTTTTGCCATAGGATCTTTCCTGGTTGTAACAACCGGGAGCAACCGTAAAAATCTTTTCAGGAATGCTGAGCAAAAGTCGAGCGGAACAGGAGGCTTCCTTTATTATGCCGAAACAACCGTTCCTGTTCTCAGAAACCTCAATGAGGCAGAAATGCGCTATGAATATGGCTTTAGCGAGTCTTATCGCTTTTTTCAGTTCAGGGTTTCTGAAGGCGACGATGCGAGCTGTCTGAATCTGAACCGGATTTCCAATCCCGCAATACTTGGAGCAAATCCCCCGGAATTAAAAGAAAGGTTCAGCTTTGTAACCCGAACAGACTTTCTGGATTACGACGACCCTTGGGCATCCCTTGAGCAGGAACTCCCGGGCGGCCTTATTCCCGCCATTGCCGACGAAACCGTAATCAAGTGGGGTCTTGGCGCAAAGGTAGGCGACACGCTACTTTACAAGGACTCACAAGGAGGGGACCTTAAGCTTCTTCTTATCGGGGGATTGGCTCCGTCGATTTTCCAGGGGAATGTGATTATCTCGGACAGGAATTTCTTAAGAAGTTTCCCTGAAAGCAGTGGAACCAAGGTTTTCATGATCGAAGGCATGATGCAGGATACAAGCCTGATTTCTGAAGAAACCAGCATGGGATTGAGAGATTTCGGCTGGGATTTGGCACTTTCGTCCATCAGGCTTGCAGAGTTTAATTCTATAACCAACACCTATCTCTCCATTTTTATGGTAATGGGAGCTCTCGGATTATTGCTGGGAACCGTTGGGCTAGCGATTGTTCTGTTCAGAAGCATTATGGAACGAAAGCAGGAGATTGCCCTTTTACGGGCTGTGGGTTTCAGCAAATCCGGCATCCGCAGGCTGATAGTTGTCGAGTATATGATTCTTTTGATTACCGGGGTATGCATAGGCTTTTTCACCTCCGTTGTTTCCACCCTTCCCTCCATCCTCAGTCCGGAAACGGGTGCCTCTCTTTCGGGAATCGGGCTGATATTTATAATATTGTTGTTGAACGGCTGGTTCTGGACCCATTTTATTGCCCGCCAGGCACTGAGGGATGGATCGATTTATGGGGCGTTGAGAAATGAGTAGTTGGCAGTACTTAAGCCGGGTAAGCGACAATTAATGCATGTCTGAATATCCATGTTTAAAAATGGCTGATTTTCAGACTATTTTCTAAAAAATAAATTTTAAATTTGATTTAGGGTTGATTTTTTGAGCCTTGGATTTCGATGTGATGTAGTTTTGGGAAGGTTCGTGATATAAATAGTTTAAATGCTTGTTTTGCATATAAAAAAGCAACATAAAAAAAGTATATACAAATGGCCGTTACAAAAATAATTTATCAGGCAGGTCAGGAGATTGTCGGAAAGCATCTTCGTTCAAAGGAATGAGTTATGTATTCTGGTAAATTAATTATTTATGAACGTAAGATAAATCCCATAGTATTGAAACTAAAGAGTGAGATATATGATTCCTTTTTACGAGAACTTATGGAAGAGAGTAAGGAGTTTAAGGGTGATTCTGTATCTGAAGTTTATGGGAAAATTTCAAAATGGTATTATAAAAACGGGGTTGTATTTCAATATTAAAAAACATTCAGGAACGCTAATTATATCTTCCTAATCATAACAAAATGGATAAATTAAAGATATTACTCGAATCGGAACTGATTAATCTCGGGGAATACAAAATTCGTGTTTACACGTGTTAGAATCACGGTGCTTCTTGCCGGTTCTGCAGCATTGCTTGTTGGGATTGGCCTGGGTTTGCAGCAAACTTTTAATGACATTGTCTCCGGGATCATTCTGCTTTCAGAAAGAACGATAAAAATTGGAGATATTCTTGAAATTGATGATGAGATAATCAAGATTGAGCAGATTGGCCTAAGAACATCAAAAGGGATGAACCGCGATGAGATTTCGGTAATCATTCCAAACTCACTGATAACCACCAATAAGGTGATTAATTGGAGTCATCAATCCATGATGACCCGCTTCCGAATCCGTGTTGGAGTGGCTTACGGAAGCGATGTGAACCTTATTATTAAACTATTGGAAGAGAGTGCACTAGAGCATCCCGATATATCCAAGCAAGAACATGTTGAAGCCAGACTTGTTGATTTTGGAAATTCTTCACTTGATTTTCAGATTTTGTTTTTCAGCAAAAACATCTTCAGAATAGAGAAAGTGAAAAGCGATATCCGCAAGATCATTTACCGGAAGTTTAACGAGAACAAAATCACCATTCCCTTTCCACAGATGGATGTTCATTTTGATCCCGGGAGTAAACAAACATGATAGTACTAAACAAACCTGAATAAATTTTTTCTCAACAGGGTTACAATTGTTACCGGGTAAGGCAGCTTTATATTATATTTTTTTTCAGGGTACTGTTGTAAAATTACGTGATAGTTTGGATGTTTGAACCAATAGTAAGATTGTTATCCATGTTTGATTTGATATCCTTTATTATATGACCGTTGAAAAAAATATCAACTTATGAATAAAAAGAAGGACTACAATCAATATTAAAAAAGTCTGATTGTCAGCCTCATTATACACAATTCTTTGCATCGGTAGTATTTGATCTTGTAGAAAAAGGCTATGACCAGAAATCGGAAGAATTTGAGGATAACTGGCTTAATAAAGTAATGTACTCGCAGGCAGATATATTTCAAGATATTTACGATCAACTAACCAATGCTCAAAGGGTTGTTCTTCATACGTTGGCCAAAATAAAGGATGAGGGGATTTTTTCGGAAGGTGCACGCGAAAAGTACAGGTTGCCGGCGAGTTCAACTCTGAATGAGGCGCTGAAGGCACTGCAAAAGAAAGCATTGATCTATAAAGCAGATGAAACATACAGCTTTTCCAATCCGGTTTTAAGGGAATGGCTATTAACACTGTGATAATCTGGGAACGCAAGCCGAAATCCATATCATCGTTTTTGGCTGGATTCAAATCGGCAATCGATACAGCCATTGACAATGCCAAATTCCGCAGAATGAAAAAGACCTAAACCACGAGATAAATATTAACCTTCGGGATTGATTTTTTTTGGGGTAGTCATTTCCCGGCAATTTGCCCGCTTCAGCAATTGAATCCAGCATGTTTCAAACTCACATATACAGGTAATGATTTTTTTGCAGTATATTTGATGAAAAGAGATTATGATAATAGAAAGAACGAAAAATGAAGTAATATTCAGATTGTCAGCAAATACCAATATAGATGATTTGCAGGACATGTCTGATTTATTAGAATTCCGGGAATTGTCGAATAAGTCAAATGCAACTCAATCCGATGTTGATGCACTTGTGAAGTCTATTAAAAAAGGACGATGGGCAAAAACTAAAGCTAGAATATAGGAATGAGAATAGTTGTTGACACAAACGTTGTTTTTAGCGCAATACTTAATTCGAATTCACGAATATCGAAGATTATTTTACAACCAAGAACTAAGCTAAACTTTTGCTCAACTGATCATTTGATCCAAGAGATAAATGATCATAAAGAGAAGCTTAGAAAATTAACTACATTCTCAGAAAAAGAATTGAATCGGGCGATTCAGTTGATTACAGATCGAATACGATTTATTAATGTTTCAATAATTCCGAAAGTCTCGTATGAGAAAGCTGAATCCTTAGCATCAGATATCGATGAAGACGATATAGAATTTATAGCTCTTGTGGACCACATTAAGGGGAGGCTATGGACCGGTGATAAGGAATTAAGGCATGGACTAGAGATGAAAAAATGGACCAGGTTCATTACAACAGATGAATTGTTTGAAATTATTATTATGAAGAAGTAAGCTTACACGCAACTAGCAGTATGAAGCATTTTGGGTTAGATGACGATTTATATTCGCATTTGGACAAATTCAACCGAAACATCCCTTTTTGGCAAGCCAATTATCACGATCATAGTATTCGCGATCCCCAATCGTTTGAAAGATTTCAAAATATATTGCCGATAATCCTGCAAAATGGAACAATGGTAAATTCCGAAAAAATGCATAGATACGCACGGACGTCCATTCGTTTCTAAAAGCAGGCAACTATTTTAAAATAACGAATTATTAAATTGACCAATGAATTATTTCACTTCCAGAGCAAATTGTATGTATAAAGGAATTATTTGTTTTTTACTATGTTTAAATGCATTTCCTACTAGATGTCAGGACCTAAGTGAAGGAGAAAAATTTGTGAAAATGGGAAACGAAGCGTTTAATAATAATGAGTTTTCAAAGGCAGATTCATTATTTACACTATCATTGAAATATCTAAAGCATGAGAATGGCATTTATATAAATAGAGGATTAACGAGAATGATGCTACAGGATACATGTAATGCTTGTCTGGATTTTGAATATTCAGCACAAAAGTATATGGGTGCTCCTATACTATTTGATGACGACATAAGTGAAATTTATTTTAACTATTGTATAGCAGACTTTGATACAGTTTTTTATGATAAGAATTATAATCCTATTCAAGGTGTTGAAGGTTTCAAGTATTATGAAGTCCTCAAAAAAAGGAGTTGCCAAACATTTATTACAGGAGAATTGCATAAGACGGGTCTTGATACAAGATTATTATCTATGACTGATATAAATCCTTGGGACAAAACAACAACAGATATTTATGCATTATATCGAATTATTGATACTATTCGTTATTATACATTTGTTTATAACTATAATTATAGTTCAATTCGGCAAGTGTCTATAAGTCCAACAGATCAAATAATCAAAAAACATCTAAATGCAAAGTACGATTTTAGTACAATAGAGCATAAAAACAGATGGATGAATGTTCGACTGTTTTTTAATCCTGACGGACAAGTTATGGGCTGCGAAATTCTTGACAATAGCTTTAAAACCATTATGAAAGAAAAAGTTAATGAGCTTCAAAAAGACTTATTTGATTTTTATAAAACTATACCTAAGATTGATAGTCCCAAACTATTCAAACAAAGGTTATTTTTTACTATGGATTTTATCTTAGGAATTTAGTTAAATCGAAATTCAAAGAACGAAACAATAAAACAAATAAGACAAGAAGAATGTGGTGTGGATTAATGGTAAACCCAACTATGATAGGCGAAGGGAAGCATGTTAATTACATTTGCGGGAACGATTCAGGTGCAAAATCCGAAGTCGTACGTCTGTTAAAAACATTCGGCTGGAAAGATGAAAATCTCATCGACATTGGTGACATTTCCGGTGCAAGGGCAACTGAATCAACACTTCTGATCTGGCTCAGGGTAATGGGAACTTTGCAGACAGGGGCATTTAATTTTAGTTTCGTTAAATGATCAAACTGCCCACTTCCTCAGGAACCCGTAAACCGTGAAAAGAGCAACCAGGGTAAGAGCTATTCCCGCTGCAATTACGATGGATTGGAAATCGGTTTGTCGTTTGAGTATTATCCCTATAAATGCCCATACCACCGCCAACCCGATAAAGGGATTATTTAGACGATATAGCGCAAGTGAAGCTATAAGCGCTCCGGCAGCTATCATAATTATAGTCCAGGATTCTTCTGAAATTCCAATGCCATTCCAATCCAGAGTTACTAAAAGCGCTGTAACATTGGCAATGGTGGCAATACATATCCAACCCAGATAAATCCCAAAGGATGCTTTGATGATTCCAAAGGGAATATCCCTGATTAAAATGTTGATATAGATCAGCGACACCAGTATTCCCAGCATAATAATCAACGAAAGAGGGAGGTTGCCATAATGCCAGGCAACAATCCAAAGTCCGTTCAAAACGCAGGAGATAGCAAAGATCCAGCCGATTTTAGAAACGATCTCCTGATTCGAATCCCTAAACTGCACAATACAATATACTGCAAGCAGAAGGTAAATTATTCCCCAGATCGAAAAGGTTATTCCTGCAGGGACAAACAGGTTCGGGAATGAATCGGAAAGTTCACCGGTGGTTTTATTGTTCAGGGGAAGGGCATTGGCCAGGTAATTCATAAGTATCATGCCGGCAAATAGCAATGCGGAGAGGATTTTTATCATGACCTGCGGTTTTATGATTTCTAACAAATATATGAAATTCCGGTCTGAGTGCCCCATGAAAGCAAAGTTTTCATTAATCACTGAAAAGAATAAAACTAAATCTCATTTACCCAAAAAGTTGTTTTGCCATTATGTAAAACTCACAAGGATGGCATTTTTGTTCAGAACTCTTTGTGACCCTCAGTGTTTAACAGATTGAATGCTTTCAGGAATATTGTTTCATTTCACAAATCTAAAATTTCTGAGAAACATGAAGTTGATTTTGCTTTAGCGTGAACTTGTAATATTTACTTATTTTTACATAAGTACCTGGAATGTGTTTGTGAAACTTCAAAAATCTTAAATTTACCTCATGAGTAATAAAGTCCTGATTCTATTTGCCCATCCGCGTCTTGAACGGTCAGCAAATAATGCTTTTCTGCTGAAGCATATCCCGGAAATCCCGGAGATTACCCTGCATGATCTTTATGAAAAGTATCCCGATTTCAATATTGATATTGAATATGAAAAAAAACTATTGACCGAGCATCAGGTAATAATCTGGATGCATCCGTTTTATTGGTATAGCGCACCGCCCTTGATGAAACAGTGGATCGACCTGGTTCTGCAGTTCGGCTGGGCTTACGGACCCGGAGGTGGCGCTCTTCAGGGTAAAATAGTTTTTAATTCCATTACATCAGGTGGGCAAGCCAGCGCATATAGTCATGAGGGGCACAATCGTTTTACCGTAAGGCAGCTTCTGGCCCCTTTTGACCAGACTGCCACACTTTGTAAAATGATTTATCTCCCTCCCTTTGCCATTCATGGAACTCATGTTATATCCAGAGAGGACTTGAATCTGAAAGCCCGGCATTTTACAGAGGTTCTTGAAAGAATGGTCAAGGGGGATTTTTCAGTTGATGAAATCAATCGGTATCCTTACCTTAATGACTGGATTGAAACTCTAACCGATAAAACTTCCACCAAATGAATTTTCTGTTACAAGCTTTGATTTACCTGTCGGCTGCAGTAGTTTGTGTGCCGGTAGCTAAACGATTGGGTATGGGATCGGTATTGGGCTATCTGCTTGCCGGTATGCTTATCGGGCCATTTGTTTTAGGGTTTATTGGCAAAGAGGGAGAAGATATCATGCACTTTGCCGAGTTCGGTGTAGTAATGATGCTCTTTCTTATAGGGCTGGAGCTTGAGCCTTCCCAGTTCTGGAAGATGAGGAAATCAATTGCCGGTATGGGTTCTATACAGATGGTGGCAACATCAATTCTCATATTTTCCCTAATGATGCTTCTGAACCTGACATGGCAGGTTTCCTTGGCAATTTCTCTGGCTTTTGCCATGTCATCTACCGCTATCGTGCTACAGACCATCAAG
>Ga0316608_1001319_pt1 | contig 10098 bp, 6 predicted proteins | sample MIS2016152B_MG_FD_207673 | JGI IMG/M metagenome (GOLD analysis project Ga0316608, IMG submission 207673) | Microbial mat bacterial communities from Middle Island sinkhole, Lake Huron, Michigan, United States - MIS.2016.152B | ecosystem: Environmental > Aquatic > Freshwater > Lake > Sediment... | reverse complement strand
CATTTGCCACATTGCTGCAAATGAAATGCCTAAAATAATGGCACCCGCTAATACATATTGCCTTCTTCTTCCCCATTTAGATTTAGTATTATCGCTTACATATCCCATAACTAGGTCTAAAATAGCATCATAAAATTTTGGGATAAAAAAAGCTATACCTTGTAACATACCACTGAAACCTAGCTTTTCTACCAATATCACGGCGAAAATACCTAATGCTGCTGGAAACATTTGATTGGCTAACATTCCTATTCCAAAAGCTATTTTTTGTCCAATAGGCACTTTGCCCGATGAGATAGATGTATTATTTGACATAGTTTAAATGATTTTGTTGATTAATATTATTTTTTGTTTGTTTTAAGGTTTAATTATTACAGTTTGTAATGCTTTTGCATTAATGGAAATGTTTTTTATTGTATTGTTTAATTGGATTGACAAAGCTCTTTCGTTTTCGGTTGGATTGAAAACTACCAAAGCAATCGTACCATCAGGGTTTTTTACAGCGGTGGCAATAAGTTCTTTATCCTCTATTTTGCAACCAATTTTAACAGCTCCGGGACGCATAAATTTACTAAAATGTGCCATCGTATAATACAACGGTGTCAAATACACTTCGTCTTTATCTTCGTCCACAATGATGGGAGCCACACACCAATTTTTGAACCAATTGGGTCCGCCTTGACGATTCAAAACCATATTCCAATCGACCCAACCATCGACCCAATTGTTCAAACAACCAATAATGTCATTGGCATATCGGTTTACAGGAGCGTATTTTGGATGCAAATATTTTTCTTTTTCAGATGCCCAATCCCAACCCCAATCGGTAGCTTCTTTTTTCCAATACCAAGCATCGTCTTTCCATTCAGGTACTTGTGAATCTATACACCCTTCAGTTTCTATCAGCAATTTATTAGGTGCTTTGTTATGAGCGTATTGCAAATCTTCAGGAAAAACTTCATACGTACTTTCGTACCAATGTATAGCTGTTCCAGCAAAATATTTTGAGGATTTTTCATCTCTGTACATTTCATCTACCCATTCTTTAAGTCCAGCACGGTTTTGGTCGTAACCCAGAATTTTCACATCTCCTTTACCGTCTTTTTCTAATTTTGGACCCAAATGATTTTGCACAAAATCGGTCATTTCTTTTGGCGAAAACAGCATACTTTCCCAGTTGTTTCCGTTGCCATGTGGTTCGTTTTCAACGGTTAATCCCCAAATATTGATACCTTCTTTTTTGTAAGCATCAATGTATTTTGAAAAATACAAAGCCCAAGTATCATTGTATTCTGGTAACAATTTACCACCTACCCATTTTTTGTTATCTTTCATCCAAGGTGGTGATGTCCAAGGTGACGCGAAAATTTTAAAACCTTCTTTCGAGGCTGCTTTGGCTTCTAAAATAAAAGGAATTAAATGATTTGTTTTATCTTCCTCTATCGAAAAATGCTCTAAATTTTTATCGCCATCGACCATAGCATACGCATAATGTTTGGTCGAAAAATCGCAAGAATTGATGTGAGTTCGTGTCAATGAATAATTGGCACCGTTTTCGCTAAAATAGGCATCAATAATTTTTTTGCGATTGGCTGGCGATAATTTATACAACAAATAGGCAGAAGCTTCGGTAAATGCACCACCAAAACCTGTAATCGTTTGGAATTTCTCTTCTGGATTTAAGGCAATTGCTATTGGGTTTCCGTTTTGAGAAAAGGTTTCGACTTTGGTTAAAGCGTTTCCTTTTTCGGAAGTTTCGTAAACTTGAACTTCCAATTTATCTTCGACTTTGCAACTTTGTAATGATAAAGCCATACAACCAGCAATTAGTATTTTGTTTGAAATTGTTTTAAATTTTCTCATAGTTAATGATTTTTTCCTATTGAGCTGGGTGTCTTTACATCATTCCACAAGGCTTTTTCATTACCAATATAGGTTTTTGTAATGGGTTTTCCATCGCGTGTTAATCCTTTAAAAACACCTTGATCAACTTGTTTCCAAAGCACATATTTGGCTTGACCTTGAAGATTAATTAGACCAAAATGATTTTCAGAACCCAATGGATTGGCACTGTCTTTCCAATTTTCGTCAAAAGCTTCAAAATAGAAACAAGAAATATTTTCTTTATTGGTCCAATCTCTCATTAAATCATAAAATTTTGCCGATTTATATTCGTCGCAAGCTTTGGAACCATTTAATCCATAAAGACTTTTAGACATGGTTGCCCAACCAGTTTCGCCAATATGAATTTGTTTATTGACGCCTAAAGATTTCATGTATTTTTGAACGCTACGATATTGACCTTTGGCATAATCTCGAGCTCTAATCATGAGAGAATCAATTTTTTCAACATCGGTAAGCTCTGTTTCGTGAGGCATTACTCCCCAAAAAACAGGGTTGTAATGCGTATCGTGCATTGGATAGGTGTGGATAGAAACATAATCGACCGCTTGAGATAGCAGTTTTAAATCTTCCACATGATAGGAATTTTCGCCGCCGCCCCACGAAGCAAAATTATCGGAACTGGTTATCCAAATATCTTTGGGTAGTTTATGTTCTTTTTTTAAATTTTGCAAATAGGTTACCCATTTTAAAATGATATTTGGCGTAACATAATAGCTAGTTGCCCATTTGACCATAGCTTCATTTCCAACGGCAATAATTTTAATAATTTCTGGATATTGATTAGTCAATCGAACGGCTTCGTCAATTTCGATGGCATTTCGCTCACTTTCTTCATGGTGAACTTTTGGCAAATCTGTGAAAGCATTTTTGCAATCAATCCAAGCGCCTAGCATCACATACATTTCAAAATTTGGATCTGCTTTTTTTAATTCTGTAATGGCTTTTAGCAAGTTAGCAACTTCTTTATAATGCACATTATAGGTTCTTAAAACTTTGATGTTTAGTGCAGAAAGTATTTTTAAATCTTCCTTAATTTCTGCTAAAGTGGGTTGAACCTCTCGGGATTGGGTTCGATATCCACCGTAACAAATTGCTTGATAATTGGAATTTCCTAATAATTTTTCTGCAGTCATTTTTTCATTTTTATTATCCAACGTTGGATTGATTCGGCAAGAAATGAGACCAAAAATCATCAAAAGGTAGATAAATTTATACATTATTAGAATAGTTTATTTGATTAAATGAATTTCGATATGAGAAATTTCTCCTGTACGTTGAAATACTTTTGCACTATTTTCTATCGATAATGCTAATGATTTGTTGGTTTCCGATTTTCCATTTGTAAAATGAATTATCATTTCCTCTTTATTTGATAGTTTATAGACCACTGGAATTTGACAAATGCTAAATGCTAAAGAATTTTCACTTAAAAGAATGTTTTGTTCTTCACCATTTATAGTAATAAAAGTTACAGTTTTTGGTGTTGAAATAAATTCATTTTTAGCTAACAAATTGGGTTGAAATAGCAATTGACCATTTTCAAGTTTTACGCCTAATTCACCAATTCTTACCAAGATATCTTCTTTCACTTGACCTGTCATTCCAGGTTGTTGCGCACCTTTATGGTAAGGAGTATGTGAATAAGGATCTGTGGTAAATGCACCATACAATTCGGGTGATTTATGTACGCCAATTCCAGCTCCAATTTCTCTAAAATGAGATAATAGTGCCTCTTTTACGGCTTGACTTTCATTGTCTTCAAATGCTTTTACACAAATTTCATAAACCGCAACATGCAATTTTGAAACCATGTGCCAATAGATTGAACCTAATCCTTCAAAGGCAAAGAATGTTCCAGAACGACCTGTAAATGCTTTATGATTAAAGACTTCTTCAAATAGATTAAGGATTTGATTCTCTTCTTTTTCTGCTAAAGTTTTGTATTTATCATTTTGTTTCAACATGTCTAAAACATCAACCAAATCATTAGCATTGTTAAAATTGCCATTGAAATGATAATTTCCATTAATGTCTTTATTTACAATGACTTGGAATCCGTCTTTTTCTAATTGAGTTAATAATTGAAATGGAGCAACTTTGTCTGCTTTAAAAGAATTTTTCTCTAAAAATTTAGGTAATTCTTTGTTTGGATAAAGAATGTAACTGTTTTGATCCTGACGATACAAAGCACTTTTTCTTAATGCATCTAATACATTTACAGCTTCTTGCCCTGTAACATAACCAGAACTCAATATAGCAACCTGACCTTCAAGCATTTCTGACAAATAGTCAATACTTACTTCGTCATTATTTATGGTAATAATGTTGTAAGCGTGGTATAAATTATCTGCACGTTTATTGGCTTTAATAGTATGTTCAATAAAATCTAAGCACACCTGATTAAAGCGTTTAAGTCCATCCATAGAGTGGGTGCGTTTTTTGCCCCAAAACCCGCTATAATAAATTTGTTGACGATAATCTGATGCGGCTTGACCCAAAGCATCCATGATAATTTTTCGGTCTTTATTATTGATTGGCGCATTGACCAAATCATTATATTTTAGTAAATTTTCTCTAATGTTGTGATAAAATTCAACCATTTCATTAGAAATTTTAATCGTATCTTGATCAGATTTTTCTAAAATGTCTTGGAAGAATAATAAAAATCTTCTCAAATAGGAGAGTGTAACCATTGAAACGCCATTTCCTACTAAGGCATTGTTGGCGTCATTCCATTCAGGACGTTGGGTGTTGAGCCAAATACCCGCTTCTGGAATAAAGTTAGACATTTTGGCCAATACGGTAGCTAATATTTTTTCTATGAAATTAACGTGATATACATCGCCATTATTGTCTCTTAACAAAGCACCATCTGCCCCAACCTCTTTGCGTCTTTCATTTATTTTTTCTTCCCATTCATGGTTATAAGAAATGGTGTCTTTTGGATTTTTGAGAATATCGCTATATGGTTTGATAATGTAGGGAACTGCAGCATATACAAAACAATCATTATCAAAATAATCGTTGAGTTTACCGGGTTGGTATTTCTCCATAAATTCTAGGAATTTCAAGAGATAGATAATTTGATGGTCGCCCCAATAGCCTATATAAGACCAAGGATTATCTGGCTCAATGGTTTCCCAGTCAAAACCATCTTTGGTTACACGATAGGGATTGTAGCCATCAAAAGTGGAAGCATTTAGGAATTTATGAATCATGCCGTCCATAAAGTCTGGATAAGCATAAGCAAGAGCTTCCCAGTTTTGGAAAATGTCTCGCCAATTGCCTTGATAATCTAGTATTTTGCTACCGTCAATTTCACTTCTTGTGTTGATGGAAAATTTGTTCCAAGGACGACTTGGATCACCATGTCTTCTACTAAATTTCAATGGTAAATATTCTGTTGCTAATCGAACTAAATCGGCATCATCACTATTTTTTATGGATGCTTTGAGGTCAATGTAAGAAAAGGTTTCACTTAAATTATCTACAAAAGCTTGGTGTTTTTGAGCTAATTCTTTGTTTGCATTTTTCAGATAGTTGGTAAAATCTTTTTTATCTATTTGATAATTTTCATCAAAAATACCACCTCGCATGATGTTGAATAAAACATTAGCAAAATGGCGGTTGTCTTTTCTGTCATCAGCAGTAAATTGTAAACCGTCAGCAGTGGCATTGAGTGCGATTAAGTTTTTTGTGCCTATTGAAACATCTTCAACTAGTTCTTTTTCTAAAGTGCTATTGTAGATTATTGTTTCTGAAAGTGCTATAACATCACATTGGGTTTGATTGACATTGGCAACAATTTTCCAATTTTTTGAAGCATTTTTATCTAATTGAAAAGATGAAGAAACAAAATATGCTCCTTTTTCACCTTTAACGTCTGTTTCTTGCGTAATGTTTTGTTGATTTCTAAAAGCATTCAATTGTTTAGAAGAAACCAAATAAGTTGGGTTTTCAACGCCTAATGACCAAACGATATTACATCTTAAGGCTTCACTAGGTTCGGCTTTATCTACAATTATAGCAGAAAGAGCAAAAATTCCTAAGCCACTTTCTGCAATTAATTCGCTTCTTTTATAGCCATCAACCAAGTTACTTGTGCTGCTTTGCAAATCACTGTTCACGCCGTTTGGAACCAAATTTTGCAAACCATCTACAAACTTGATGTTATATGTTTTATCCGATTGGTTAGAAATTTCAGAAGATTTTACAAAACCATATTTATTACTTGAGTTCCATTCGTAGCGAAAAGTTAGACCTAAGTCATGATTGATTTCTTCAAAAATAATTTTATTTCCATAAATATTTTTATAAACGTTTCTTGTAATATTTTTTTGATTGAATCTATCAGAATAAGGCTCCCACATTTGAATATTACCTTGATTTTCAATACTGAAAATAGTTTTACTACCGGTAGTATCAGCAGATTCTGTAATTTTATCATCTGTATAATAAGGGAAAATAGCAAATTCTGCATTCTTTCTTCCTGCGGTTAGTCCACCATTGCTAGAAATAAACATCCAATGATTAGAATCGCTCACAATGCTCATAAAAAACGGACGCATTAGACCGCTGTTTTCAATTTTGTAAAATTTTTCTCCTTTAATTTCGATTAAGTGCATAAATTTTGTTTAGTTTTTTATTGGCATTTTTTGATATTAATAATTCAACTTTAAATTAAATTTAAAGTTGAATTATTAAAATTAGTTTTAAATTATTGTATTATGGCAGCGCATTAAGGGTTACATTATCAATATTTACTTTTCCTATTGCAGCACCCAAATCAAATATAACTCTACTGTTCGTACTTGTAAAGTTTGCAGGTATATCTATGCTAAAACTTTGTGAAGTTGTAGTTAAATTTCTTGTTACAGTGTTATTGGTCCATGGGGCTCCACTTAGACCAATACCTACAAGAATGCTTCTATTTACATCAGACCAAGCATCAAAAGTTAAACGATAGGTTACACCTTGAGTCATGCTAATACCTTTTTGAGAAAGATTGACATCATAAGCATTTCCTGCTGCTGCCACATTAATAGAAAAATAGGTATTTCCATTTGCAGTAGCTAATAGTGAAGTTCCAATTGCATTAGTGGTTCCTAATGTCCAAGGTGCAGTTCCACTTTCAAAATTTCCATTTGACACCAAACCTCCTGCAAAAATATAGATAGATATTGTGCTGCTATAACTTTTGGATTCTCCTGTTTGTGAATTTTTTGCAACAAGAGTAACTAAATATTCTCCAGTTACAGCATAAGTCTTAACTGGGTCTTTAGCCGTTGAGCTAGAGCCATCGCCAAAAGTCCATTCATATGCATCTGCGTTTTGAGAAGTATTTATAAGTGTAACTTTGCCTGGCACCGTTTCTTTGATATAAGTATATTTAGCATCTAATTCGCCCATTGTGATTACCTCATCATCATTGCTGAAATCACAGGAAACAAAACTTATTAAAATGGTTAATAAGCTAAAAAATTTTATTGTTTTGTTCATATTTTTAATATTTTATTATTGATAAACTCTCACGTAATCTACAATCATTCTTTGTGGGAAAGTAGTATTAGCATCTGGACTTCCTGGTAAATTGCCACCAACAGCTAAATTCAAAAGCATAAAGAATGAATTATCAAAAACCCATTGTCCGCCTTTTTCTTCTACGCTTCCTTTTGTAATTTGGTTATACAACACATTGTCCACATACCAATTGATATGATTTTCTGTCCATTCTATACCAAACACATGAAAATCAGTATCAAATCTATCATTAGTTAAAGCATATTTTTTTGTTAAGCTATTTGAACCAGACACACCAGGCGCATGTAACGAACCAAACACTTCTGTTGGTTTGTTGCCAAGATATTCCATGGCATCAATTTCGCCGCATTGAGGCCAACTTACTTGTTCAAAATTACTTCCTAGCATCCAAAAAGCAGGTAATAAACCTTTGCCTAGTGGCATCTTGACACGAGCTTCAAAGCGACCATATTTTTGTTCAAACTTACCTAGAGTTTTAAGTCTAGCCGAGGTATAATTGGCCCCACCTAATGCTTCTTGCTTTGCTGTTATTACCAAATAGCCATTTTGAACAACTGCATTATTAGGACTGTTTGTATAATATTGAAGTTCGTTATTTCCCCAGCCGTCTCCACCAGGTCCTCTACCAATATCAAATGTCCAATTTGCAGTATTTGGAGCACCATCAACATCAAATTCATCGGCCCATACTAAATCAAATTTTGTAGTTACTACTTGAGTTTCATCTTCATCGCAAGAGGTCATTGTTAAACTTAAACCAATAAATAAAAGAGATAAAGCACTTATTTTAAAATTTATGATTTTCATTTTATATGTTTTTAAAATTAGTTATTATAAAAATAAACATTATCCACCCAAATTTTTGCTATGGTGGCATCTGATATAAAGAATACTTGACCAACATTAGCTATATTAGTTAAACCAGGAAAACTTGATAGCGGTATATCTATACTCAACCATCCATTAGCATTTACATTGCCTAAAGCAGCAGCATTAATAGTATATGAGGCAGATGTAGGTGTACTTCCAGTTCCAGTTTCTATTTGAATTCTAATGAAATCTGCTGGATTTATAGTTTCTCTTACACTAATGTCAAGATGCAAATGTGTTTTGCCAGTAGCGTTAACTAAAGGTACAGTTTCATACATGCCAATACTAACAAAATTTAGTGCTGTATAATTGATAATATTATCTAAACTTCCGTTAGAAAATGGAGCTTGAATATCTACATTAAATGGATTGCTTCCAGCACCACCTTGAGTAGTTTGATAAGGTGCAAAGAAACCGTTGTAGTGTCTTACGGGCACATTGGTATAGGCATCACTAAATAATGAAATTACATTTGCAGAGGATCTAGTAGGAATAGGTGCATGAGGAAATTCTCCAACTGCATTTATTGTTAATGAACCTTGGGCCTGTGCACCGGCCATTTGAGCAGTAACTATTGCGGTACCCGAAGTTCCAATTACTCGTGTAAAAATATCACCAGAAGTGTTTTTTTCAAAAGGGCTTGTAACGGTTGTGTTTGATGAGTTAAAAGTAAAATAAGCTGGAGAAACTTTAATAGTTTGATTTTGTCCATTTGCTAAATTGTAAACAGCACCTAATTGATTGATAACTTGACTTGCTCCAACATATCCGTTTGTGGTTATGTTCTGACCATTTAAAATAAACGGATATTGAAGATTTATATTTCCCAATTTTTCAAAACGCAATTCATCTATCCAGAAAGTAAAACCTACACCAGCTGTACTACTAGTTCCAGCAGAAAAAAGGAACATACCTCTTTCTTGAGTTAGTTTAGAAGGGTCTGGAATTGGAATAATTACTTTTCGCCAATCTGTAGAAAGTGGAATATCACTTGCAGTTACTGCGTAGTTATTTTCTATAAAATCGGTACCAAAACCTACTGTTCCTATGGTTGCCGTTGTGGAACCTTTTACCCAAAAAGTAAGAGCATCATAACCCGTAAGGTTTCTACCAGTACCACGATCTCTAAAAACACCACCTATATAACCACCATTTGGGTCATTAGGAGCAGGCACATCAATTCTGATAGATGAATTACCTACATAAGCCACATCATTATCTGTTCCAAAACCGGTAGGGTTTGCGCCTGTTGCAGGGTCAAATGATTCAAAAAAAGCATCTGTTAGTCCTACAGGTGAGTCGGTAAAAATATTTGCTGTATTAGGATAAGTTGCCAAAACTGCATCGTCAGATACGTCTCTTTCACAACTTGTTAAGAACAAAGCAAAAACTAATGTTCCTATGCTTGAAAAACTTAATTTTCTATTAAAATTATATTTCATAATCTATTTTTTTTAAATGTATAATTATTCTCTTTTATAAAAAGGTTATTTTCCTATGTTAATTTGGATATAGGTTCTAAATTCCCATTCGCTACCATTAGGAAATCCAATTGGACTAAGTATTGGTACTGTTCCAAATTCTGCTGTTGCATTTGGAGAATATCTAGGAGAATATTGATCTAAACTTCTCCAAGTTCCTCTTACACCAATACGGGTGTTAGGTAAAATATACCAATCTGGTTTTCCTAAACTTAATGAAACATCTAACATGGTTTGCACAGGGAATGTAAGGTTAAAATCTCTATGATAATCAAATGGTCCCCAATCATTTAGTTTTGTG
>Ga0316608_1001313_pt1 | contig 10116 bp, 10 predicted proteins | sample MIS2016152B_MG_FD_207673 | JGI IMG/M metagenome (GOLD analysis project Ga0316608, IMG submission 207673) | Microbial mat bacterial communities from Middle Island sinkhole, Lake Huron, Michigan, United States - MIS.2016.152B | ecosystem: Environmental > Aquatic > Freshwater > Lake > Sediment... | reverse complement strand
TCTGTAGGGTGCGCAGTGCGCACCTTACTTTTATCTGTAGGGTGCGCAGTGCGCACCTTACTTTTATCTGTAGGGTGCGCAGTGCGCACCTTACTTTTATCTGTAGGGTGCGCAGTGCGCACCTTACTTTTATCTGTAGGGTGCGCAGTGCGCACCTTACGGCTACTGACAACTGTCAACTGTCAACTGTCAACTTTTTAATCTATTTCTTCTCCAGAGGCGATCGCCTCCAATTTTTCCCAATCCAATATAGTAATTTTCCCCCCTCGACTGTAAGATACAACTAACTTTAGTTTCTTAAACAACCGCACACATTCTTCGTAGGTAATTCCAATACTGCGAGCAATTTGATAATAGGGAAAACGTTTTTCTAAACATATACTATTCTCAGTAATCTTTGTATTTTGCTCGACACAAAAGTAATGAATAAATCGGGCCAGCCGCACGATCGCCCTTTCCGACACTAACCCGTGCACCGTTTCGTGCAGTTGCTGCAACCGCTGATTAAAAACCGTCAATATTCGCAAAGCAATTTCGGGATTTTGCCCAATAGCTGCTAGTAAAAATTCCCGATTTATGGTAAGAACTTGCACATCACTTTCTGCTGTCACCGTTGCCGGGGCTATGGCATTACCAAGCAAAGCAGGTGCGGCAAAGATATCTCCTTGACACAAGGTGCGGAGAATTGTTTCTTTGCCCGCCGCCGCTGTTTTTGCAACCCGCAAAGAACCGCTCAAAAGAGTGTATAATTTTTCCGGGATGCGATCGCCCTCATACATCACAACTTCTCCCTGTCGATAAGTGCGAATTTCCGTGTGGCTTTGCAATCGCTCTAATTCAGTTCGGTTTAAGCTGGCAAATATCTCAATTTTAGCCAGTTGCTCAACGGTTGCTTTCATGCAGTTAACAGTACCTGATCCGAGTCTATTGAGAGTATAATAACGGTGAATCCAGAATATATTGAAGAAAGTAGACAAATCTACGAAAATGCAGAACCAGAATAGCGGCGATCTTATTTTGATGAGGTAGCTGGCGGATTTGTGCTCATCCACCAACAACACAATCTTAATAATTCGGAAAGTTTTGTCGCTGAAGTTTTGGCTAAAATGGGAAAAAGAGTTAAAATGTTGAGCGAGCAAGCAGCAGAGGGTGTGAGAACACCAGACGCTGAGATAGACGGTGAAATTTGCGAATTTAAGGAGTTAACAGAACAGACTCAAAATATCAGAGACAGAGTGCAAGAAGGCATCAGTAGAGCTAAAACTCAAGGTGCAGCAACCGTTATTCTTCACATCAACCGAGAAAATTACGAGGTTTGGAAGATCAATGCTGGCATCAAACAAGCTCTATTTTGGGATACCAAAAAGCAAATTCAAAAATTAATTTTGGTGCCCAACAGCGAACAGATTCAAATAATCACAAGGGAAGAGTGGAAAAATGGAAGATATTTTCAGCGAATTTAAAGAAATTGTAGGGCGTGGATTGCATAACAATATGCCGCGAGATGCTAAACTAATTACTGTAGGGCAAATTTTATATGCTGTTACCCGCGACGATCTCACCATAGAAGAAGGTTGGCAGCTTGAAGAGATGATGGGCGGTAGAACACAGTGGGAAGAGGCCCTTGAGTACAGTATTTTTGGCTATCCAGTAGATACAGCAACTCCACCTTTTGACAAACCTCTAATTATTGCTGGCAAAACTTTTCATTCTCGCTTAATGACTGGTACGGGAAAATATCGCAGCATTGCAGAAATGCAGCAAAGTGTCAATGCTAGTAGGTGCGAAATTGTGACTGTAGCTGTGCGGCGAGTGCAAACAAATGCTCCCGGACATGAAGGATTGGCGGAAGCTCTGGATTGGACTAAAATTTGGATGCTGCCAAATACTGCGGGTTGTCAAACTGCGGATGAGGCGATTAGAGTGGCTCGTTTGGGTAGAGAAATGGCGAAACTTTTAGGGCAGGAAGATAATAATTTTGTCAAGTTAGAAGTGATTCCTGATGCTAAATATTTGCTGCCAGATCCGATCGGCACTTTGGAAGCAGCAACACAATTAGTCAAAGAAGGTTTTGCCGTTTTGCCTTACATCAATGCCGATCCCCTGCTAGCCAAACGTTTAGAAGAAGTTGGCTGTGCGACAGTCATGCCTTTAGGTTCGCCGATCGGCTCTGGACAAGGAATCAACAATGCTGCCAATATTAAAATAATTATTGACACGGTGAAGATTCCTGTGGTAGTGGATGCGGGGATCGGAACGCCCAGCGAAGCGGCTCAAGCCATGGAAATGGGCGCCGACGCACTGTTAATCAATTCGGCGATCGCCAATGCCCAAAATTCCCCAGCAATGGCAAAAGCAATGGGAATGGCGGCAGAAGCGGGGCGTTTAGCGTACTTAGCAGGCAGAATGCCAGTTAAAGATTATGCGATCGCCTCGTCTCCCGAAACAGGTACGATCGCCTCAAAATAGCTTCCCGAAATTTCCAGGTCACTTTTTTGGTAAAGTTGTAAACATCAAAAATATTAAGGATTGTGACTGATGCCTTACATCAACGATGACGATGGACGCCTGAACAACTTTGCCAAAGAGCCGAAGGTGTATAAAGCAGAATATCCCGACAAGAAACAGCAGCGGAACTACATCATCCTAGGCGTTGCTGGGGCAATGTTAGTTGCCTTATTGGTGTTTGTGGCTGCTTCTGTGTAAAAACTGGGCTAAGATTCAAAGCTGCTTCCAATCACAACTTTAAATAATCCTTGACTAAACCATGTTTCGCAATTAATGGAAACATGGTTTTTTGTGTTTCAATAAAAGCAGGGATTTGCGACATTCCTGAACCTCGTCGCGCGAGCTGAAAAACTAAATAAGACAAACCCCAGAGGCTTCCCCATGTAATTAATCAGACTGGCTTTTGATACTCCCCAGCCCGCTCCGGGACGGGGATTCTTAAAGAGTCCAAATGCGAACCTTTAAAGGCGAAATCAAAGCGCCCCTACCCACTCAGCTTGGACAAATCCAAACCTTGCGTATACTTTTAGCTTTTTTACGCTTTCCGAGTCCATCACTTAGCCTGAGATAGGTACGCTCAACAACCTGCCTTTTGTTTGCCCTTTAACTATTCCGAATCAAGTCGGAGCTGTCCGTTGCCGGGATTGCACCGTACTAGGATGTTTCAACGCGCAGATGGTTATTCTTACTTGCTGCTCCCATAATACCAAATATTGAAGGCGGCTGTCACGCTCGCGTAGTCGAATGTGTTGAAACGGCTGCCGACTTCTCCCCAGGTCCTTAGCCCGGGGCTTGCGTCTCGCTCTTCGGTCACAAACATAAAATTGCCTAGCTAAAATCTACTATTCTCAGGTCATCATCGGTGCGTTTCACTGTCCTCCGGGTCGAGTTGCTCGCGATCGGCCGATCGGGATTTCAAATCTCAAATCTCAAATCTCAAATCTCAAATCTCAAATAGCCTGACTGTGATGTCTATTCCTTTCCCAAAAGTTTCTAGCTCGAACCAGCAGATTTACCAACGCTTGAAACAGGCACTTGAACTGAATTTGCGCCGTCAAATTTTTATCGCCGCCTGCGATGACTTGCGCTTGCGGGACTGTCTAGCAGCCCGTTTAGAGGCAGAATTAGCAGCCCCAGAAACAGGGGAAAGTTCTCGCTCTTCGATCGACTATCCCCGATTTGTCAGTTTGGAACTCAACCTCAGCGATCCCAATCCTTGGGGGGCGATCGCCTGGTGGCTAAACGAACACGCACCAGCCTCAAATGCGCGCAGCTACAGCCGCTTACCGGGATTCCAAATTCTCGGAACCGAACACTTGACACGCCAGCCAGCAGCCATACAGTGGTCGTTCCTGAGCTATTTGAGGGACATCGAAGCATACTTGCAAATGTCGGAGTCTACTCTGCTGCTGTGGGTGTCGCGACCTTGGCTAAGTTCGATCGAGTCCTCAGCCCCGGAATTTTGGCAATGGCGCACCGGAATATTTGAGTTTGAAGGCGAACCAACTCCCGCCCAGGGAGACTTGGGAGACTCCGATGACAACGGAGATTTGGGAGACTTACCAGACAAGGGAGACTTGGGCGATCGACTTTTAAGCTCTGCTTTTTCGGGACAATTCCCCATCCCCAATTCCCCATCCCCAATTCCCCATCCTCAATCCCCAATTCCCAACCCTAAATCTATTGAACTAGCAGATTTGGTACTAGGAGCGGCTTCGGTGGAATTGGAATCAGAACAGACCGCATCGGGGGAAAATTTTCTGCCGCTGCAAATCCTACAATATATCGAACTGCTGCAAGAACATCAGTGTTGCTCCGAAGCTTTGGCTTTGGCTTATCAAGGTTTGGGGAATTTTTACCGCGATCGCATTCTACCCTCCGACTCGGACGGACAAAACCTGATCGTCGCCATTCGTGCGTTTGAGCAAGTAATTTTCTACCTCAATCTCGATCGCCCCTCCCAGGAAAATCCACAACACACTCCCGAATGCGATCGACTAATTGCCGAATTGAAACAAAACTTAACTCAATACCCTTTACAGTCAAATAGCCTAGCGCCAATGGCCGATCTACTCAACGACCTCGGCACTCTCTACTGGATGCGATCGCACGCCTCAAGAAGCCATCCCGAAGGGAATCCCACAGTCGGCGACCCCACCCTTGATACCGTACAGTCCCTCGAACGCAGTATCGCCCTCTACCGAGAAGGTTTGAACAAAATAGATGTCGCAGCCACACCCCATTGCCGCGCCTTATTAAACAAAAATCTGGGAATCGCCTCGGCGGATTTAGCCCGCTATCAAGACAAGACAGAAAACTTGCAGCAAGCGGTTGTGGCCTACCAGCAAGCGCTGCTGAATCTAGACCGCTGGGCCGATCCCCAACAGTACGCAGCAGCTCAGAATAATTTGGCAACAGTATACTGGAATTTAGCTCAAGACGGTCAGCCGATCATACATCTCAAAAGCGCGATCGCAGCTTACACCCAAGCACTCTCCTGCTACAGTCCCGAACGAGAACCCCTCAACTATGCCAAAGCCCACAACAACATCGGCACAGCCTGCTGGAACCTCGCCCAGCACGAACCCTCAGAAATCTTGCTCGTCAGAGCGATCGCCTCCTATCGCGAAGCCTTGAAATACCGCACGCGAGAATTAGTACCCGCCTATGCCGCAGCCACCCAGAACAATCTCGCCACCGCCTATTGGCATTTGGCGAACCAGCAACAGCACTCATCCAGCAGGCTCGCATCTTTGCAGCAGGCGATTTTGGCCTACGAAACATCCCTGGATATCGCCGGAGAGATCGATCGAACCCAACTCACCTTTGACATCTTAGCCACCCGCAACAATCTAGGACTAGCCCACTATCAACTAGCCACAGACCCAGATTTCGCGTCAGACAAAGCCGCACAGACAAGCCATCTAGAAGCAGCACTGCACCACCAGTTGCAAGTCTGCGCCACATGGGGAAAATATCTTCAAGACAAAGGGTTAACATATGGGGATAAACTCAAGCTACAAGACTCAGGCAACTCCCAAGCTGCTGATTCCCGACAAACAGCTTTGAGCTATATTGTCAAAACGATTCGAGCTTTCTATAGTGAATGTGGGCTGCAAGGTCAAAATTTAGCCTTATCCAAAGTTCCCGGAGATTTATTACCTGAAATCTTGCGCAGGCTATAACCATTAAAAACTCAATTTTTCCGAGGTTTGTATCCAGTTTATATTACTATGTCTAAATATTCTTGCCTAATTCTTCAAGCAAAGTTGTGGTCATGGCCCCTGTAAAAATCCTTGTGGTTGATGACGACCCGGCAATCCGAAATTTACTTCATCGTTTTTTAAGCCAGCAAGGTTATCAAGTTGAGTCTGGCCAGGACGGTCAGACTGGTCTGGAATTATTTGAGCAACTCAATCCTGACTTAGTAGTTCTGGATTTAAATTTACCCGACACCACTGGCTACAAACTGTGTCAAGAAATGCAAAGCCGCACGGGCGTGTTTGTGTTAATGCTGACCAGCCGAAACGATGAAGCTGACAAAATGAAAGGGTTTGCCGAAGGTGCTGACGACTACATTACTAAACCCTTCAGTCTCGTAGAGATTGGAGCTCGCATAGCAGCTATTTTGAAACGCAAGCGCATTGTTACTTCCGCAGAACAACAAAGCCTGGTTTTTGGACAGCTACAGATAGATCCCGTCCGCCGCGAGGTGATTCTGGGCAATCAAATAGTTGCTTTGAGTGCTTTAGAATTCGACCTGCTGTACTGTTTGGCCAGCAAGCCCGGTCGCGTTTGGAGGCGATCGGAACTGCTGCATGAAGTGTGGGACTACGAGTATGTAGGAGCCGATCGCGTGGTGGATGTCCATATCGGTCAAATTCGCCGCAAAATAGAACTCGATGCCAATCAAAATCCCATGATTCAAACCGTCCGCGGCGTGGGTTACAAATTTGAGGCAACAACCTAGGGATTAATGGCGGGTATATTTGGAATTGACCGAAAGCAATTGGTTTCGCGACCCCCGGATCGATCGGAGGTCGCATTTTCTTCAATCCAACATCCCAAAACTCAAAACCAAAATCACCTAGCGCCCTGTTTCTTGCAAATACTCGCTGACTTCGATCGCCCGCTCAAAACCCCACCGCACGCAATCACCCAAAGCAATACCGCCAACGTAGTTGCTGCACAAATACACCCCCGGCAAGGATTTTAAGCCGTTCTCGACCTGTTGCAGGCGCTGAATATGACCCAAATTGTACTGAGGAATCGCCCGCTTCCACAGGTTCACAGCCAAAACTTTGGGCTGCGCCACCAGAGGCTTCAGCAACATCCGAGATAAATCTCGATGTACCTCCCCAACGATTTGTTCGGGGTCAAGATTGGCGATATCCGAGTCTGTTGCCCCACCGATGTAATTGCTGAGAGTTTGCCAACCAGCAGGGGCGCGATCGGGAAATAAGCTCGAAGTCCAAATCGTCCCCAGGGTGCGAATTCCCTGGCCCCTCGGAATTAAATTTCCAAAACCCACTAATTTACCCTTGACATCCGACAGCGGATATGCTAATACAACGCAGGCAACCGTAGGATAAGTAACAGCTTGTAAAGCGCTGCTAACTTCCGGTTGGAGAGGTGCCAACAACTCCGCTGTGATGTAGGCGGGAGTTGTCAAAACGACGGTGCGCGCCTCAACTTGTTGCTGGCCGTCAGGTGTAGCAAATTCCGCAATGTAAGTTTGGCGTTCCGTGCGTTGGAGGCGAGTTAAGTGCCAATTGAGTTTGAGCCGATCGCCTAATTGAGCAGCGATCGCCTCTGGCAGAGCCTTCAACCCCTGTTTAAACGAACCCAACTCCCCCGGCTTAGTCTGAGGAATATTCGGGTCTACGGGCAATTTCTTCGGCCTTTTTCTAGCAGAAAGCAGCGCGCCCGCCACTAGGCCGCCACCCACATCAGCCATCTGAGTTACCCGGCCAAAAGCAGCCGCCGCACTCAACTGTTGCGGATCACCCGCATAAACCCCAGAAACAAAAGGTTCCACCAATCGCTGCATCACTTCCGTACCAAGATGGCGTCGGAAAAATTGAGAAACAGTTTCCTCTCCACCCTGCTGCGACAATTGAGAACCCATCGCCGACCCCACAAACCCCAAAGCCCCGAACAGCGCCCGCAGTTTCCCCGGAAAACTCAGCAACTGGGACTGAATCATCGCCTGGGGAGTCATCGGCACTGGTTGCAGTTTCCCTTGCCAATAAATATAACGAGGCAATTTTCGATCGGCAAAAATCAACTCCTGCTTCAGCCCCACATCCACAGCCAACTTCATCAATTCCGGTGTTGGCATAAAACTATTCGGGCCCTCCTCCCAGAGAAACCCTCCATCTGTCTGAGTTGTGATATTCCCGCCCACCCGTCCCTGACTCTCAGCGACTAAAATCTTCAGGGGAGGCGCAGTCTTAGCTTGCTTCTGGAGTGCGTGGGCCAGACTCAAACCGCTAATACCTGCACCCACAATCAAAGTATCTACTATGTTCGTCATTGGTAATTGGTAATTGCTAATTGCTAATTGGTCATTGGTCATTGGTAAATCGACTTCTTCCTTCTTCCTTCCTGCTTCTTCCTTCTTCCTTCTTCCTTCGGCTATACATTATTGCTACTGCGTAAATCTTGAGGATACTGAAACAGTGTTTCAAGATAAACTCTAGCAGCTTGGCGGTAACTACGCGAGGCTTCAGGCGTACCGCTGTCGGCATTCTGCAACAAAAACAGTGACAGAGAGGCGCAAAATACTCGGTCTAGATCCCATTCGGGATGAGTTTCCAGGTAGCTTTTGAGGGAATCGTGCAGCGTTTCGGGAATTTCGGCAAAGATACTGACTGTTGGGTTGATCATTTTTTTTAGTCTCGCTAATAAATTGAAAACAGAACCCCCCTTTCGGCAGGATACAGGTGCTGGCACTGCCGAAATCAGAGCGTTTTTTTTAGGTCGATCGCATCATTGTGCGCTACTAGGGGGTGGGTTTGTCAATGTAGCGAAATATTACAAAGCCCTGGAGATCAAAAAAAGATTTACGCAATAATCAGCTTTTAGGCGCATTTTTTGTTACATATCTTTATATTTTGGAGTTAGTCTGAGGGATTTGTCAGCAGGTTAACAAAATCCCCAATTCACCAGCAAGATCCGACCGTGCCGTTAATTTCTGTGGAAAACTTCGTCAAATCTGTGGAAAACCTCTCACTTGCCTGTGGAAACGCTGTGGAATGTTTGGGAAAAACTAAGGGAAAAAATAAGAATTGCAAAGGGGCATGGGGAATTGGGCTCTAGCGTTGCTCCGGGATGGGGCATGGGGCATGGGGCATGGGGCATGGGGAATTGGTAAGTAGAAGTCCGATGGAAGTCGAGAAATGGAAGTCGGAAGAATGCTTATATAGCAAGCTTGATCGCCATCTGTATCTTACGTTTAATTAGGTGGATTTACTTAACTGGTCATTCGTTATTGGGAGCAAATAACAAATAACAAATAACAAATAACAAATAACAAATAACAAATGACTTAACTATTCTCCTGAAAACTTACTAGAGCATAACATTGATTTCCAAAGGTATGGCAACCGGCCCGCAAATCTAAACTCAATGTCGTTGTATCCTTCATGTGTTAATAATTTGGTCAGTGTCTCTACTGAAAAAAATTTGATGTGACCGTTATCCCAAAGCACGGTAAAATGTTTGTCCATTTTTCCAGTAATAGCCAAGGCAAGGTTTTTTAAATAGCCGTGATACGGGGTGGAAATAATTAGCCTACCTCCGGGTTTGAGACATTTTTTGGCATTTTTTGCTAGTTCTTTTGGATAAAGTAAGTGTTCGATTACTTCAATTGCTAGGACAACATCGAATGAATGCAGCATATCTATGTCGGGCAGCTTATAAATATCTGCTTGGATAAATTGACACTCTGGGAAACTTTGACGGGAGATGGCAATTCCGGGTGCAGAAGTGTCCACGCCGACAACTTCACAGCCTTGCTCTGCTATGACGTGACTGAGGCTACCATTGCCGCAGCCTAGATCTAAAACTCGGAGTTTTCTCTCTTCTGCGAGCTGAAGTTTAACCAGCATTTCTAAAAGGGGGGATAGCAAATAAGCGTGATGATATCTGGGACGGTTATTTGTGTAATAGTAAGTATAGTCGCTAGAGTTTTTTTTCATTGATTGAGGTAGAGAGACTATTGCCGATCGCGTAAATTCACGGAGAGTGTATGGGCTGTTTGAGCTGATGTTCATCGCATTGGGGTTGCCAGAGTCGATCGACAATTCAATCATCTCATTATTTGACCTCTCCCAAAAATCCTGTGGGGTAGGCATCCTGCCTGCCCTTAGCAAGTTTTTTTAGAGAAGTCTATTGTAGTCAAAGCATGATATTATGATAGGGCATCAAGGCTGAAGGTGAAACAATCAGGGCGATCGTCCTCTGCTCGCACATTAACATTACAAGGCTATGGCTATGGGGAAGTTGGTAGTTATCAAAATCGGGGAAGGCAGTTTTGAACTGGGGTTTCCAGTGACATTGTATATTGGAGACGAGGGCGATCGCTTCCACACATCCTTCGATGGC
>Ga0316608_1001309_pt1 | contig 10123 bp, 11 predicted proteins | sample MIS2016152B_MG_FD_207673 | JGI IMG/M metagenome (GOLD analysis project Ga0316608, IMG submission 207673) | Microbial mat bacterial communities from Middle Island sinkhole, Lake Huron, Michigan, United States - MIS.2016.152B | ecosystem: Environmental > Aquatic > Freshwater > Lake > Sediment... | reverse complement strand
TGGGTATCAATTAAATATCGGTTTCCCATGCTTTTAATTCTTCTTCAGGTAAGGGTTCAAAAAACGCATCGCCTAATTGTCCTTTCAATAAGCCTGGTTTGCGTTCTGTTTTTTGTTCTGTTTGGGATAAGCCTAAACGAAAGTAATGAATCAGGTCGTATATTTCAGCAAGTTTGTGTTCAGGAATGTATTGTAATTCCTGCATGATTTGTTGTTGTAATATCAGGGTAGTCATTTCTTTATACTCCTAAATGGATTCATTCGATTTCTTCAAACAGTTGTTTTTGTAAAATCATAATATTTTTAATCCCATATCACAGTTATATCAAGTAGTTGTGGAAAAAGGCTATCACTGGAAAGAATAGGAATATCCAACCATTTTGCAGTGGCTAAAATTAAGCGGTCATGTAATTCGTAAAATTCAATTGTTTCAGCCGTGAGTAATATTTCAGTGGTTAAGTTGATTATATTGTAATAAGGAGAGGCGTTGATTAATTTTAGCGTTTGCTGCAAATCAATTGTGATGCGCTTTTTCTCTGCTAAATACATGATTTCCATTAAGCTAATTGTCGAAATAGAAAGCGTTATTTCCTGATTTTTTCCCACAGCATCTAAAATTAAGGCGGCTTGTTTTCCTATTTTTCCTTGCTCAGAAAAATGGCGGACGACGGTTACAGTATCAAGCAAATAGTTCATGTTAAATTATTTTTTGCAGGATGGATTGATTTAATTCTTGGCGAATTTGTTTTAATTCTGTTATTTCATCGAGTTGTTCAAAGCCTTTGTTTTTCCAAATACCTTTTAAACTTTTGCTGTTTTGATAAGTTGGGGTAAATATTGTTTTTAGGTATTGGTTGATTTGTTCAAGTTGTTGTTCTGATAGCAAAGAAAGTTGCTGGGTGATTTCGAGTTGTTTTAATGCAGCCGTGTTCATTTTATTTTCTCAGGTTAAAATTTTCAGCAGGGATTAATTCGATTTCTTCAAACAGTTGTTTTTGTGAAATCATGACGTTTCCTATTGTTGGGGTATTTTTTATGCCATGAAGCTACATTGCCATAATTAACTTAATAGCTTCCAAATCTTTTCTATCTTTATCAGAAAATGCTTTTTGGTTTTCTTTCATTACTTTTTCAACCGTATCAATAATTTTTTTATTTTTATCCAAATAATCTTTTTTATTGATATTTTCTTTAATAAAATTAAATCCTGACTTTATCATTTTTAGCATATTATCTTGAATTACTTTATTTTGTTGGTTTGTTATTTTCTCTTTGTAAACCTCAGAAAGATTCAATAAAATATCATTTCCTTTATCCCACTCGCCTGTATCTTCCAAAAACATTTCAACAGATTTTTCTAAAGCCCCTATTTTACTATCTAAAGATAGAGCTTTTGTCGCCTCTGAATTAGCTTTATCCAAAAAAACTTCAGGTCTACTATTTTCATCTAAAGATTTTTTTTCTTCAATAATAAGCTGTTGTTCTTTTATTTTCTCCATTAGCTTTTCTTTTTCAGCATCATAATTTTCTTGAGACTCGGTTATTTTTTTCTCTAATTCAGTTATTTTTTCTTCTAATTCCTGTGTTTTTTCATTTGAAACTTCGGTTTTTTTCAAATTATCTTCTTTAAAAACAACTTTAGAGGCATATATAAATCCAAAGCCAACTATACCAGCAAACATAATAGTTAGCATATCCCTAGCAATACTTTTTTGATTTTTGTTATTTTGTGGAGAATACTCTCTTATATTTTTTTCCATGATTAGATACCGTTTATTATTTTATGAACCAAAAAAGGCTATTAATCCAGTTAAAATTGCACCTATTTTTTTAGGGTCAGTAATAACATCAGCAGTGCCTTTGATAACACTTTTTACTCTTTCTTTAATCTCTTCTTTTAATTGCTCTACACCAGAATTTTTAATTGTATCCAAAATACTTTCAAATAAATTTTTATTATTTTCTTCCGACTCTGGATTCGGTGGTTGCTCTGTATCATTAGGTTGATGTTCGTTTGTATTTGGCACACTTGAATTTGTAGGTGTTGAAAACTCAGTAAACCTAGCTAAATCTTCTTTGAATTTTTCACGAAAATGCTCATCCATTTCATCTATATGCGGTTCTGAATCAAATCGAACCATCCACTCATCAAAAACCTCATGATATTTATCTGTAAGAGACTGATTAAATTTATCTAAAAAGGATTGATGAAGTGTATGAAAAGTATTCCATTCTTTATTTAATTTTTCTTTTTCACCATCGCGCCTTATTTTCTCCATTTCCAACCAATCTGTTACTCTATCTTTATGGTTGTCGTTTTCTAATTCTATTTTTATTCTTTCTTTTTCTTGATATACAAATAAATCATGATTGCTTACTCCTGCTAAAAATTTAGCAAAAAGTGGGGCTATTTCAAAAAACATAAACAACCCGATAAAAAACCATCTCGCCCAAAAAATATATGGGTCGCCTTCTTTTATATTTATATCTGATAAACTGCTCAATGCTTTGTATTGTTGCAATAAAGTATAATTTTTACTTGTAATTTCATTTTTAGTGTTTTTTTCTTCCTTATTTTTATTTAATTTAAGAATTTCTTCTTCGTATGTTTTTGATAAATTGGTTATTTTTTCAGTTAAGTTCTTTTCACAATCAGTCACTGCTCGTTTTGCATTTTCTTTATCTTCAGTTTCTTTATTTTTGTCCTGTTGAAATTTTTTGCATATTTTTCCACACCCTATTTTTCCGTTTTTATCTGTTCCTAAAACAGTGTTATCAATATAACTGCTTAGATCAGTGATTCTTTTCTCAATCTTTTGAACATTTTCTTTTTCTCGGGAACATGATTTATCTAACTCGTCTTTTTTAGCGTTTTTTTCTTCTTCATATTCCTGCTTTATTATTTTTTTATTTATGTCATATTTAAATAGATACATTTCAAATGGTGTTCCTATTGCTATGCCAATCAATGCCGCTAATAGAAATCTAGGAATTAAATACCTTTTAAGCAGTCTATAATTTTCTCCTTCTTTTACCAATGGCGTTGTAGAAACAAGAAATCTATCTAAATTAAATATTAAGGCTGCCCAAAAAATAGCCCCTAATATACTTGCAAAAGGGTCGCTGCAAATTGAATATACAGTATAACCAGATGTGCAAAATGCAATTATGCCAGTCAAAAAAACAAAAGTTCCAATATTCCGTTGCCTTATATGCTCTGATTCAGGGCATTTATCTAAGATTTCTTCACTAGCACCAGAACACCAAATAAAAAAACTGCTTGCCATAGATATACTCCCCCTAATCCAAAAAAGAAACGCATCATTTTTCAAAAATATTACAGGTTCAGCAAGCCCCTTTCACTGCTAACAACCCCGACCGCATCAATAACCGCCGTTCAGCCACCCGCTCAAAACGATTCATTTTCTGTCATTACTTTAAACTCCATCACAGACAACAAATTAACTTTAGGAAAATCAATTGTTCTCAAGCTATTAAAATGCTTATCTTGTGTGACAATACCATTGGCATTAAAACTGACTGCACAATCTACAAATTTATTATCATCATTATCGGTAGCAATCAAATTCCAGTTGTAATAAACAGTCACTGGATAAACATTTGGCAAAACTAACAGTGTTCTAATCACATCTTTTGCCATAGCAAGGCTATATTTACTAGCTATAATTTCTTCATATTCCAATAAAATCTCAGACGTAATCCCTAAATCAAACACACCTTCAATCAACTTTTTAAAAATCCAATGATAAGGCGATTTTGAAGAAATAGAAACTAATAACACATTGGTATCTAAAATAATTTTCAGCTTATTCATTTAGCCATTTATCCATATCTGCCGCTGAATATCCCTTTTCATCCCAAATTTTATCGGCGGCTTGAATAGCTTTTTGCGCATAAAAACGCGCTAATTGCATTTTCAATTCATACAATTCATTTTCCAATAATTCTGTCGTATATAACTTTAAAATTTCCTGCTGCACATTTGATAAAATGCCTGTTTGATTTTTTGTTTGAATTGTTAACATAAACTTATCTCTCCTTTAAACTATTTTCATTGACAACAACCCCGCCCGCATCAACAACCGCCGTTCAGCCAGCCGCTCAAAACGATTCAACTGCAACAACCTCACCGTTACCCGCCCGTGCGCAGTTAATGGCACAATCTCCGCATCCTGTAACTGAAAATGCGCATCCCAACGCTGACGGCGTGGATGAAACAACGCCACCACCTCATTCTCATCCAACGATGCTATATCACTACCTTTGTACTTGTTACAAATTGCACAACTCAACGCCAAATTATCCGCTTGCGTCAATCCGCCATGCTTTTCAGCAATAATATGGTCAATTTGATGCGCAAATAACACCGCCACTTCGGGAATCAAACAATATTCACAACAACCTGCCGCCCGTTCAACAACCAACCGCCGCAATTCTTGTGGAATATAAGTCAAACTCACGCCACTGCCTTCAACTTCAAAAACGCATTCGCTTTAGCCGTGCGCACTAAATGCTCAACATATTCATACTGTTGCCACTGTTGCTGCTCAACTTCGTTTAACGAACCTTGCCGCTGTTTTTCCAATAACTTATTCACTTGCTCTTGCAGCACGGGCGAAGGACGCAATGCAATAATTTCATCAGGTGTTGGAATAGATGCCAAAAACTCTAAAATCTCACCCAAACCATGAAAACCAGTTTGTTTGGGGAGTGAAAATTCATGCAAACCTAGCTCCAAAACTTGCGGCATAGATTGTGCAAAAGGTTGTAAGCGCACGGCTAATTCATTGGGAATATCAACTGTCATTAACATTTTAAGTTCCTTGATAATTTTTCAGTGCCGTTTTTAAAGCCGCATTTGGCGGTGGCGTATTTTCTAAAGTAGCGATAAAACAAAGAGTTAGCTTTAATGCGATTAAGTAAATTCTCTCATGCTTTGCCAACAACCGCCGTTCAACCACCCGCTCAAAGCGATATAAAAAACCTCCAAAGCTTTTCAACGTTGGAGGTTTTTGGTTTTTACGCTATCGCGCTATCTTGTTGTTTTTTCCAGCAAATAATCCAACCACAAATTCGACAGTTTTTCCTGCACGGTATTTTGCCGCAACCGCGCATTCAAATGCGGAAAATCCACCAAATCCAAATCTTGGTCTTGGTTATAACAGGAATAGACAAACGTCTCCGCGCCAGTTTCGGGGTCTTTGTGTTTGCACAGACATTGCGCACAAATCCCCTTCATCATACATTGCATTGGCGAGTTGATTGAACCCACTGCAATATGTTGTTTTAAATACGGTTTTAGCACATCGAACCGCGCGGATTTCACCGCCGCCATCATTCGGTCTGAGCCAATCACTACTAAATGGTCAACGTCAGACAATAAAATCGGCTGCTCGCCTAATTCGCCAGTCGCGTAAGCAATGATAGTTTCCAAAATATTGCCGACAAAGGTTTTATCCTGTGGACGAGTCGGCTCAATCGCCACTGCGCCCGGCGTGTTATCCACCGCCCACACAATCAAATCCGCCGCCGCTTCCACATCTTCCACTTTGAAACGGTCTTGCGCGTATTTATAGCCGGCAAAATAAATCACCCGATTGCCCGCCGCGCGTAACGCTTTGCCGATGGAAAACAGCACCGCATTTCCCAAACCGCCACCAAGCAACAAAACGGTTTGCTGGTGTGGAATTTCAGTCGGTGCGCCAGTTACACCCATCAGCACTAATGAATCGCCAACTTTCCAAGTCGCACACAGCCGTGAAGACGACCCCATTTCCAGCGCAATCAGCGACACCGTGCCTTTTTCCACATCGACTTCCGCGCCCGTCAACGCCAAGCCTTCTGCTGCTAATACTGTACCTTCGACCACTGGCGCGTAGGCTTCGTAGTTTTGCAAGCGATAAAATTGTCCGGGTTGAAAGGTTTTTGCTTGGTAAGGCGCGTGAACCACTACTTCTACAATCGTCGGCGTTAAGCGATTAATCGCTACAATCGTCGCTTTAAATGACGCATCCAAATCGGCAAATAATTGTTTCAATTTGCCATCGCGTGCGGCTTGTTCGGCGGGATTTAATGCGGCTAAGTCTTTGTTAAATAAGCTAACAATGTATGGATACGCATCTTTCGCGCTCGCCATCGCTTTCACCACATTACCAGCATAGACGGGATGATTGTCGCCCAAGAAGCTGATGAAATGCCCGTCTTTTTGATACGAAGTGAGCGGTGCAGGTTTACCCAGTTTAGGTTCAGCGGTGTCGTGCATTTCGACTAAACTGATTTCATCGCCCTGCCATTGTGGTTCAAAGCGTTGGAAAAATTTCTTATCCATTTGAAATGTATTAGGATATTCGCTTTGGTAAATGGTATTCGGTGACGTTCCTGCCGCGATATACAAATTGCGCAGCGGCACGGTGATTTTCTCCCCCGTACTGTTCCAACGTCCCTCAGTTTGGGCGAGTTTTTCAAATTCGACCGCATTCAAATGACCGTACTCATCATCTATCGCTTTCAACGGACTCATGCCCTCAATTAGCGCAATCCCTTCTTGCAAGGCTTCGTGAATCTCCTCGTGATTTTGCCGATACGCCGGCGCGTCTTTCATGCCTTTGCGATAAAATAATTTCACCCCGCCCCACGCATCAATCAGCGGTTGGAAGTTCGGTAATTCACCCGCTTCTGCTGCCCGATTCCGCTCGTTGCGGATTTCCTGCCCGTGCGCTAAAAACTCGTTCAGAATTTGTGTTTCTTCCTTGTCATAACGACTACACACTTTGTCTTCGCCATAGTGGGCGACCAAAACTTCATAGCGATGCAACATTTTTTCCACTTGCACTGGATAATACGCCATCAATTCGGTGGCGGTATCAATCGCGGTCAAACCGCCACCAATCACACCCGCAGGGAGTCGCACTTGCAAATTTGCCAACGATGACATTTTTGCCGCGCCAGTCAGTTGCAATGCCATTAAAAAGTCGGACGCTTTGCGAATCCCGCGCGTGAGGTTATTTTCCAAATCAATTATCGTTGGTTTGCCCGCGCCCGTGGCAATGCTGATGTGGTCAAAACCCATCGCCCACGCATCTTCAATCGTCAAGGTTCCACCAAAACGCACCCCGCCATAAGCGCGGAAGGTTTGTTGCCGTAACAGATTGATATATATAACTTTTAAGAAATTTTTGTCCCAACGCACGGTGATGCCATATTCCGCCACACCGCCGAAACCTGCCAACGTGCGTTTGTCCAACGCCTCATAAATGGTGTTGAAATCTTTAATCGGTTGCGGTTTGCTGTTTGCGTCACCGACTAATTCTGTTGGCAGCGGTTCAAGTTTTAAGCCGTCAATCGCCGCCACGCCAAAGCCTTCGTTCAATAAATAATGGCTCATGGTGTAACCCGCAGGCCCTAAACCGACCACCAGCGTATTTTTACCGTTGTAAGGCAACATATACGGACGCTTCACATTGAGCGGATTCCAGCGCGTCAAAAGGCTATAGATTTCAAAACCATACGGCATAAACAGCACATCGGTCAACACATTGGTTTCGATTTGTGGAATGTTGACTGGTTCAGTTTTTTGATAAATACAACCACGCATACAATCGTTGCAAATCCGATGCCCCGTCCCTGGACACATTGGGTTATCAATCATAATGATGGCGAGGGCGGCGATATTGTCGCCTTGGCGTTTCACCAGGTGCATTTCGGAAATTTTTTCTTCCAACGGACAGCCTGTGACGGTTACGCCCAGCGCGTTGACGTTGAATTCGCCGGTTTTTTTGCTAATCATCCCTTTCGAGCAGGAATCGGTATTGCGGTCATGGCAATAAATACAATGGTCGACTTCATTTAACACTTGCCGCTGATTAAAGCGTTTGTCGGTCAATACAAAACCATCACGGCGGCGGCGATGATTTTCGTCCGCCATCCAGCCTGTAAATTGCCCAAATTCCACCGTATCGTGTTCGACTAAATTTTCAAAGTCACGTTTTTCAGGCATTTTAAAACTTAGCCACTGACTGCGTTCTTCATCGTTTAATGCAATAAAGGTAGAACGTTGCACGATGCCTAATAAGGCATTGATAAAGCTACTATTATCTTCAGTCGCTAGTGCATCTTCTAAGACAACCGCCGTGTAATCATCGGCACTTAACCGCTCGCGCAAACTTTGCGCTACTGGGTCAGCATCGACATAATCACTGGGTTTCCCTTTGCTAAGGGCTTGATAATGTTTCGCTAATAAGCCAATCGCCGCACCCACCGCTGCGAGGCGGTATTCCTCATCCGTTTCATCGGCAAGTTGTGGAAAGCCCGTGTTGGTCAACAGCTCTAATTCAGCATCCATTGCACCAAAATCCCAATCGCTGGTGTCCACGTTTTTAAACAATTTAGGAACGTTAGCAACCATCTCGTTTTTATAGGTAAAAATCGTGGCAAATTCGTCCTGAATTTTTTGCATTTGCGCGTGCCGTTCATCGCTCACATTAAACAAAGTGGCAAGAAACTGTCCTAAATAAGGACTCATCCGCACCAAAAGGTCAGAGATTTTTTCTGGCGCAATGCCTTGACCTTGACTGGCGCGGTAAGCTGAAAATTCGTGGTATAAATCCGCATCATGGTGTTGTACTGAGCTATCAAAAACAGCCAGCAAGTCTTTTAAACGCGCAGAGTTATATAAATCGGCATAAGTAAAGCTGGAAATTCCTAGCGGGAAAGTATCGTGTGTCATAGTTATTAAAGGGGTTGCGTTAAAAATTTTGAAGATTGTTTTTACACTTGCACGGACTTTAGACAGGCTGACAAGTGCAATTATTATAACCTTTATGCCCGTCATTTCGCAGTTTGATTCTGCTACAATAGCCCACTCTTAACATCATCCTTGAAGAACTTGCAATGAATCATATCGCGTTAAAAATGCTGATGGGCGACAGAGGAAAGTATTTTGGCATTGTCATGGGATTGACGTTTGCCTCCTTAATTATGACGCAACAACCTGCTATTTTTGTTGGATTGATGTCACGAACCTCCAGTTTTATTTCTGATTTAGGCTATCCCGATATTTGGGTGATGGATGCAAAAGTGCAGTTTGTCGATGATATAAAACCGATGCAGGATACCGAACTTTATAGAATACGCGGTGTAGCAGGGGTACAGTGGGCGATGCCTATTTATAAAGGAATGTTAAAAGCGCGTTTAGCCGATGGCACGTTTCAAACCTGCATTGTGGTTGGCATAGATGATACGACCTTAATTGGCGGCCCGCCTGAAATGCTGGCGGGAAAATTGGCCGATTTGCGCCGTAGTGATGGGGTGATTGTCGATATTGATGGGGCAACAACTAAATTGGCAAAACCTGCCAAAACCGCAGGCGGCAAACCGATTCCATTGCAAGTAGGCGACACCTTAGAGTTGAACGACAAACGTGCCATTGTGGTGGGAATTGCTAAAACCACTCGCACGTTTCAGTCCCAGCCTGTGATTTATACCACTTATAGCCGTGCGATGGCTTTTGCACCCCGCGAACGGAAACTGCTTTCTTTTGTGGTTCTTAAAATTAAGCCCAATGCCGATAGGCAGACGGTGATAAAACGAATTAAACAGACAACAGGATTAGCTGCTTATACGCAGCAAGAGTTTAAAGATTTGACCATAGAGTATTTTATGACCAATACAGGGATTCCCATTAATTTTGGAATGTCAGTTTTGCTGGGGTTTTTAGTCGGGGCAGCGATTGCAGGACAGACTTTTTATAACTTTACCTTGGAAAATTTGCGCCAGTTTGGGGTGTTAAAAGCGATGGGGGCAAGTAATGGTACGTTATTGCGGATGATTTTATTGCAAGCGGTTTTAGTGGGCATCATAGGCTATGGAATAGGTGTGGGCTTAACCGCATGGTTTGGTTATGCAATGCGCAATTCCATTTTAGCCTTCAAATTTCCGTGGCAACTCTTAGTATTCAGTGGTGTGGGAATTACGTTAATTTGTATGTTTGCGGCTTTATTGAGTATTATCAAAGTGATACGCCTAGAACCTGCGATTGTGTTTAAAGGATAAACGATGGACAAGGATTGCGCGGTTTACTGTGAAAATGTAAAAAAAGCCTATG
>Ga0316608_1001307_pt1 | contig 10128 bp, 9 predicted proteins | sample MIS2016152B_MG_FD_207673 | JGI IMG/M metagenome (GOLD analysis project Ga0316608, IMG submission 207673) | Microbial mat bacterial communities from Middle Island sinkhole, Lake Huron, Michigan, United States - MIS.2016.152B | ecosystem: Environmental > Aquatic > Freshwater > Lake > Sediment... | reverse complement strand
AAACGGAAAAATTCAAATCATTAAAACAATAGGAAGAGGTTATAGAAAATTTGAAAATTTCAGAAGTGCAATCTTATTTTTTAATGGGGGGTTAAATTTGTACCCACACAGTTGAGGGTAGAACCAACTATTTCTATCAACGTCTTGAAACCTTTTTCCAACAAAAATACAGCATATCCTACTGAATAATAAAACACAATTTGTAGATGACAGTAAAAGAATTGAAACCAAGAAAGGCTCTGAACAAGGCCTTTTTAAAAGTAAAACCCATCAGGATTGAAATTGAAAGTTTCAAGACCAATCTTATTTTACTTTTAGACAAGATTAAAACTGTCGAACAAAGACCAAAAGACGAAAGCGAAGAGCATCTAAAAAATGACATTCGTGACTTTCTCAGAGATACTTTTTACAAAGAAAATCACGCCATAAACACCAAAGATAAAAATGATTTGGTGATTCATCTGTCAAAAGATACCAATAGCAAAGTGGGAGTGATTATCGAAGCCAAACGCCCGTCGAACAAAGGCGAGATGGTTTCTCGAGACAATCTCAACAAAAAAGCCTTTCAAGAATTGGTTTTGTATTATTTGCGGGAAAGAATTACACACAAAAACCTCGACATCAAAAATCTGATTATTACCAACATCAATGAATGGTTTATTTTTGATGAACATTTGTTTGAAAAGATTTTTGCCAGAAATTCATCTTTTGTAAAACAATTTGAGAATTTTGAAACCAGTAAAAAATCGACCGATGTTTTTTATAAAGAAATAGCCCAACCTTTTATTGAAGAGATTGACAAAGAGATTGAATTCGCCTATTTCAACCTTCAAGATTACCAAAAACCATTGCGTAACGAAGATAAAGCCGACGATAATTCGCTGATTGCTTTGTTCAAATTATTGTCGCCCGAGCATTTGTTAAAACTTCCGTTTATCAATGATAGCAACAGTTTGGACAAACGATTTTATGGCGAATTGCTCCACATCATTGGGCTGACTGAAACCAAAGACAGCGGAAAAAAACTAATTGAACGAAATAAAAAAGGACAGCGAAACTCCGGTACAATTCTAGAAGATGTTATCATTCAATTGGATAGTTTAGACAAAATTAATCGGTTGGAAAAACCAAATCATTTTGGAAATACGCACCAAGAAAGACTTTTTTCTGTTGCCTTGGAACTTTCCATTACTTGGATTAACCGAATTTTATTTTTGAAATTGTTGGAAGGTCAGCTCAAAAGTTATCATAAAGGAAATAACGATTATTGTTTTTTGAATCACAATTTTTTAAAAGAATATGACGATTTAAATTCACTTTTTTTTCAGGTTTTGGCGAAAAAACAAACCGACAGAAACGAAGATGTAAAAGAAAAATTTGCAAAAGTACCCTACCTCAATTCGTCTTTGTTCGACCCGACCGATTTGGAACACAACACCATTTTCATTAGCAACCTGAAGGACGACAAGACAATTCCACTCTATTCGCAAACCGTTCTGAAAGACCTTCAGGGCAAAAAACAAGCTGGAAACCTCAAAACACTCGACTATTTATTGGCTTTTTTAGATGCTTACGATTTTGGAGCCGAAGGAAGCGAAGACATTCAAGAAGAGAACAAAACACTGATTAACGCTTCGGTTTTAGGTTTGATTTTCGAGAAAATTAATGGCTACAAAGATGGCTCCATCTTTACACCCGGATTTATCACAATGTTTATGTGCCGAGAAACCATAAGAAAAGTAGTGGTGCAAAAATTCAATGAAATAAGGGGTTGGAAATGTCAATCGTTTGAAGAACTCAAAGAAGATATTCAACAAGAATTGAAATCTGGCAACCGAAAGGAATTGAGAAAACAAGCCAATGAAATAATGAATAGCCTGAAAATATGCGATCCTGCCGTGGGTTCTGGGCATTTTTTGGTGTCGGCACTCAACGAATTAATTGTCATCAAAAGTGAGTTGAACATTCTTGTTGATGATGCCTTTGAACCATTGAATAAATATACCGTAGAAGTAGTCAATGACGAACTCATCATAACCGACGAGGAAGGTGAACTTTTTAAATACAAAGTTTCCCCCCTTCGGGGGGACGGAAGGGGGGCTGAAAGCCAACGCATTCAAGAAACCCTTTTCAAAGAAAAACAAACCATTATAGAAAATTGCCTTTTTGGAGTGGACATCAACCCCAATTCGGTAAAAATTTGCCGTTTGCGTTTGTGGATTGAATTGTTGAAAAATGCGTATTACAAAGCTCCCTCTTCTTTGGAGAGGGCGGGGAGAGAGGAGTTGGAAACTTTGCCTAATATCGACATCAACATCAAATGCGGGAACTCCTTAATTTCACGTTTTGGATTGGATGCCGATTTGAAAAAAGCCTTGAAACAAAGCAAATGGAATATCGAAAGTTATAAAATAGCTGTTGCTACATACCGCAATGCCGAAAGCAAGGAACAAAAGTGGGAAATGGAAAGACTGATTGCCGATATAAAAGGAAATTTTAGAAGCGAAATAGCCATAAACGATCCCAAGAAACTGAAACTCGAAAAACTAAAAGGTGAACTTATAAATTACACCCAACAAGTGGGACTTTTTGAACGGAGCAAAAAAGAGCAAACCGAGTGGAACAAAAAGGTGAATTTTTTGGGTAACGACATTAATACGCTAGAAACCCAAATAGAGGAAATAAAATCGAACAAAATATACGAAAATGCTTTAGAATGGCGGTTTGAATTTCCCGAAGTATTGAATGGCGAGGGAGATTTTATGGGTTTTGATGTGATTATTGGCAATCCTCCTTATATACAGCTTCAAGCTATGAAAGAAGTTTCGGAGCAATTGCAACAATTTGGCTATAAAACTTATGAAAAGACCGGCGACATTTATTCTTTATTTTATGAAAAAGGAAATACCCTTTTGCGAGAAAACGGATTTTTGGGCTATATTACCTCAAACAAATGGTTGAGAGCAGGTTATGGCAAAACCACTCGAAACTATTTTTTGCAACACACCCAACCACAGCTACTTGTAGATTTAGGAAGTGGTATTTTTGATGAAGCAACCGTTGACTCTAATTTGCTCATATTTCAAAAAACAAATTTCACACAACCTTTTGATGCATTGGATATTAGCAAAGAAAAAAACATAAAAAACATTCGGAATTATACCGATAAAATGTTATCCATAGTGCCAAAAATAGATGAGAGTTGGACGATTTCATCCAGCATTGAACAAAGCATTAAGCAAAAAATAGAAACCAAAGGCAAACCACTAAAAGATTGGGATATTAAATTATATAGAGGGATTACAACAGGTTACAACGAAGCTTTTATTATTGACGGAAAAACAAAAGACGAACTCATTGCCCAAGACCCAAAAAGTGCCGAAGTGATAAAACCTATTTTGCGAGGCAGAGACATTAAACGCTACAAAGCTGAATTTGCCGATTTGTGGTTGATTAATATTCCTAAAGGCTACACAATTAAAGGAAAAAATACCGAAAAAGAAACAGAAAATATTTTGAGAGAACCAATGCCTCGATATGGCTATTATGAAATAGATTATGCCTGGATTTGGTTTGAAAAACAATTACCTGCTATTGCCAAACATTTGAAACCTTTTCAAGAAAAGGCAAAAAAACGATTGGATATGGGTGATTATTGGTGGGAATTGAGAGCTTGTGCTTACTTGAATGATTTTGAGAAAGAAAAGATTGTTTTCAGCAAAGCATCTCAAGAAAAATCGTTTTCTTTTGATTTTAAAAATAACTTCTTATTAAATACAAGTTATTTTATTTCTGGTAATAATTTGAAATATTTAATTGTTTTTCTAAATTCAAGTTTCATCAATTTTGCTTTTTTAAAGTTCTATCAAGGTGGTGGAATAGAAGGTGAAATTACTTTACAAGCAATTGAAAATATCCCAATTCCAGAACTGTCCGAAGCCGATCAACAACCTTTTATAGATTTGGTCAATCAAATTTTAGCCAAAAAAGAACAAGGAGAAGATTCAATAGCGTTGGAAAAAGAAATCGACCAAATGGTTTATGGGTTGTATGGATTGACGGAGGAGGAGATAAAAATTGTGGAAGAACAAAAATAACAAGGGAGCATGCTCCCTTGTTGTCACAGGAAGAAACTAGAAAAAACAGACAAATTACCGACCAATTTGTATGGATTTGACGCAGTAGGACAATAAAATTAGAATGATTGGCTTTCTGATATGTTTCCAAAAAACAAAATATTCCCAAAATGGTAAATATTTTATATCTTTGAAAAAAAAATGGTTTGAGAGTAATTTCTAAAAAAATATTGAGAGATTTTTGGGAGAAACACGAAGATTGTGAACAACAACTAAAAGCGTGGTTTCGTGAAGCACAAAAAGCCGAATGGGAAAATCCAAACCAAATTAAAACTGAATATCCAAGTGCAAGTATTCTTAATGAAAATCGAGTAGTTTTTAACATCAAAGGAAATAATTACAGATTGATAGTAAAAATAACACCGATTATGTATTCAATATAGTCCAAGAAAAATGGACTATTTTCATACTATATCGGCATTACACCATAAACTATTGGACTATTTTATAAATGTTATTAGTATAAGTTACGAATACGAAATGCTTTGGATTCGATTTATAGGAACTCACGCTGAATATGACAAAATTAATGCAAGTACAATTTAGATTATGAACATAAATCTTATAAAAACCGAAAACGATTATAACCAAGCACTGCAAAGACTTGAAATAATCTTTGACGCAAAAAAAGGAACTGAACAAGGCGATGAATTGGAACTTTTAGGAATGTTAATCGACCAATACGAAAACGAAAATTTCCCAATTGGGTTGCCTGATCCAATCGAAGCCATAAAATTTAGAATGGAACAAATGGGTTACAATCAAAATGATTTAGCAAAAATTGTTGGATTCAAAAGTCGAGCAAGTGAAATTCTGAACCGAAAAAGAAAATTATCATTAGAAATGATTCGTCAATTGCATAGCAGACTAAATATTCCGACCGACGTTTTGATTCAAACCTATACATAAAAAATAAAACCAACATATTTAGCAACTGTTTGGTGAAATTGGGGTTAAGGCAAACTTTAAAGTTGGCTGTACTCGGAGATTGGTTTTTAAATCAGGTTCTATCTCGAAAAGCGACGGTTTTATATTTGCCAAAAAAAGTTAGCCTCATAGTTGAGGGAAGCGCCATTAATTGAGGCAATTCCTTTAGAACTTGTTAAGCCCTAAACCCTTTTAAATGAAAATTAACACCGCCGAATTTATAGTAAGCAACTCCGAAGTAGCAAAATGTCCGAAAGATTTTTTGCCAGAATATGCATTTATAGGAAGGTCAAATGTAGGGAAATCCTCTTTGATTAATATGTTGACCAATCATAAAAATTTGGCAAAAACCTCAGGAAGACCTGGAAAAACACAGTTAATCAATCACTTCAAAATCAACAACAATTGGTTTTTGGTCGATTTGCCCGGTTATGGTTATGCCAAAGTATCGAAGAAAACAAAATCGGTTTTTCAGCAATTTATTACCGATTATTTTGAAACCAGAGAACAACTGGTTTGTGCTTTTGTCTTGATTGACATTCGTCACGAAGCCCAAAATATCGACATCGAATTTATGGCTTATATGGGCGAAAGCGAAATTCCGTTTTGCATTATTTTTACCAAAGCCGACAAAATCAGCAAAACCAAAATAGATTCCCATATTGCTGCCTACAAAAAGCAAATGTTTGCCAACAATTGGGCCGAAATGCCTCAGTATTTCGTTACTTCTGCAACAGAGTCAACAGGTAAAGAAGAAGTTTTAGATTATATTGAGGAAGTGAATCAAGAGGTTTTTAAGAATAATAGTGAGTTTTAAAACGGAAATTCCAAAAATTAAAATTCCAAATTCCAATAAAAGAAATTCCAAAATATGACTGTCAACCAAAATAAAAAAAATAAAGATTGGCACACAGATTATACTGATTTTAACAGATTAACGCAGATTTTTTTATTTGAAATTTTAAAAATATATTCAAATCGGTGCAAATCCGTCCAATCCGTTTTATCTGTGTGCTATTGTTTTTAAAGTTTAGTCCGCTTTGAAGGCAGTCATTTTCCAAAATTCAAAGTTCCAAATTCTAAAAAGGGAAATTCCAAATTCCAAAGTAGAAATTCTAAATTCCAAAAAAGAAGTTGCAAATCCAAAGTTTAGTAGTTGGAATTTGAAATTTTTTTATTTTGGAATTTTCTTTTGAATTCTATTTTTTTAGCTCCAATTTCTCTGCAAAATAATCGCAAAAATCCTGCATCGTTGCTGACATTTTTTCATCGCCTGTGGCTCTTTGAAAGGTTTCTGTCATAGACAACAAGGTTTGATGAAAGAAGATTTTCATTTCGTCTAAAGCCATATCTTTGGTCCACAATTCGATACATTTTGTCGATTTTTCGTCACTGTTCCAAACCGAGAGCATAAAGGCTTTGGCTTCCTCGAGTTCTACTCCGCCTTCGACTGCTGCCCACGACAATTTTTCGGGAATTCGGTTTTCGTCTAGTTGGACATTTATTTTAATTTGCGATGCCAGTTCGCTATCGCTCGGGTCTGATGTATTATTATTCGTCATTTTTTTTGGGTTTGTATTTAGATTTTTCAAATAGTTCTTTTGCATTCATTTTCAGCATTTTTTCTAATGGCACTTCATTGTTTTTCATATAGGAACGCACCATTTGCCAACCTATCCAAGTGCCCACTCTTCCAGGAGATTCATTATCGATTTCGAGATAAAATTTAGAAAATGGAGCGGGATTTATAAAGCGATTACCCAGTTTTGAATCATTGCTGTACAGCATTTCATTCTCTAAAAAATACCGCCACATATAGCCTTCGTTGTCTTCGCACCATTTGTTTTGTTCTGGTGTATATCCTATTTTGTCCGCGTCCGAATAAGCTGGTAAAAGCAAATCTTTTAGGTACAATTGTTTTCCAAAATAGACCATTTGGCTCAATAACGATTGGTCTGTCATTGGCGCTATTTTTTGTGTAGCAAAACTCGTAACCACATCAGGGAGGATTTGATTTTGCACGAAATTTTGTTTCAAATAGTTGGGAAATTGATAAAATTTATGGTCTTTTCCTAAATACAATTCAAGAGAAATAATCAGTAAACTATCCGTATAAATGACTTTGTTATTGTAATCCATTTCTGAAATTACTGTAATTACTTTTGGAGTTTTGGTTTCGGGAAAATAAAATTTTAGTTGTTTAAAAAGCGTGTTGAGGTCTTTTTTGACGGGTTCAAAATTGGAATATTTTTTTTGTACTTCGGTATATAATTCCCGCCATTGTGGGTTTTGCATTTTGTCTAACCAAACACTATCTGGAGTTCCATTTGGAAAAAAGAATGGAAATTGATTTTTTAGTTGTCCAAAATCCTTGGGAGCAGTTTCAAAAAAGAGTTTGTCAAAGCGTTCTACTTTGAGTTCAACGGGAATTTCTTCGACGGCTTTTTCGACTTTCGATTTTTTGTCGCAAGAAATGATAGCAACTGAAATGGCAATTATAAAAAGGATTCTTCTCATTTTATTTTTTTTAGCCCCGATAGTAGTGGAAATCCTTTTCTTTTTTTTCTTTAAAAAAAGAAAAGATTGCAACGGATAGCGGGAATAGCTCCTGAAAATTATTATTTTTGCAAATATACAATACCTACATTTTAAAAACCCAAACTATTATGTCTAAAAAAAGTACTATTCAGGTCGAAAAAGTAAATACGCATATTGTCAATTGGTTAAAAACTTATGCTGAAAACGCAAAAGTGAATGGTTTTGTTGTGGGGATTTCCGGCGGAGTGGATTCGGCAGTTACCTCAACGCTTTGTGCACAAACCGGATTGACCACTTTGTGTGTGGAAATGCCCATTCATCAAGCGCCAAGCCACGTTAGTCGTGGAAGAGAGCATATAGAACAATTGAAAAAGAGATTTCCAAATGTAAAAAATGTTGAAGCAGATTTGACGACGGTTTTTGAAAATTTCAAAACTATTGTCCCAACTGTTTCCGATTTAGACAAAGTAAATTTGTCTTTAGCCAATACTCGTGCCCGTTTGCGAATGACTACTTTGTATTATTTTGCAGGTATTCACGGACTTTTGGTGGCAGGGACAGGAAATAAAGTGGAGGATTTTGGAGTTGGTTTTTATACTAAATACGGTGATGGTGGTGTTGATTTGAGTCCCATTGCCGACTTAATGAAGTCGGATGTTTACGCTTTGGGTAACTATTTGCAAATTCCAAACTCTATTTTAGAGGCCTCGCCAACAGATGGATTGTTTGGCGATGACAGAACCGATGAGGATCAGCTAGGTGCTAGTTATGATGAATTGGAATGGGCTATGCTTGAGGATGAAAAAGGAAGAATTAGTGAAAATTTTTCAGGAAGAGAAAAAATTGTCTATGATATATACAAAAAATTGAACACCATAAATCAGCATAAAATGAGGAAAATACCTGTTTGTATCATTTCAAACGATGTAAAGTAGTATTTTTCTAATATTATTAACAAAGTTTAAATTTTTTTATTTAACTTTACTTTCTCTTAACTACAATAACATTAAAAAATTAAAATTATGATTAAAGTTTGTTTTGCTAATAACCATCCTGTAGTACATTTTGGGATAAAATCGTATTTAAAGGATCACGATGCAATTTCGTTAGTTGCCAATGTCGGGAATTTTTCAATGGTTCAAGACGTCCTCAATTCAAAAGAGATTGATGTCCTGATTTTAGATCTTGAATTAGAAGGTCTTTCAAGTATTTTTGAAGTTAAAAATATTTTGAAAAATTTTCCAAAAACAAAAATTATTATCTTCAGTGATCTTTCAGAGCAAATTTATGCTCCAAACGCAATTAAAGCGGGTGTTTCTGGATTCGTTTCTCAAAAAGAAAAACTAGAAACTTTAGCACAGGCAATTGTAAAAGTGAATGAAGGTAAAATTATTATTGACGAAACTGTCAAGAAAAATCTTGCACTTATTGCCAAACAAAATAAAAATGAGCGTTTGTATCGCAAACTTTCTAATCGCGAAGTTGAGGTTTTGCGTTATTTGAGCGACGGTAAGAAAAACAATCAGGTTGCCAAAATTTTGGGACTCAACGAAAAAACAATAAGTACTTATAAATTAAGATTATTGCAAAAATTGAACGTTACCAACCTAGTAGATTTGGTAAACAAAGCAAAAACACTAGAAATAGTTTAATTGTTGTATCGCGACATTACTCTTCCTAATTTTTTTGAAAACGAATTGATTAGTTTGTAGTAATCCATCGCCATAGATAAAAGTTCAATGTTGTCAGAATCAGGTTCTGATGATATTGAGCTTTTTATTTCTTCTATAATGCCATCGACCAAATACCATCTTAATGTGAGAATGGTTTCTGAAACATATTGGCTTATGGTTTGGTCTTTTGTCTTCGGGAAAATATTTTGTCCTTCCCAATTATGTAAAACTACTTTTTCGTCAGCCATCAAAATATCGGTTACTTCTTGTGCAAAGTCGGGATGCAAGTGCATTAAATATTGTTCGATGCTGAAGTTTTCGTTTTGATTGAAATAATCAATTAAATTATTGTAAACATCTCTAAACAAAGGGTTTGCAAGTTCTACTTCGTCTTCTTGTAAACTCAAATAAATTCTTTGAAATACTTTGTACTCTTTTTTTTCAATCACATTTTCAATTTCTCCTGCTTCATTTGTTTTCAAAAGTACGTCTTCAAATTCTTCTGTTTTATTTCCGTACAACAAAAGAATTTCGATAATTTTTCTTTCTAAGCCATAAAGAATGTCGATTTTTTGTATCTGAATTGGCGTTTCATTTTTTACAACTTCAAATGCTTTTTGTCCCGAAGCTTCGTGATTTTTTTGTTTTTTCCCTTGTTCAGCAATGTCTTTTTGAACCAATTGTGCCAAAGTGCTTACCAAAACTTGTTCCGAAATATCCATAATTCGAGAACATTCCTGAATGTAAATTTCGCGCTGAATTCTGTCTGGAATTTTGGATATACTCACGACCATATCCCGAATCAAATCGGCTTTTTTTATGGGATCGTTTTTTGCCTCATTCATCAATAACGA
>Ga0316608_1001304_pt1 | contig 10151 bp, 8 predicted proteins | sample MIS2016152B_MG_FD_207673 | JGI IMG/M metagenome (GOLD analysis project Ga0316608, IMG submission 207673) | Microbial mat bacterial communities from Middle Island sinkhole, Lake Huron, Michigan, United States - MIS.2016.152B | ecosystem: Environmental > Aquatic > Freshwater > Lake > Sediment... | reverse complement strand
ACATGAAGTTGCAAAACAATTTTGGATAAATTCAGGTAAAAATCTGGCTCCAAACGGAGCAGTTATGCGGACTTCAATTTTGGGAATCTGGGAATTTTCAGATTTAGAAAAAGTAAGACAAAACACCGAAAACATTGCCAAAATAACCCACTTCGATCCGCGATGCATTGGTTCTAGTATTGCAGTTACTTATGCAATTGCTATGTTATTGAAAAATGAATCCGATTACACTAAAATTGTAGACTTAGCCATTGAGTATACCAAAGATTACGATTATAGGATAAGTGACTATCTGGAATTTTCAAAAGATAAAGACTTAGAAAGATTACAGCTTGATGATCCGAAATCGATTGGTTACACATTAAAAGCTTTAGGAGTAGGGTTTTGGGCATTACAGCAAAACGATTTTAAAAAAGCAATTTTAGAAATTGTAAATCAGGGTGGCGATGCCGATACAAATGCAGCTGTGGCTGGTGGCATATTAGGAGCTAAATTGGGTTATTCAGCCCTTCCGAAAAATTGGGTTGATGGATTACTTAATAAACAGAAATTGAACCGATTGATTGATCAATTGATTGCTTTAATGATTAAGACTGGACAGATTGAATGAATACACTTAAACGTTTAATCGATTAGTATTTAACAGTAGAGTCAGTTAATTTTCAATAAAATTAGAAAGAAATATCCTCCAAACTATAGAATAACTGACAATAGAATATAGAATAGGAAAGTTAAATAATGGTGACTATGGATTTATCAAAAATAAATTGACATTTCTTTACTTCAATATTCAATTATTCTGATGTTCTGATGTTCTTTTTTATTTCTTAATCATAACTAACTATAACCAACAATCTATAAATGATTAGACCTCGGATTATTTGTAAGAGCAGGAGAACCGATTAGCGAACAATTCAGAGGGTGACTCTTACATAAAGAGCTATGTAAATTGCAAGATGCAAGGCTGTTTGTTGAAAGTCACCCCCTGAATATTATAGTTTTGGTCAAGGCTAGCCCATTATTAGCAGAACCGATTAGCGAACAATTCGGAGGGTGACTTATTTCAGGACAAGACAAGCTATGTAAATTGCAAGATTTAACACTGTTTGTTGAAAGTCGCCCTTTGAATGATGGAATAAGCCTCATTTTGTTTTCAATTACAAAAGTGGTAAATTAGCAAAAAATAAACTAAAAAAAATGCAACAAATAGTTTTAAAAATTGATAATCAAATTATTGAAAATCAAATTATCGAATTATCAAAGTATCAAAATGAACCTGTCGAAAAAATTTGTTTAGATGCTATTTTATATTTTATCAATTTGAAAATGCTTGAAAAAGTAAGTGAAATTGAATTGAAATATAAAATTCTTGACATTGATAAAACAGAAAACAAACTTCATTTTGAAATAGATAATTCTATTGAATTTGAAAGTATTGAATTATTTCCGCAAATTTCAAGCGGTGCTGAATATATCAGCAATATAAGGAAATCAGGTTGGAGAAAATAATTTATGGATAAAATTTTGATTGACAGCTGCGTTCTGATCGATATGCTTCGTGGAGATTCAATTATAAAAAATAAAATTCAAAGTATTAATAAACCATTTGTTACATTTATAATCACGATGGAATTGATGCAAGGGGCTACTAATAAAGACAGCCTGTTCAAGATAAAAAAAGAACTAAATAATTTTTATCTTTTGCCTATGCACGATGAAATTGCAAATTTGGCTATTCAGCTTATCGATAAATATTCATTATCAAATGGATTAACCATCCCCGATGCAATAATTGCTGCATCTTCGCTTGTTTACGCTTTGCCACTGTATACTCATAATGTAAAGGACTTTAAATTCATTTCAGGTTTAGAATTATTTTGATATAAAAAGAGGCAAACTGGCAAATTGCGAAAATTAAAGGGGTGACTCTTACATGAAGAGCTATGTAAATTGCAAGATGCAATGCGGTTTGTTGAAAGTTACCCCCTGAATATTGGAATTTTGGTCTAAAAAGCCCCTGTTAGAAATATATTAGTTTAGTATTAATAAAAAAAAACAGTCCACTAATAATTTACTTTCAGCCCTTTATCAATTCTTAATTTCCAAAATTGATTGCCTTTCCCTGTTCACAATAAGCTTTGTAACATCAGGTCTTGAATAATGCCCTGCTGCATCAAAGTTTTGGCGTTCTTCAAAAATACGGTCAAAATCCAAAGTTGCCAAAATTAAACCTTCTTTATTAACTACTGGTTCAACAATCCATTCCCCATCAGGTCCTGCAATGCAAGAGCCACCATCGGCAAGAATTTCGGGACAATTTTCGAGAATTTTTTCAATATGTGGTGTATTCTTTGGAAAATTCTCCTTCATCATCATTGCTGAGACCGAAACAACAAATGAGCGCGATTCCTTGGCAATAAACCGGGTAATATCGCTCGTATTCCGTTCGCTTCCAGGCCAAACTGCAACGTGTAAATCTTCACCCAGACCATAAAGTGTAGTTCGTGCCAATGGCATCCAATTTTCCCAACAATTTAAACCACCTACAGTAAATTGCTTTAAACTATGCACTTGTAAACCATTGCCATCGCCGGGCGACCAGGTAAGTCTTTCATCATATGTAGGTTGCAATTTTCGATGTACCGATTTTATTTCACCAGTTTGGTCAATATAAACCAAGGAACAATATAGACTATGCCCTCCACGGTTTTTAGCTCGTTCAATCAAACCTAAATAAATTGCAATTTTGAATTTTTTGGCCATTTCACAAACTTCAGTTAGCTCACCGACTTCTATTTGTATAGAATTTCGAGCATAATGTGCATGCAACTCCTTCTGAACTTTTGAATTCCAATCAGCGCCATTGGTTAAAGACAGCCAAAATGGATATCCTGGCAACAATGCTTCGCCAAAAACAATCAATTCAGCTTTTTGTGAACCTGCTTCTATTATGGAATTAATAATTTTTTGCAATGTCTTTTCTTTATCAAGCCATACTGGCGAAATTTGGGCTAATGCTACTTTTAGAATGTTCATGTTAAATTAAATTAATATTTAAATTCGGCTTTAATAAACCGCAAGTTTTTTAAAAGCATCAAATGCATCTTTTGCAGATAGCTTACCTTCAAGTACTTCCTGAACCCGAAGTGGTACATTTTTATTCCTTGCACCTACAATATATTCAAGGTCTTCATCTTTTATTAAATTGCCCCCATATTTTTTTTCAATGGTGTAACTATAAGTTTCGAATGGATCCACGCCAAACGACGAAGTAGTGAAACTTCCTTTAACACCTGATGGTGATTTAGAAATTCTGACCCATTTTTCGGCAACTCCCGGTGTGCACCAATACATTAATAACTTGACAGCCTCATCTTTGTGTGGTGAATTTTTTAACACAACCCAATTTGGAGTATATCCACCTATATATGCACTCGATGGTTTAAATACCGGAAATTCGCAAGGGATAACTTTACTCATTTTTTCTTCCGACTTCATTTTCCATATCGAATACATTAAAGTTAGATTTGGAAAAAACAAACAGCTGTCATTCAATATCTTGTCATTTTCATATGTCCAATTATGTTGCTCCCAATCTTTTTCAATTGCATTATACTTTGATAACTCCTCGAATGCCTGGTAACATTTTTCAATAGCATAAAGCTTTTTTGCTGTAAGCTTTGTATCCAAAAGCTCTTCGGTATTATCCATTAAAGAAATAAAAAGCATATTGAAAATTGTCAAGGTTTTGCCCCAGTTATATTCAAAAATAGGGATAATATTCGGATGTGTTTTATTATACTCATAAGCAGCTTTAATATAACTTAAAAAGTCATCAAAAGTCATGTCAAATTGATTCACAGTGATTCCGATTTTCTTTGCAACTTCCACATTTACAAATAAAGCTGCTATCTGACCTTCGCTATAAGGGCCATAAAATTTATTTTTAAATCGGTTTTTGTATAATTTATTATTTAAAAATGAATGATGACTTTCCATAAACCCTGGTACCTGGCTAAAGTCAATTAAATATTTTTCCATCCAATTGGTATCGTTCAACAGCATTCCAATTGTACTATAACCTCCATATAAACGGATAATATCCCAATCAGGAATTGGTTTTTTAATCTGGTCAACTATAAAACCGAAATCTGCATTAAATGCGTTGCCATAGATTTCTTCAGGAAATTTCAAATTAATTTTGATATCCTGGTTAAGAAATTCATACTCATTGGCAATTTCACGAACCAATATTTCTTTCTCACCTTCTTTATACCAATGCCCCACCCAGTTTATTTGAATTTTAGCTTTATGTGGATCAATCGCTTTCCCATCAATTTGTTCATTATTATTTTTACACGTATATAAAATAGAAGCGGTTACAACTGCAATAATAATCAAAGCAAAATTGTATAAAATCCTTTTTAGCATACCGAAGTCATTTTAACAAATAATTGAAATATTAAAACCTACAAACCCCCTTGATTCAATTGTATTGGAAAATGGAAATTTACTGACACTATAATAATGAAACCTTGAAACTCAGAAATCCTAAATACAAAAATCACTATTCCATCTTAAAAAACATAATGCTATCTTTAAGTTCATTCGCTTCATTCTCAAGGTTTTTCGAATTCGAAGCCATTACATCTGCTGTATTAGAATTTTGTTGAATAACCCCGCTTAATTCCTGAATAGATGTATTAATTTGCAACGCACCTTTATTTTGCTCATAACTCGATAAAGTAATATCATTGACCAATCGTGAAGTAGTTTCAATTTCTGGGGCTAGTTTTTTCATTAAGTTGTTTGTTTCTGTGTTCAATAAAACTGATTTTTGCGATAACTTAATGATTTCATCTGCAGCACTTTTACTTCTGTCGGCCAAACGGCGAACTTCTGTTGCAACCACGGCAAAGCCTTTTCCATGTTGGCCTGCCCTTGCGGCTTCAACACTTGCATTAAGTGCCAATAAATTGGTTTGGAAAGCAATTTCATTAACAATGTTTATTTTTTGAGATATTTCTATAATATATTTCATGCTTTCTTCTGCCTTAACAATCAAATTTTCAATTCCTTTGGCAGCAGAATCTGCAATTTTTTGTGTTTGCTGGGCATTGTCGGTATTCTCTTGAATGGTAGCGGCCATCTCTTCAATTGAAGCAGACACTTCTTCGACAGAGGCTGCTTGTCGATTTGCTCCTTTTGCAACCAAAACAGAAACTTTATTAATTTCATTGCTGCTCTCTGTAACAGTTTCAGCTCCAAGTGATATCGTTGAAAAAATTTCACTTAGTTTCTTATTTAAATTATTTATTGCTGTACTTAGCAGTCCAATTTCATCTTCAGAATCAATCTTCAAAAGGTTTTTAGATAACGTTCCCTCCTGAAGGTTTGTCAATCTTTCTAAGACAAGATTTATCTTGTTGATTATAAATTGATTAAACAATAAAATAATTACTATTGATGTTAATAATATACAAAGCAATGAACCTAAAACAAACATTATTACAATTGAAGTTTTTTGATCTTCAACACGATCCATTTTTGCCGATAAAAACATATGTCCTAAAAATTTACCATCATCAAGTCGAAGGGGATAGATAGTTACCATATAACGGCCTGTTTGTTGCTTCGTATTCACAAAAACTGCTTCAGAAATTTCTTTTGTCAATTGCTCATAACCTGTCAATACGTTTACTTCACTCCGGTTCTTGCCTTTATCTTCTGGTTTTAGCGAAAAATATATCTTTCCATCCGCACCAATTACCAAACATTCTTCAATGTTTTCACCTACCAGGTTATCCATCGTATTTTTATCTTCGGCCGATTCGTATCTTAATAACCCTTTTGACATCAGGTAACCAGGTGTTTTGAATTTTTGTTGCAGTCCATCTTCTATTTGAACTGTAAAACGATAAATGTAAAATATTCCCAAGGCAAAAAGCACAATTATTTCAGTTAGAATAATTAATGCCCCTACCTTATATGATAATTTTTTAAATGTGAACCCCTTGATAGCTGCACTCATTGTCGTTATTTTTGATGATGTTTATTTTTGATATCTATTTTCTAACAATAGTATGTGAAATTTTGGTGAAATTTTGTGAGTTAGTGATTTAGTTGTTATAACAATTTTTTGCAATACAACTCAAAAAAAATAAATCCTACAAAACCAAGTGTATATATTAAATAAATATATCGAACTATTAATTTTAATGATGCTATTTTTATAGAAGTTTTGAAATAGGATAAATAGTCTGGAGAATAGAATTAAATGGCTTTCACTTTGTTTTGTTTTTATCCAAAATGCAATGATCTATATTTATCTACAACTTCTTTGGATTGTTTCAAACCAAGATTTAATTCGTTTTTAACTAAAGCGACTGCTTCAATAGATTTGTTTTGCTTGATGAGCTCAATAATTTTCTGCTCCAATTCTTTGCTAATATTTTCCATATTCCAAAAATTAAAATGTCAAGGAATCATTGAACTATAAAGGTACTATATTTTTTATGAGTTTATTCGATTATGCCATAAAATAATGATTTCAAAAGCAATAATTAGTTATCGTGTTTTAAAAATTGAACTCTTAATACATTTGCTTTATATCTTGATAACACATAATTTTACAATCGGAAAAATTAATATTTACTTTACTTGAGCCAAAAAATACTATTTATTACCCCTCCATTTACCCAGTTAAATACGCCTTATCCAGCAACTGCTTATCTAAAAGGCTTTTTAAATAACAAAAATATTCCTTCTTTTCAATGCGATTTAGGTATCGAAGTTATTCTGGCCTTGTTTTCAGCTAAGAAGTTAAACGAATTATTTGCTTTAGTAAGCACTGATATACAATGTTTTACTGAGAATACCAAACGAATTTATCAATTAAAAAACGATTATATTCAAACGATTGATCTGGTTATACAATTTCTTCAAAACAAAAATCCATCGCTTGCATACATTATTTGCGAGGGTGATTTTTTACCTGAAGCCTCACGCTTTGAGCAATTGGATGATTTGGAATGGGCCTTTGGCAGCATGGGAATTCAAGATAAAGCAAAGCATTTGGCCACTCTATATCTCGAAGACATTGGCGATTTTATTACCGAAATAATTGATCCTCATTTTGGATTTAGCCGTTACGCTGAACACTTGGGCCGCTGGGCCAATGAATTTGATGAATTAAATATTGAACTCAACAAACCCAATACGCTCATAGACAATATATTGATAGAACTTTTGGAACAGAAAATTAATAATTCTAAACCAACAATTGTTGCACTTTCGGTTCCTTTTCCAGGTAATTTATACAGCGCTTTTAAATGTGCCCAATGGATTAAAATTCATTATCCTGAAATTAAAATTGTTATGGGTGGCGGCTTTGCCAATACTGAATTGCGTTCTTTATTTGATCCAAAGGTTTTTAAATATCTCGATTTTGTTTGTTTGGATGATGGCGAACGTCCATTGCTAAATATTATTGAATACATTGATGGAACGCGAAATCGAGCGGATTTAAAACGTACTTTTTCGCTAGAAAACAACAAAGTTATTTATCTGAACGGCTCCAAGGAAAAGGACTTTTCTCAACATGAAATTGGAACTCCAGATTATTCTGATTTTCAGCTTGATAACTATCTTTCAGTGATTGAGATAGTTAATCCAATGCATCGCCTTTGGAGCGACGGATGGTGGAACAAATTGACAATTGCACATGCTTGCTATTGGGCACAATGTAGTTTTTGCGATACTTCGCTTGATTATATAAAAAGATATGAGCCAAATAATGCCAAATTGTTGTGTAATAGAATTGAAGAAATAATTGGGCAAACCGCTCAAACCGGCTTTCATTTTGTTGATGAAGCTGCTCCGCCAGCATTACTTCGAGATCTTGCTATAGAAATTTTAAGGCGAAAGATAACTGTTGTATGGTGGACAAATATCCGGTTTGAAAAAAACTTTACTTATGATTTGTGCCGTCTTTTAGCGGCTTCGGGCTGTATAGCGGTTTCTGGTGGACTTGAAGTAGCATCGGACAGACTTTTAAAATTGATAAACAAAGGCGTTACAATTGAACAAGTAGCAAAAGTTACAGAAAATTTTACCCGTGCCAGAATTATGGTGCATGCTTATTTGATGTACGGTTTTCCTACACAAACTGCCCAGGAAACCATCGATTCGCTCGAAGTAGTTAGACAATTGTTCGAAGAAGGTATTGTGCAATCTGGATTTTGGCACCGCTTTGCCATGACGACCCACAGCCCGGTTGGGATGAATCCAAAAGATTATCATACCATTATTGAAAATTCAAAACCTGGAAGTTTTGCAAATAACGATATTGCATTTAAAGATCCAAAAGGTACAGATCATGAAAAATTTTCCGAAGGATTGCGCAAATCTCTATTTAACTATATGCATGGAATTTGCTTTGACTTTCCTTTGAACCTATGGTTTGATTTTAAAGTTCCCCAAACCACCATTTCTCCACGATTAATTCATCAATTTATAAATGAACCAAACCAAACCAATATAAAATTAGATAGACGACTTATTTGGATAGGCAATCATCCTGAAATCAATTATTTTACCAAAACCAAAAAGGGAAAAGCTATTGCAATGGCCGAATTGGTTTTTAACAACAAAAAAAATAATTTTACCATCCAGAATGAAAAAGATATAGCCGAATGGCTTTTAAAAATAATTACAGAATTATCTGTTTATCAACAAAATAAAATCACTGTAAAGCAATTTGAAGAATCATATACAAGACACGGTTTGGCCAATTTCCAATTATTTTTATATAGTAAATCTATGGATGGTTTGAGGGAAAATGGATTGTTGGTATTGTAAAAATTAATTATTTCGTATCATAGGTATCTTGGGGATTTATCCCGATTTGTTATTGTATATTAGCTATTTAAAAACGTTTTAAATGAATTAATACGATATAAAAGCAAAGTTAATGGATCAATACCATTTAATTAGGCAAGGGAGCGAATCTTTTCAAGCGGACGAAAACCCTTGAGGTGGTTGACCGTTTCAACCGCTTCGAGGGTTTGCAATCGCTCGAAGGGTTTCAAAAACTATAAATTGATTTTTAACTTTCTACATTTGTTCATGTTAATTAACCAACATTAAATTTAAGAAAAATGAGTCTTCGTCCAATTTTATTTTTTTTAATTCTTTTTGTATTTTTTGCTTCAAGATGCAATAATGACAAGTCAGTGCTAAATACAAAGAAAAGCAATGTTCCCAATATCAGTTTTACCTTTGTTAATTCTTTTCCACACGACACCAACTCTTTCACCGAAGGGTTTCTTATATATAAAGGTGAATTATATGAGAGCACAGGAGCAACAGAAAGTCTGCCTCAAACAAAATCATTATTTGGAATAGTTGATTCTATTACAGGTAAAATCAATGTAAAAGTAATTTTAGACAGCGAAAAGTATTTTGGCGAAGGAATTACATTCCTAAATGGAAAAGTGTACCAATTAACTTATAAAACTAAGATTGGTTTTATTTATGATGCAACTACATTTAAAAAAATTGGGCAATTTGTTTTTCCAGGCGAAGAAGGCTGGGGATTAACAACTGACGGAACAAACCTGATAATGAGCAATGGTACAAACGTTTTGACAGTTTTGGATCCAATTAATTTACAAACGATAAAAACAATTTCAGTTAGTGAAGATGGATTTGCCTTAGATAATTTAAATGAGTTGGAATTCATAAATAATTTCATTTATGCCAATGTATGGCAAACAAATTTCATTGTTAAAATTGATCCAATAAGTGGTAAAGTTCTTGGAAAGCTTGATTTAACTCAGTTTGCAGAAGAATCTAAAAGAATATTTCCGGGTTCTTTAGAAATGAATGGAATTGCATTCGATAGTGTTTCTAATAAAATATATGTTACCGGCAAGTTATGGCCAAAAATTTACCAGTTTAAGTTTAATTATTGATATATAAAATAATCAAATCATATAATACTGTTAATCAAGTTATTAAATATTGATCTATCACTTGTTCAGACCATCATTTAAAAATTCAAAAGGAATTCCCGAAAAAGCTTATTATTTTTGCGTTGCCCGAATTTAAAAAATTTAGCTAAGTTCTAAAATAAACCGCAAAAGTTCATA
>Ga0316608_1001303_pt1 | contig 10153 bp, 13 predicted proteins | sample MIS2016152B_MG_FD_207673 | JGI IMG/M metagenome (GOLD analysis project Ga0316608, IMG submission 207673) | Microbial mat bacterial communities from Middle Island sinkhole, Lake Huron, Michigan, United States - MIS.2016.152B | ecosystem: Environmental > Aquatic > Freshwater > Lake > Sediment... | reverse complement strand
GCCACCCTTTACCTTGGTGTAGATCGAGGTCCAGAAGGCGTTCATGTTTTGGGTGTAAGCGGTCATGGCGTCAACGCCGCGCACGATATTGTTCTGCGCGACGGATCCTGTAGCCATGCCCGCCATGTTCTGTTGCTGGGTGCTGGTCTTGTTGCGGAGGATGTTTTTGGACAACTCCGCATTCATTTCGGTAGGTTTGGTGACGAACCGGGTGGACGCATCCTCAAGCTTCTTGGAAATCTGCTCGATCGTCTTGAGCATCCCGTTCATGTTTGAACTAAGGGAACTGAACGCGGCAGTAAACCCTTTGGTCATACTGCCGGTTAGGTCTGCAACAGCCTTGATAGCCTGGGCAGTTTCAATATTCAGCGAAATAACCTGGGATAGTTTACCGCTTCGTGCCATCACTTACCTCGCTTGCTCTTGGCTGCTGCTTCCTCGTTCTTCTTCTTTATATGCGATAAAAAGTGATTTTGCAATGCTTCAAACACGAGATAGGACTTATTAGGGTAGTCCTCGAACGGATCGAGCGACATTGATCCATTCTCTCTGTTTACTGCCGTCAAGAACCTAGACAATGGATAAGCCCAGGCCGCGAACTTGTCGCGCATCCTCGCCGGAGGTTTCCCCCCGGCAAAGACGATCTTTGCAAAAGCCTCTAGGCTTCGTCGCTCTTCTTCGGAAAAACTGCGCTGCCGGCCATCCACTCACGCATGATGTAGCCGGCCAGGTTTTGGGAGCTGAACACGAGCTCTTGGACTTCTTTGACGTCGGCCGGCTGCTCGCCGTTCTTGATGCTAGAGGAAACGATACATTTCCGGGCCAGGGCCATCACCGCGTCAGAACTGCCCATGTTCTCTTTGTTCTTCTTCTCGTAATAGTCAATCTGTTTTTCGGGCGGGAGGCGGGCGACGATTGCGTCATCCAGGGCCGGGGAACCCAGCTGCTTGGCCTCTTCGGTGGTCGGCTCCCTCATGTAGACGTACTCGTCTTTGTCGATCGAGTCGAGGTGAGCGAAATACTCCTGCTCGGTGGCGAAATCTTCCTTGCTAAGATCGGAGAAGAACCGGCCGATGTAAATCTTCTTAGCAAAAATACCGATGCTTCTGCTTTTCAAAACCTTAAGATCCATACAGTGCCCCTTATACTGCCGTTGCCGTGGCAGTTGATATCCTGGCTAGGCCAGGCAAATTGTGGAAATATTTCCACAACTCTTCAAGGGGGCCGAAGCCCCCAAGAAGTTAACCTAAGAAAGCATCCTCGCGGGTGGATACTTTCCACTCGGCGGCCAGGGCATCGCTGGTGCCAAGTACGGCTTCGTTTTTGTCATCGTAGACGTAGGCGGTGATCGCCTTGTGAACGGTCGGAGTCTCGGCGCAACGCAGTTTCGGGCTGACAGTCGGCTCGTCCGCGCCACCGATGTTCGGGATACCATCGGTGTAATAACACTTCTTGGCTTCCAGAACCAGGCGATATGGGCGGCCCTGTGAGTCAACGGAACTCGCAGCGTCGTAACCTTCAGGACCGTCGCCGATCGTAGTCTCGAACTCGAGACGTACAGACATCGGGCGGCCGGTCATCATGCGCTGCTTGCGCAGCTTGGACAGACGCTCGGTAAACCGGGCGGTCAGGTCCAGGGTGAAGTCGCGGGAGGTGGGGTTGACTTCTGACTGGTACATGGAACCATTCAGGCCAAACTTGCCGTCCGCCATCTTGTTGTCGCCACCAATCGTGAAATCGGTGACTTCGTCGTACAGATCCTCACCGATTTCCCAGGCGGCGGCGGCCAAAATGCCACCATCGTAGACAGACTGGATGGTACCATCGGTCAGGATCGGGGTGTCAGAGAAGGTGATCACACCGGCGGCCGGGGTAACCGCAGCGCCGATGTACTTGAAGATACGGGGGACGCCCTGCAAGTCGCGGCCTTCGACTTCGAAGCCGGAGGTAACGGAAGCGGGGCAGTCGATGACTACGTCACCAGCGATACCAGTCTTGGTATGCAGGATCGCGTAGTCGGCCACGGCGTCGTCCATGTATAGGTAACCATGCACGAACCGTAGGTACTCTTTGGTGGACAGCGGAACGCTCGGAGCCATTTCCCAGTCCACGATCTCTGCGGTCAGGCCACGGAGATCCAGAATGGTATTGCTCTCCCACCAGGGAGTAAGCGGTCGGGCACCGGCAACCAACATGGCCGCCGGGAGGCCGGTGGCAGCCTGCCGCATGGTAGCGGCGGTGAGGGTGTAAGAACCCGGGGTGGTGTCGTCCACTTCGGTCACGACGAAATAGAACACCTGGCCGCAAGAAACCTTGTCCTGTATGCGCAGGATCTTGCCTACCAACTCGTCGGTGGTACCGTTGTTGTCAAGCACGATCCGGTCATGGACAGCCAGGGTGATCTCGCCGGTGGTGCCGTCAGGGGTGACCGCAGCGGCTCCAGCGACAACGAACTTGGCCAAGACGTTCTGGATGGATTCTTTGAAAGCCGGGCCGTCGCACTCGAACATGACGTAGTCCTCGGCCTTACCGGAGATCTTCCAGGTGCCGATCTTGAAATTCATGTACAGGGCGCGCTCAAGCAAGCGATCGATTTCGACCGTCAAGGACGGCAGGTTGGAACAAGCGCCAGACGGCACCGGCTCAAACTTGTGGACATACTGACCGGCGTTGCCAGGGACGGCGGCCGGGGCAGTCTCGAAACCAAGGGCTGCGGCCAGCAAAAGCTTGGCCAGGTCGATTGGAAGATAGCTCGTCAACGAGCCATCGGCTTTGTACGACATGATACTCATGCCGGTGATGCCGGAAGCTCCGACTAGGGCGTCGGACTCCTTGTAGTTGGGCGTGCCTTTGAAACCTTCTTGGGTAAAAGGAACGCGCTGCTTGGTACGGGTCGGGACGCGCCAGGTGTTCGCGAGGCCGATCTGTAGTCTTGAATCTTGTCCGGAAACGATACTCATCTTCGCTGGACCTCCATTGTAATTTCTATGTAAGATTCGGCAACGCGAACCTCTTGATCACCCTTTGATACCGGCGAATAATAAACCCTGCGCATAACGCGCGCCCGGCAGCCGCGCCTTCCAAGGGTCCGGTCATTCTGAATCGCTTCTCGGATCGCGGAGTGGTATCGATACGATTTCAACGTAGACCGCTTACCTACTATAGCGGTCATCAACCGCACTATGCAAGTGTTCTTGTCAAGAGCCCGGTCCTGCACATCATCTTCCGAGTCGGCCACAAAGGCCATAGCGAATGGGAAAGTGAAAATATCCTCGGGGTCGACATACTCGATCTCGATTTTTTGGAACATTGGCAGGTCCAGCTTGGTAGTCAGCTGCACCGTCTCTACCGCCTGGAGATAGTCAGGCAGCTTGGCCATGAGATAGGTGGACAGCGCCAAGAGCGCGTTTTCCTCGACGAGTAATACCTGGATCATGCGAAATTCCCCTGTATGACATTCATCCTGGCGAGTAAGCTCTCGACGACATTATCGGCGATCACACCCGCGGCGAAATTGGCTCCGGCCTCAATCCATGGCCGCCTGGCGATCTTGGCGTACTGCGTGAACTTGACGGCTTCCTTCACTGGCTTGCCGCCACCGTCAGTAATATCATTACTGACAGGGTCGAACGGGCTATCATAGTAGTACGACGTCTGCTCGGTGAAAGACTGGCCACCGAACGGCTGGCGCAGGATAGTGCCAACCATAAGCTGCATTTCCTTGAGCGCGTCTGCGAACTGCGGGGCACCGGCAAACTTCCGGAATGGGATGGCCAGGGCTTTCGCCTTGGTCGGGATGATATACTTGTCGCTGACGATATCGCGCCGGGCGTTTCCCGTCCCTTTGGTGAAAGATACCTGGCCGGCCGGATTCTTCCCAGTTTCCCTCATATACAAAAAGTCGTTGTCAGAACTGATCGTCGCGGTGACGCCGGTGCTACTGGCAGACATGGCCACGCGGACGCTGTCAGCCATCGCCTTCCTGTCCGCTTCCCTGTACCCTGGGGTGCTTTCATACAGGCTCTTGGCGATAGCATCGCGTACCTGCCGGCCAATTGCATCCTTGCCTAAACCGCCACGGCCGCGGCCGAGCAGGACTTCATTCTCGTTGATTATGGCGAGATTTTTCAGGAACTCGCCGGTTGGTGCAACGGCTTTCTCCCTGGTAGAAATCCTGAACTCGACTCTATCTCTGTCCATCAGAATGCTCCGATAACGTAAGGGGCGAGAAGGTTTTTGATGTGGATCGGCATATCAAGCTCGTAATCCACCTGGCCGCCCTCAAAGGAGTAACCGCGCTTGCGACTAATGGTACCAGCGCCGCCGGTCCTCATTCTCACTTTCAGGTAGGAGACGTATTCGGCACAAGCGCCTTCCAGGTCCGGCGGGACCACAAAGCCAAAAAACGGCGTCCATACTCCGGCCTTGAACTGCAACAAGGTACCGTCAGTTTTCTGCCAGACATCGTTCTCGATTGGAGCGGCCGGCTCTTCTACCTGGGTGTAGGCAACGCGGTCGTACCCTTCGATGGTTTCCACCCTGAATACGTCGTCGCCGTAGTCGTATTCGGTGGTCAGGCGGATAATGCCCTTTTCTGCGCTGAACGTATACAGGGTGGGGTCAATCTCGGTTTCCACCTCGAACACCCGGGTCGTATCGTAGCGCAACGAGATAATGTCCAGAATGGGCTTGCCATCCAGGGCAATCGTCTTGTCTGCATAGGAGCTGGCCAACCGAATTATGGTTGACCGAATGAACTCCCTATGACAGTGGGCAGAGATCGCCCCGGACGCATAATTGATCAGCGGGATGATTTTTTCTGGCTCTTCTTGTGAATCAAAGTAGCCAAGGCATCGAGCAAGCGTAATCAGTGCGCCAGGGGCTAGGTCCATGTTAATTTTCCTCGGTGGTCTGTTCGGATTTATCAGAGCGCTGCTTCTTCCGCGCTACTTTGACAACAGGTTCCCGACGCATGGTGGTGATGTCGTTCCGATACGCCATCTTCCGAGCGTCAGCCTCGTCTCGATATTTATTGGGTCTGCCGGTCGGCATCGGGATCCTCCTTCTTCTTCTTCTTGTCGGCTGGATCTGGCTTCTTGTCCAGATCAGCAGCCGCTTCGGGCTGCTCTTCGTGCTTATATATTCTGATAGGCATTACACGCTCCTTGCTCTTGGGTAATTAGATCCGATGGAATCCTGCGGCGTAAGCAGGATTAGATGCTTGATCAGGATCTCGCCTGGCCAGTCATCATTCCTCGATATCTCCAGGTCAATTCTGGAAAGGATCGAGAACCCGGTTAAATCAAGCGGTCCAATAATTATCGGCACGTTTTTGTGGAATTCGGCGGTGGGATCTCCACCAACACGGTATTCCTCCGGCAGGACATCGGTATCGTATGCCGCCGAACTCGCAAACGCATCGAACTGGTCATGGACCGTGGCGACAAGGCTAATCGTCGCTACGCTGGTGACATCATTGGGACACGGGCTTGAAAAATCAACCAGCGCTAAAACGTATGCGCCAGTCCCTTCTTGCCATCCGTTCGGCGCAACCGCCGATACCTCAAGCGGAAGGGTTGAATCTGCCTGGGAAGAGGGGGTTGGGTGAAGAACAAGCTCTGTAGCGATCGGCGTGGGAACGTATTCCGGCAACAGCGCACTGTACGGCAGCCGCTCCTGGGATTGTTTTCTCATGCCCCCTCCAATTGGTTAGTTAAGTGGCCCCCCGTTTCCAGGGAGCCACACCGATCATACTGAAATGATCGGGCAGTTGACCGAGTCGATTTTCGACGCGGCCGTGATGTTGTTCACATGGAGCAGCATCGGCTCACCCATCTCGTTGGCGCCGAAGTAACCTTCTTCGCTTTCGTAGACTGTGGTGGCACTGGTCGGGATGGTAATCTGCTCGTTCTCACTCGGAGCACCGAACAGACACACCGGGGCGTTCAGGGCCAGGGCGGTGCCTAAGTTGGCGGTCAGGGTGATAGCCTTGGTGGCGACGGACGCGATTTTGTGCGCTTCATAGCGGCCGTTAGGCAGCATGACAGCGACGAAATCGTTGGCGGTGAAGCCAGTGGCGTCGTCCACATTGATTACGGCCTGGCCGGCCGCGGCAATCGCGGTCAGGAAGGTCTTGAGGGCGACCTGCATCACGGACAGCGTGTGCGCAGTCGCACCGCAGGTGATAGCCAGGCGGGTGATGATCGACCGGCCCCGGATGGGATTCGGATCGATCAGTTTGGTGTAGGCGGTGTCGGCCACGGCAGTTACCGGGCCAACGCGCTTCCACTTAAGAATGTTCAACATGGATTACCCCCTCGCCGCGGTCTTGAGCAAGACAGCTTTGTCGGTCTGAACGGCCTTGAAGCCATCGCGCTTGCGGAACCTGATGAACTCTTCGCCGTAGAGCATATTTTCTGTCGTCTCACGGTAAGAGCGGATTTCAATGCCCATGCGGTCGCCGTGCCACATGACTTGTTTCGGGTCGCCGTACCAGGCGAAAGCTTCGCCGGCGCCAACCTCGTGAATGGACTTCATCTGGTTGTGGACCTCGATGTAGGGGCGGCCGGCGATCTGTCCGGGGCGCTGACCTTCGATCGGGGACTGCCAGACGTAATCACCAAGGGCGTTACGGTTGGCGGCTAACCAGGTGACGAAATCTTCGGACACGATCCACAAGCCCTTGCTGCGGTCCTCGAAGCGGACGCGGAGCGGAGCGTTGACCAGGTCGTCGAGGACGGTGGCCATCGGGGTCGAGCCAGAAATGGTATACTCCAGGGTACCGGCAGCCTTGAACAACCCGGTGAACGGATCGGAGCTGGCGAACAATACCTGGTAGTCGAATTCCTGGCCATAGATCTCGGCGAACATTTCCATGAAAAGCTGGCCGATCTGGACGTTGACCTGGATGTCGTCTTGGAACATATCGTACCAAGGAATCCAGCCGGCGAGGGTCTGACAGGTCAATTCGACACGAGCGCCGAACGACGGGCGGCCAACCTCGCGGTAGGGGTGATTGTCACCCTGCGGGTTGTTATGCCAGGTCAGATTGCCGGAAACCTTGTCGAGGGTGGGCCACGACAGGGTGTTGCCAATCATCGGGACAGTGCGTACCTGGCCCATCATCGCCGACTGCTTGTTGGCGTAGCGCAAAAGCTCGCGCTCGTAGATGGTGTTGATAACGTACTGGCCATCGGTGCCTTGGCCGAACGGGGTGCCGGTGGGGTCGCGATTAACGAAACGCCCGCCGTTCTTGTCGAAGGATACGGCCCGCTCGCGGGTCCAATCCATATCGACGCCCGACTTGAGGTTCGGGGTGGCGTACTTGTTCTCGCCGATGGTGACGGTGTCGCGGCGGCAGATAGCCGTGACCATTTTGCCGATGTCGGCCAGGATGGTTTCCTGGCTTAGGATCTTCGGCTCCTGATTGGTGGTAATGCTGGCCTTTAAGCCTTCTACCTGTGCCTTGAGTGCCCCGATTTCGGCGGACTGGGTTTCGTTGATAGCGTCCATCGCCTTGGCGACGGAATCCATCAGCGCTTCCTTCTCGGCCAGATAAGTTTTCACTTCGTCTGGAGTCGAGAAGCCAGCGGCTTCAACCTTCTTCGCGGTCTTGAGGGCCTCAAGAAGCAGCTTGAGTTCGTCCATCATTGCGCTCCTTGAATGAATATACTAAAGCCGCCGAACGGGGGCTTTTGAGACAGAGTCTTTTCCTCGCCCTGCTCGGCCTGTTTGGGGTCGGTCAGTGCAAAGGGGTTGGCAGGTACGTTACAGATGGAGAATTCCATCAGCTCTTGTTTCTTGAAGCGATACCCAACGATGTACGTTTGGTTGCCGCTCTTCTCTTCGATCAGTTCCCACTCCATCGGGTTGAAGCCGACAGAGCCGGCCTTGATGAAGCCGGTCTTGACCATGTCTGCTACCATCCCAGCGAACGGGTGGATCTCCTTGGGGACGAACATAATGTCGCCGGCCAGGGTCGGGGCTTTGGCCACATTCCTGGCGATACCAATGAGCGGAATCTTGTGGTCATGGCCCCACAAGATAACAGGGTTCTTCTGGTACCGAGACAGGTCCCATCCGTCCTGCTCTACAACGTCGCCGTAGGAATCGACGTCGTCGGTCGAGAAGGTGAAGTGGACCAGGCCGTCACTACCCTCCGCTTCCTTGAAAATAGTCGAAAAGCCCTTGAAGAGCGTTATCTCTTCTTTCAGCGCTCCTTTGTTTGTCGAATTGTCCTTGAAAAACTGAACGAGCTCTTCGCCCGCCAGATTTAGCAGGTTCCCCTGTTTCCGTATCAGCATCGCTAACTCCTTGATCCGCTGGTTTTTCGGGCGCCTGCCCGCCGCGCAAAGTATCGCCATTTTCTACCGCGTCGTAGTGGATGATCTCGCGCGCTTCGTTGGGCGTTAAGAGCCCGGCCGCGATATCTTCGCGCAAGCGCTTGTGCAGGTCGGCTTCCTGCTCTTGCAGTTCTGGTATATCGGTATTGTCAAAATCCACCGAATAGGTGTTGAGGCCAAAGCGGTTGAGAAACTTGGTCTTGATCTCGCCGGCCCAAAACTTCTGGACAGGGATCAGGGTTTGGGACCAGAGCGCCCGGTACTGCTCGTCGGAATCTTTTCCAGACAGAGCGGTCTTTTCAGAAGTGGCGTTGGCCACTTTGAGCGGGATACCATACTTGGTCAGGATCGCCGTGCGGTTATCCTCGGAAATGGTCGTGTACTTTAACAGATCCTCGTTCAGGGCTTGGAAGGAAGTACCCTGGCCGAGAACGGCGATACGTTTGTCGCCCTTGGACCGCCCGTACTTCTGGTCCCATCGCAGCTGGATGTCATCGGCCTGGGCCGGCGTGATGCGCTGCTCGGTCTTTAAGATACCTTGGGGGATTGCAGAGGCGTTGAGCGCTTTGATCAGTTCCTTGTTGACCGACCAATCCTGCTCAAGCTCCATAGCCAGGGCGGCCATTGGCGGCACGCCGCGGATCGGGTTCCAAATGTTCGGCTCGTAACAGTGGAAGAATTCCTCGGGGGCCATCGGGATCCGTTCGCCCTCGTCATTGGTAAAGAACCACTTCTTGGAGTAGGTTTCATACTCCATGCGGCGCGGCGACAGGACGTAGATTTCCTTCGGGAAGCCGGCCTTGCCACCAAACCACCAGAAGAACTCACCCTCAATGTCCCACCACATGGACGACAGCCAGATCATGGCCTTCATCGACATATTGGCGTTGGGAGACTGGAAGAGCGAGAAGAGCGGGCCGGAGGTGGATTCTTTGTAGCCCTTGTAGACTTTCAGGGCTGGACGGGATAAGTTTCGCGCGCGAATGGAAACAGAGATATTAACCCACTTGTTCTGCAACATGGGGTCAGTGATCTTCGTTGCCCTAGGGTCCTTGATGTCGAAGTCGGTAAAGCCCTCGGTGAGTTTTGCGCCGAGCGTAGACAGGATGGATCGTTGAACGCGCTGATCACGAACACCTGCCATCGAAAGCATGGCAAGTTGGAATCGTTCTTTCAGGCTAATATCACACCTCCATCGAAAGCAAACTCGTAGAACCCCGTTGTGGCATCCGGAGCATCATCGTGTAAATTGCGACCGATACGCAAGTGCTGGGTCATTGCTTCATAGTATTGCGGGAATCTATCATTCCAGTCAAGGGGGAAAAGAATACGTTGCTGGACAGCGGCGGAATTCGTAATCAGTCTGGTTTCCTTGTTTGATAGCTGCATCGGTGTTTCCACTGACAGATTATATCCCCGCTTGATCAACATTTCCTCTACATCCTTGGCAAACCCGGCGCCGCCCGAGTTTGATTCGACGCATAGTTCCTTGGTACCGTTCGAGATCAGGGCTTCCACAACAAGAGGCTGGGAGGCTTCGACAGGTTCCTGGGTGTACACCACATCGGTGACGTAAGCGTAGGATCCGGCCACCACACCGAACACGGCGCAAAGAAAGTCCTCGCCCTTGTCAGCCGTATCGATAAAGCAGATCTCGCGCTCGGGGCTTTCAGGCAGGATTGTATAGGTCTTGAGGTCACGGTACAGCGCGCCCTCCGGCCGGATGATATGCTGATTGTAGTTCGCCTCGAAGATGGTCATGTCCATCAAATTGCGCTTTGAGTCGTAATCTGCCTTGGACATGATTTCGT
>Ga0316608_1001301_pt1 | contig 10156 bp, 8 predicted proteins | sample MIS2016152B_MG_FD_207673 | JGI IMG/M metagenome (GOLD analysis project Ga0316608, IMG submission 207673) | Microbial mat bacterial communities from Middle Island sinkhole, Lake Huron, Michigan, United States - MIS.2016.152B | ecosystem: Environmental > Aquatic > Freshwater > Lake > Sediment... | reverse complement strand
TTACTTTTATTCAAATACTGGCACTATATTAAAAATTAGCAATTTGAGAGAGTTTCGGATTTCTATCAGAAATGTGTTATGTGCTAATTGAGTGAAGGTTATAGGCTTAAATTGACGGCTATGGGTTGTAAGGTATTTCCAAGACAAGGCAATTTTAGAATTCTTGAAGATCCCAAAAAAATAAAAAGACATCTTGTGAAAATAATTACCTCTTTATCCAAAAACCAAGCAATTAAAGATACTTTTTCGTTTTTGCTCGATTATAAAGATCAGTATAATTGTATTACAGCATCAAATTTCGAAGGGCACGATTTGGATGTTTATTTAGACACTTATTTTGATACAATTATCAACACAAAACTTTTAAATGTAAGTATTATCGATCGGGCAACCCGAGAATCATATATGTATATTCTTAATACAGTGGGATCCATGATCAGAATTTATAGTTGTGGAGGGAATGGATCGGATGGGATGGATGGAACTAATGGCACAAATGGGTTTGATGGATCCTCCGGCACTATTTCAACTGAAACCGAAACAAACTCGGAAGGAAATACTTCAAGCAAGACCATTGTAGGACGAGGTGGTGATGGTACTAGTGGTTTCAGTGGAGGAAATGGTTCAAGTGGTAGCAATGGGTATGATGGAGGAAATATAATGGTTCATTACTCTTTGGATGCCAAGCAATTTCTTTCTTTGATTGATGCAAAAAGTATTCCGGGGAAAGGTGGCGATGGCGGAAAGGGGGGTGATGGCGGAAAAGGCGGACGGGGTGGCGATGGTAACCCAGATGGAAGTGATGGTAGCGATGGTAGCAATGGTAGCGATGGCTGGGATGGGCGCTGTGGAAATCCAGGACGGGTTGTTTTTCTTCCAATTGAATAGGAATATATAAGTCTGATATTTATTTACACGCACAAATATTTAATATATTGATAAATACCTTGGTTCGTGTTTCGTTCTTTAATTGTTTTTAAGTTTGAAAAACAAATGCAAAATCAACGCACAAAATTAATTGCCCTGATGGGTTCTAATAAATATAGGGTGAATTGTTACTTTTGATTCAGCTTCATAATGCTGTTGTTCCAATTTATTTCAATTTTCATGGTCTATATTTTCTATAAAAATGACCAGATAAAATTCATTCTTGTTTAAATGAATATCTTTGTCAACGGGATCATAAGATGAAAAGTGTCTGCGCTTTTGCATTCCTTAATAATCTTTATAAAAGTTTTCTTTACAAAAATAATGAAAAAATAGAGCATATTGTTTTTTATGAAGCTTCATTTTCAGCCACAACCCTTTCATATTCTACATGCAATTCCTCCCAATCTTTAAACTTTTCTTCGAGCGATTTCTTTAGCAAGCCATATTGTTCAAATTGTTCCGTTGTGCAATTGCCACCTGCCATAGCTTTTTCAATCAACTCGATAGAATTTTCCGTTGAATTAATATCTTCTTCTACCTTTGTGATTTGATTTTTTACTTTTCGCACTTTCTTTTCCTGTTCTTTTTTATCAAAATATGATTGCTTACTTTCCGATATTTCAATCTCTGTAGCAGTTTTTTCAAGAGGTGCATTTTGAGTAAGATTGTAGAATTGATTGTTTCTTTTTGAAAGATATTCATTTACGCCGCCTATGTGTTCTTTTACTTTTTTTGATTTAAACTCAAAAACCTTTTCGGCCAATCCATTCAGAAAATAGCGGTCGTGCGAAACCAAAATCAATGTACCATCATACTTAAGAAGAGCCTGCTTAAGTATATCTTTGGAACGCATATCGAGGTGATTGGTAGGCTCATCGAGCAGTAGCAAACTATAGGGTTCAAGCAATAGTTTTATCATCGCCAGCCTCGATCTTTCTCCACCTGAAAGAACACCAACCTTTTTTTCAATATCATCGCCGCGGAAAAGAAAAGCACCGAGTATGTCCCGGATTTTTGTTCTTATATCACCTGTAGCTACGTCATCAATTGTGCTGAATACAGACCTGTTTTCATCTAACAAACTGGCTTGATTCTGTGCAAAGTATCCAATATTCACATTATGGCCGATTTTGCAAACACCCTCAAAATCAATTTGCCCCATAATGATTTTAGACAAGGTTGATTTACCTTCGCCGTTTCTTCCTACGAATGCAATTTTTTCTCCTCTTTCTATGCTTAGGTTGATGTCATCCAATACAACATAATCGCCATATTTTTTTTGCAAATTCTTTACATCAACAACAACCTGTCCGGATCTAGGAGCAGGGGGAAATTTTATAAATAAACGTGCATTGTCTTCTTCATCTATTTCAATAATGTCGAGCTTTTCGAGCATTTTGATTCTGGACTGAACCTGAACCGATTTGGTTGCTTTGTAGCGAAATCTGTCGATGAAATCCTGTGTGTCTTCTATCTTTTTTTGCTGATTCTGAAAGGCAGCCAATTGTTGTAGCCTTCTGTCTTCGCGTTGAATTAAATATTGAGAATACGAAGCTTTATAATCATGTATTCTGCCCAATGAAATCTCAATGGTTCTATTGGTGGCATTGTCCAAAAATATTCTGTCGTGAGAAATGAGAACAATAGCTGATTGACTTAATTTCAGGAAGTCCTCTAACCACTGAATGGATTCAATATCGAGGTGATTTGTCGGCTCATCGAGCAACAGAATATCGGGTTTGCTCAAAAGAATTTTTGCCAATTCTATTCGCATTCTCCATCCGCCGCTGAATTCTGAAGTCAACCTGTTAAAATCGCTTCGCAGAAATCCTAAACCCAATAAGCATTGTTCAATTTCGGCTTCTTTGTTGGTTGCGCCAATGATGGCGAGTCTTTCGTTGGTTTCATTGAGTTTACTCGCCAATTCCAGGTATTCCTGTGAATGATAATCCTCTCTCTGAACCAAAGATTTTTCGTACTGCGAAATGAGTTTTTCCAATTCTCTTATTTCTGAAAATGCTTCCAGGGTTTCGTCAAAAACTGTTCTTTTATCATAAGTTTTGATATGTTGGGGTAAGTATCCCCAAGTGAGCCCTCTGGGTTTCCCCATATCGCCCTGATCCGGTTTTATTTCACCGGTAAGAATTTTTAATAAGGTTGATTTTCCTGCGCCATTCTTGCCCACTAGGCCAATTCTGTCTTTAGGTTGAATCATAAAACTTATTCCTTTGAATAGCTCGAAACTACCAAAGCTTAACCAAATATCATTTACAGAAATCATTTCTTATTCCAATCGAAATTAAATAAAAGCAAAATTATTTTGAATAATTACAAACAGCTATATGTACCGTTTACAGGTGATACAGATGCTTCAAAGGTATTATTTTCCATTTGGCAAATATATAGATTTTGTCTATAAAAACATTTGTTTTATTTTTGCCCTCCGGTTTGAAAAAACAATTCACACGTAAAAATGTGAAAATTAGAGTTCTAAATATATACCCTCAAAAACAGCTTATCATTCCAATGAACGTAAGATTAGTTTTAGAAAATGGGATGGAATTCGTCGGTAAGTCGTTTGGAGCAGAAAAATCTGTTTCAGGCGAAATTGTTTTTAACACAGCAATGACCGGCTATCCCGAAAGTCTCACAGATGCCTCGTATCAAGGGCAAATTTTGGTTGCTACCTATCCGCTGATTGGCAACTATGGTGTTCCCGATTTTGTTGAAGTAAACAAGCTCCTCAAGTATTTTGAATCAGACCGGATAAGGATCAGTGGATTGGTCATATCTGATTACTCATTTGAGTATAGTCATTGGAATGCAAGTAAGAGCTTGGCAAATTGGTTGAAATCCAATGAAGTTCCTGGTATTTATGACATAGACACAAGGGCATTGACCAAAATCCTGCGGGAAAAAGGAACCATGCTTGGAAAAATCATTTTTGACAACAAAGATGTCCCTACTTATGATCCCAGCAAACACAATTTGGTGGATCATGTGAGCACGAAAGAAAAAATCGTGTATGGAAATGGAAAATACAAAATTTTGCTTGTTGACTGTGGCGTGAAATACAATATTATTCGTTGTTTTCTAAACCGTGATACTACAATCATACGTGTTCCCTGGAATTATGATTTTTTGAAAGAAGATTATGATGGACTGTTTATTTCTAATGGTCCCGGTGATCCCAAAATGTGCAAAGAAACTATCGATAGATTGAAAATTGCCATCACACAAGACAAACCTATTTTTGGTATTTGTTTGGGCAATCAATTATTGTCTTTGGCAGCAGGTGCCGATACTTTTAAGTTGAAATACGGACATAGAAGTCATAACCAACCAGCTATCCAGTATAATACCAAACGATGTTTTGTTACATCGCAAAATCACGGATACGCAGTAGATATCAATACTTTACCTGAAGAATGGGAATCCTTATTTGTTAATTTGAATGATGGCACCTGCGAAGGAATAAAACATAAAAGCAAAGCAATTTTCTCATCGCAGTTTCATCCCGAAGCTTCGAGCGGACCTATCGATACAGAATTCCTATTTGACGAGTTCATGGACATGATTAAAAAAAATTCAAAATAACAAACCGAAGAGAAATTGAATAAAAATGGATAAATCAATTAAAAAAGTTGTAATTCTGGGATCAGGTGCTTTGAAAATAGGTGAAGCGGGCGAGTTTGACTATTCTGGTTCGCAGGCATTGAAAGCACTGCGCGAAGAAAACGTCGAAACCGTTCTGATCAATCCCAATATTGCTACAGTTCAAACTTCCGAAGGAATTGCCGATAAAATTTATTTTCTTCCGGTTACTCCTTATTTTGTAGAAAAGGTTATAGAAAAAGAAAAACCAGACGGAATCCTGCTTGCATTTGGTGGACAAACTGCCTTGAATTGTGGGATACACCTTTATAAAAATAAAATTTTTGAGAAAAATAATGTTCGTGTTTTAGGAACACCCGTACAAGCAATTATCGATACAGAAGACAGAGAAATTTTTGTTGATAAACTCAACGAGATTGATGTAAAAACTCCTCGATCCATTGCATGCACAAACATGGAAAAAGCAGTTGAATCAGCTAAAACCTTGGGCTATCCAATAATCATACGAGCTGCTTATGCATTAGGAGGTTTGGGTAGTGGTTTTTGTTCTAATGAACAAGAATTATTATCATTAGCATCCAAAGCTTTTTCCTACTCAGATCAAATTCTGGTTGAAGAGTCTTTAAAAGGTTGGAAAGAAGTAGAGTACGAAGTTGTGCGTGATCAGTTTGACAATTGCATCACGGTTTGTAATATGGAAAACTTTGATCCTCTCGGAATCCATACTGGGGAGAGTATTGTTGTTGCTCCTTCACAAACTTTGACCAACAGCGAATATCATAAACTCCGTGCGCTTTCCATTAAAATTATCAGGCATGTTGGTATTATTGGTGAATGCAATGTGCAGTACGCTTTAGATCCTTTTTCAGAGGATTATCGTGTCATTGAAGTCAATGCACGACTTTCAAGATCAAGCGCATTGGCTTCCAAGGCAACAGGTTATCCGTTGGCCTTTGTGGCAGCAAAATTAGCTTTGGGATATGGCTTGTACGAATTGAAAAATTCAATCACAAAAACAACTACTGCCTTCTTTGAACCCGCTCTTGATTATATAGTTTGTAAAATTCCCCGCTGGGATTTGAACAAATTCTCTGGTGTTTCCAAAGAAATAGGTTCAAGCATGAAGAGCGTTGGAGAAGTAATGGCGATAGGCAGAACCTTCGAAGAAGTTATTCAAAAAGGTTTGCGTATGATCGGCCAAGGAATGCACGGCTTTGTTGGAAATCGCGATCTCCAATTTCCCGATATTGAAAGGGAGCTGAGTAATCCTACCGATATGCGAATTTTTGTCATAGAAACCGCTTTTGATAAAGGCTACACCGTAGATCAAATTTATAACTTAACAAAAATAGATCGCTGGTTTCTCGAAAAGCTCAAAGGTCTCTTCGATTTGAAATTAGAATTGGAAAAATTCAGCGATTTAAATGAAGTGCCCGTAGATTTAATTCGGACTGCAAAGAAAAAAGGATTCTCTGATTTTCAAATTGCAAGGTTGGTGATTAAAAGCGAAAAATCCAACATAGCCGATGATTCCATGGTTGTGCGGGAATACAGAAAAGCTAAAGGTATTTTACCGGCTGTAAAACAAATTGATACATTGGCTGCCGAGTATCCGGCACTTACCAATTATCTTTATATGACCTATAATGGAAACAGTCACGATGTTGAATTTCAGCATGACAATAAGTCTGTGGTTGTTTTGGGTTCGGGAGCTTATCGAATCGGATCGAGCGTTGAGTTCGACTGGTGTTGCGTAAATGCTGCCAACACAGTCAAAAAAGAAGGCTTTCGCTCTATCATGATCAATTATAATCCCGAAACAGTTAGCACAGACTATGATGAGTGCGATAGATTATATTTTGATGAACTTTCCTTTGAACGTGTAATGGATATTCTGGATTTGGAGCTTCCCAAAGGGGTTATTATTTCAACAGGCGGTCAGATCCCGAACAATCTGGCGATGCGCTTGCACAATGTTAATATTCCTATTTTAGGCACATCTCCATTATCTATAGACAAGGCAGAGAATCGGCATAAATTTTCGATGTTACTTGATGAACTTGAAATAGACCAACCCCGCTGGCAGGAGCTTACCAGCATTGAAGATGTGAATGGCTTTGTAGCTCAGGTTGGATTCCCTGTCCTCATTCGCCCTTCCTATGTACTTTCTGGTGCGGCCATGAACGTGGTTTCGAATAAAGATGAACTTGAACATTTTTTAATTTTGGCTGCTAAGGTTTCGAAACAGTATCCAGTTGTGGTTACCGAATTTATTCAAGAAGCCAAAGAAGTTGAAATTGATGCAGTAGCAAAAAATGGTGAAATCATTTGTTATGCAATCTCCGAACACGTTGAATTTGCAGGGGTGCATTCAGGGGATGCTACCATGGTTTTTCCCGCACAAAAATTGTATCTGGAAACAATTCGGAGGATAAAGAAGATTGCTAAAAGTATTGCCAAAGAATTAAATATTTCAGGACCTTTCAATATGCAGTTCTTGGCCAAAGATAACCATATTAAAGTGATAGAATGCAATTTGCGTGCCTCAAGAAGTTTTCCTTTTGTTTCCAAAGTTCTTAAAGTGAACTTTATTGAAATAGCAACGAAAATTATGCTGGATGTACCTGTAGAAAAGCCACAAAAATCGGTCTTTGATTTGGATTACATCGGCATTAAGGCTTCTCAGTTTTCGTTTTCAAGATTGCACAAAGCGGATCCGATGCTGGGAGTAGAAATGGCGTCAACGGGCGAAGTAGGTTGCATTGGTGAAAATTACTACGAAGCAATACTAAAATCAATGTTTTCGGTTGGTTACAACTTTCCTAAGAAGAATATACTCTTGTCAACCGGACCTGCACGTTCCAAAGCAGAATTGCTTGATGTGTGCCGATTACTAGCCGAGAAGAACTATTGCTTATTTGCTACAAAAGGAACCGCACAGTTTTTGGTTGACAACAATGTCCCTGTAACGGTTTTGTATTGGCCGGATGAAAACAAAACGCCTAATACTTTGGAATATTTGAAAACCAAAAAGATAGACTTGGTTATAAACATTCCCAAGGATTTGTCCCGAAATGAATTGCACAATGATTATACCATAAGGCGTAGTGCTATTGATTATAATATACCTTTGCTCACAAACGATCGTTTAGCCAAAGCTTTCTTGATGGCGATATGTCATTTAACTTTAGAAGATATCAAAATCGAAAGTTGGGACCAATATTAGAATTGAACTGATTGTTGTAAAATCTCTGTGTGAATACTTTTGCACAGAGATTTATGACTTTTATTATTATGAATAAAACTACTGAAATATAACAAAATTTCCTACCTTTCTCAAATATTTATTCTGACAGGCATTTGCCATTACTGCTAAGGGAGTGAACGGGTATTTTAATTGAAAATCATACAAGATTTTACCTAAAAATAAAAGTTGAATAATAAATGAAATTAGCATTCGACTCATACTATTATGAAAATAAAGCAAAAACTGTTTGTATCCAATTTGATAATTGGATTGATTCAGTTCCATTAAAAATCTATTCGGAAATAATCAATTCGGTTGAAGAATATGAAGCAGGGGCATTTTATAAAAGAGAACTTCCGTGCATATTAAGTCTTTTAAAAAACATTAGCATAGAAAATCTAAACACCATCGTGGTTGATAGTTTTGTTGTTTTAGATGATTTTGGAAAAATAGGCTTAGGAGGTTATCTGTATGAATATTTAAATAAAAGTGTTCCAGTAATTGGGGTAGCAAAAACAAATTTTGCACAGAATCGGTTCAGCAAACGAGAGATTTACAGAGGGCAAAGTAAAAAGCCATTGTATATTACTGCTTTGGGCGTTGATTTAGATTTAGCAAGCGAATATATTAAAAGCATGGTAGGTGAATATAGAATTCCTACTTTATTCAAACAACTTGATGCGATGACAAAAGATAAAAATGGCTAACACATTGTGCCAGATTTAGTGGGCCTATCTGTTTCTAAATAGTCTTGTTCTATTTATATACAAATGCTAATCTTTTCCTGCATTTTGTCAAATTTTCGTGAACCCAAATTTGCTATTTTTGAGAATTTATAATGAGATCATTTTTATAATCAACACATTACTAAATAGTATTGTTTAACTTTAAATTTATTTATTATGAGCACATTATTAACTTATGTTGTTATGGGTTTATCGTTTAACTCATCTATTCAATTATCTAATCCAGAAACAGTTGGATTAAATGCTATTCAGTTTGCATATCCCGTAAATGTTGAAAGTGATAAAACTGAACTGCAAATAATTTTTGTGAATTTTGATGTCGAAAGTCAAAATAATATGAAAATGTCGGATGCAGAACTCATCAGTTATGTAAAGACTACTTTTTTAGGAACAGGTAAACAGGGTGAGAATATTAAGGAACGTCAAATTTTGGGTAATACATCCAAAGGGGAAATATTGAAAACGAAGATCCCGATAGCATCCAATATCGAAATACATTTTATAAATTTGCCAGATAGCACAAAAATTGCAATTGCTTTTAAATCTGTCAATACGATAGACGCTGATGTACTCGAAGGTATCACCTCTGAAATTACCGGTAGTCTAAAAATGAAATAACATTCGTAAATATAAAACCTTTCAAACATAAAAACACATAAATAAGATGCTTACACGCACATAGATATTTTCTATGTGCGTGTAATTTTTCTAAGTATTTATGTTGTTTTTCTAAATTTATCCGTTGTTTTGTATAAAAAAAGTTGACAGCTTAGGCAAAGCCGCTCTCAATGATTTATATACCAACGCTTCAGATAATTGAAATTTTTACTTCAGAATTGATCCATGGCAAAGTTGGCAAAAAACTCTATTTGACACCTAATTGTTCAAATAATTTTTTTAATTCTGGTTGCGATGGACGTGCAGCGTCATATTGAAATATTTTACCAGCTTTGTCTATCAAAATAAAACATGGGATGCCTTGGATAGAATAATCAGTTGATGCTATTTTATTGGCATCATTGAGTTGAATTCCTTTCAGTTTTTTATCATTCACAAAACTATTCCACGCGGTAATATCAGAATCTAATGAAATGCTAATGAATTCTACTCCTTTGGGATTGTATTCATCGAAAATCTTATCTAAGAAGGGTAACTCATTTCTACATGGACTACACCAAGTTGCCCAGAAATCAATATATACAATCTTACCTTTAAAATCAACTAATTCAACAACTTTGCCACTTATATCTTTTAATTTAAAATTCGGAGCAATTTTGCCAGATGAAATATTCATTTTTTTATCCACAATTTCTTTGATTTTGTTTATATCTGGGTCATTGGGAAAATTTTGTGAAAACAATTTTAAAGATTTATTCCATTCTTGCTCGGTGTTTCCATTACGGATCCGATTAATGCACAAATCTAAAAGAAATTTTTTTCTAAAACTTTTGCATTTTACAATGCTATTCAATATTTCAACACATTTATTGTAACCTAAAATCAGGAAAAAGTTAATAACCATGTTAAATTTTACAAGAAATATTGAATGCAGAAAAAATGTCATTTTGGCTTTTTGAAATTTCACTTAAAATTGGTTGGTTGTTTCCAAGTTGATTTA
>Ga0316608_1001300_pt1 | contig 10157 bp, 8 predicted proteins | sample MIS2016152B_MG_FD_207673 | JGI IMG/M metagenome (GOLD analysis project Ga0316608, IMG submission 207673) | Microbial mat bacterial communities from Middle Island sinkhole, Lake Huron, Michigan, United States - MIS.2016.152B | ecosystem: Environmental > Aquatic > Freshwater > Lake > Sediment... | reverse complement strand
ATTTGGGCATTACCACCACAATGGCAGTTGTATTGCACGAAATACCGCAGGAAATTGGCGATTTTGGTGTGCTTGTCCATTCCGGTTTTTCGACCCGAAAAGCCTTGTGGCTTAATTTTCTGACCGCCTGCACTTCGATTGCTGGCACAATAGTAATTTTAATGTTTGGGAATACTATACAAGGCGTAATTAACTACATTATTCCCTTTGCCGCAGGTGGGTTTATTTACCTGGCGGGCTGCGATCTTATTCCCGAATTAAAAAAGGAGAATAGTATTAAACAATCTTTGTTGCAGCTGTGTTGTATTGTCTTGGGAATGCTTATGCTTTATGCATTCAGATTTATAGACGGATAATTCCCGATAGCTTAAAAATGATTGTATATCTTTGCGAATCATGAAACTCAAAAGAAATAAATTATTTCTGATTATTATTCACCTGTGGATTTTCCTTACCCCACTGGTGGTAAAAGTGTTTCATCATCATTCCTTTGCTCAGTGCGAGCATGAACATAACATAGTTGTTTTATCCGAAAACACCAACGAATTCTGCCCCATTTGCGAGTACGAATTTTCTGTCAACGACCTTCCGAAATCCCCCGATATAGAGTTTTTCGAGGTCTTATATACAAAATTGATTATAATTTCTACTAAGGCTGGATATATAAGTGCCATCGAAAATTTAATTTCTCCCAGAGCCCCTCCTGTAATCGCTTAAACTTTCCTTTCAAATTTCTTTCACACTTCTCACCTTATAATTATTTCAATGAAATTATTATTAAGGCTATGTGTTGTGCTTGTATTTTTACCTGCCACAACATTTAGCCAGATTTTACATACTTTAACCGGACAGGTAACCGATGAGAATAATTTACCATTACCAGGTGCTAATGTATACTTAACTCACGTAAAAAAAGGTGCAGTTACAGACCGAAATGGAAACTTTGAAATTCATGGTTTACCTGTAGGAAAATACACTGTTGAAATTTCGTTTCTGGGGTATAAGAAATTTTCAGATACCATTGATTTAGGCATTTTATATAACCTATCGGTACAGTTAAAGTCGCTTCCGCAAACACTTGATGAAGTAATTGTAACGAGCCGCCATGCCGAATTCCGTAAAAAGGAAGAATCGCTCAATATTGAAATTGTAAACAACGATTACCTGAAACAGAACCTTGGCGGAAGCCTGATGCAATCGCTTGAACGGCTGCCCGGGGTTTCAACTATTGACATTGGTTCGGGACAGTCGAAACCTGTGATCAGGGGAATGGGCTTTAATCGTGTTGTTGTAACCGAAAACGGCATAAAACACGAAGCCCAGCAATGGGGTGACGATCATGGCCTCGAAATTGACCAGTATGCAGTTTATAATGTTGAAGTGATCAAAGGACCAGCCTCGCTTATGTATGGATCGGATGCCATTGGAGGAGTTATCGACATGAAAGACAGGCAAATCCCCGCCGAAAATTCCTTTGGGGGATCTCTGGATCTTACAGGCAAAACAAACAACGATTACCTGGGAACTTCCCTTTCTGTTTATGGCCGAAAGAAATGGTTCTTTGCCGATTTTCGGGCAACCATCCTGGATTATGGCGATTATAAAGTACCAACTGACAGTGTGGATATTTATTCGTACAAGGCCCCTTTGCATAAAAACCGCTTAAGGAACACGGCGGGCTATGAAAAAAACCTGCATTTTTCATTTGGAATTATCCAAACAAGGTTCCAGAGCAGGTTTTATATAAGCAATGTAAATGCTAAAAGTGGTTTTTTTGCCAATGCACACGGATTGGAACCCCGAAATGTAGACACAAAGTTGCACGATAAATCGAGCCGCGATATTCATTATCCTTACCAGGACGTTGACCATTTCAAAATTATCAATACAAGCCAATACAGTTGGGATAAGCTGAAACTGGAAACCGATTTAGGCTTTCAGCGTAATTTCAGGCAGGAATGGAGCCAATATGTGAGTCATGGATGGATGCCAGCGGTGTTTCCGGATACGCTGAGTTTTAATCCTGATTTGGAACGGCAATTTGAAAAATATGTCTATTCTCAAAATGCAAAACTCACCTATCGGCCTGCCGATAAAGTTCAGTTTTCATTAGGGGTAAATAGCGACCAGCAGGATAACCGTATAAATGGCAGAGGGTTTATAATACCGGCATTCAAACAACTCACCCTCGGTGGCTATGCGTTTGTTAAGTACCATGTTTCTGATAAAAGCAGCTTTTTAACAGGTGTTCGTTACGATTTTGGTAAAATTAACACCAAAGATTATTATGATTGGTTTCCATCGTTGGTTGTTATAAATAGTGATACAATAGCGCAATACCTGAAACGGGCGACTGAAATGAACCGTAGTTTCACAAACTTCTCCTGGTCGGTTGGGTATAATTACAATCCCGAAAACTGGTCGTTTAAAGCCAATCTGGGTAAAAGTTTCAGGATGCCCATAGCAAAAGAGATGGCAGCCAATGGTGTAAATTATCATCACTACAGTTACGAAGTAGGAAGTGCCAATCTATCACCCGAAATATCGTACCAGTTAGATGCAGGCATAGAATTTATTTCTGGAAAAACAGCTATTGGCTTTACGCCATTTCTGAACTATTTCAAAAATTATATCTATCTGAACCCTGGTTCGGAGCACGATAGGCTTTATGGTAACGGAAACCAGGTGTATTATTACATGCAAAGTAAGATTTTTCGTTATGGATCAGAAATCCATGCTCATTATCAGGTATTCAAATCGTTGCAACTGGGTATTATGGGAGAATATGTTTACTCTGAGCAACTATCGGGCGAAAAAAAAGGCTTTACCCTGCCATTTTCGCCCCCAGCTTCTGCAATTCTCAATATCAAGTATCAGAAACAAAAAGTAAAATGTATTGAGAATGCTTATTTATCGTTCGATTACAGGCTTACGGCACCGCAAAACAATATTGTACCCCCCGAAGAAATAACTAAAGGTTATCAGGTTATTAACATAGGGTTGGGTGGCGAAGTAAAGCTAAAAAATCAACCGGTATCTATTACGTTGCAGGTTCAAAACCTTCTGAATAACAAATACTTTAACCATACCAGCTATTACAGGCTGATTAATGTACCTGAACCGGGAAGGAATTTTATTCTGAATATTTCTATTCCCTTTTCAGGAAAAATGAAACAAGAATAAATTATTATAAACATTTAAGTTAATTTAAATATTATGAACACATTTAAAGCATTTTTAATAGCAATTACTTTCGCATCTGGTTTATTTTTTACTTCATGTGAAAAAGATGAAAAAGTGGCTAAACCCGTTATTGCAATTCAGGAACTAGGCAAAGGTGATAGTCATGGTAATGACCATATCGCAATAGTTGGGAGTGACTTACACATTGAAGTAGATGTTGTTGCTGAAGGAAAAATTGACAGAATTCAGGTGAGAATCCACCCCGAAGGAGAGCACCATGAAGAGGGTGAACATGAAGAATGGGAAATCGATACAACTTATACAAAATTTTCGGGTTTGAAAAATACAACCTTTCATGAACATTTGGATATTGCTTTTGAAGCCGAACCCGGTGAATATCATTTTGACTTTATAGTTACTGATATGGAAGGTAATCAGAGTAGTGCTGAAGCTGACCTCGTAATACAACTTCCTGATGATGCAATTGCACCTGTAATTTCCATTTCTACTTCACCAACAAATAATCAGGTTTTTGGTAATGGTCAGACAATCAGCATTTCAGGTTTAGTGAGTGATGATAAAGCATTGGGGGGAATGTACATTGGTTTGGTACGCGTAGACCAAAAGTTAACAGATGGGGAAGTGGATGCTACCAACACAATTACTATTTTACATACCCATGATTTTAATAGCCCCACGGCTCACAATTTTTCGGCTAGTATTACTGTAGGAGCAGCTCAGGACAATAATATCACGCCCCAAAATATTACCGGTAATATTGCCTGGCAATCGGCCAATTATTACATCGTTGTAAAATGTGTTGATGTCTTTGGTGGAAATTGGTCTTTATCAAGTCATTATCCAGTTGTTTTAAATTAATAACTCAACCAAAGTGGCAGGCTTGTAAAAGGCCTGCCACTTTAATCTTTACTATATGAAAACTTTAAAGTTCGTTTTTATTTTGTTTCTGGTATTTAACATTTCGTGCGAAACAGCAGATGATATTGACAAGCAAAAACCGGTAATTGATTTAAGCAAAGATGATGCGTTTCCATTAAATTGCGACACCTTGTATTTTGGAGAACCCTTCACTTTTAAAATGCTGTTTTCTGATAATGTCGAACTTGGCTCAGTTAAGGCGTTCAGTATCGATATTCACCACAATTTCGACCATCACTCGCACAGTACCGAGGTAAGCGATTGTAACCCGAACCCTCAAAAAGCACCTGTTAATCCCTTTGTATTTATTCAGGATTACGATATACCCACCGGGTTAAAAGAATACGAAACCAATCTTTCTGTAACAATTCCTACTGGAAATGGTAGTGGATTATTCGACGAAGGAGATTATCATTTTTTCATAAGCTTAACGGATCATTCTGGCTGGTCGTCACAGAAAGGAATAAGTGTAAAAATATTAAAAAGGTAGTTGGTGTTATAAGATAGTAGGCACGCGGCATTAAATTAAATAATAACGAACTTGTCTTCAATTTTTAAGTGCATCTGTTTTAAAGGTTAACCGGTTCGGGTCAAATACCGCTCGCATTGTTGCATACTGTTGTAACCCAACATAATGCCCAGCTTAATATCTTCCTCGTCGGTGAACTCGGTTAGCGAGTTTCTGTTAAACGATTGTATCATTTAAATACATTGTTCTTTCCCGAAGAAAATATTAACTTTTTGCGGCGTTACATACGGAACAGAGTGGGCAATGTTATGGCGGAAGAAATGCTCTTCCGCCATAACAATATCTCTGCTACTCATCGTGTGAAGAACAACGTTTCTTAATCTTTTTTTGTATTCGTACCATGTTGTTTATGACAATAATAAAGTTTTTTTTAATAAACTTAATAGTTGAAAAGACTCTCTCATTTTTTTTTTGAATCAATACCGCTCAAGATAACCGTATATTGAAGCTAAAAACAGATGATAACAATCACCCTTTTTTATAATCAATTTTTTCGTTGCTTTTATTAACTTTAGGTAACAAGGTATTGCAAATGCCATTCTGTGCCATAAGACTTATATAATATATCTGGATTTTAAGTAATGAAATGGCTTAGTATTATATTTATTTCACGCGAAAAACAAAAGTCGGTATATGACTGGGCAGACATTGAGTATAACGGATTACCAGTGGGAAAGGCACGGTGTTTAATTAACGGAGATGAATTTATAATTTACACCATTACAATTTATCCCGAATATCAAGGCAATGGTTATGGAAAAGAATTTGTAAAAAAAGCGAAACTACAATACAAAAAAATTATTGCCGATAGCGTGCGGTACAAAGCTATTGGCTTTTGGGAACATGTAGGCTTTAAGAAGGATGGCGATACTGGTAATTGGATGTACTGTTGTTTATAAAAAATGGTTTGAATTAAATACTTCTTTAAACTTTGGTTTCAATATCTTTTTAGGCAAACTTTTTGGTGTGTGGGCTGGTCCCTACTCTGTTCCAACATTACAGTGCCAGGCTTGATGTATGTTTTGTGCGTTTGATAAATGTTTGCGACAAATTTAAGGATTAACTTTATGTAAAGTAATCCCCAATAATAGGGATAATACTTAATAAAAATACCACATTTATATTATACAGGGCTTGCATATTTTTTCTTAACATTGCAGCCTTATTAAATATCTTGGATTTAAGGAAAAAAATATCGGACTTGTATAGATTTACGCTGTTTCTTCTGTTTATAGGATATTACACCAGCGTAAGCATGTTTTATCATGCCCACCTTGTTAACGGGCATGTGCTAAGTCATTCGCATCCATACAAACACGATAAGTCAAATAAAACCCCGTACGAATCGCATTCTCATTCATCGTCGGCTTATAATTTAATCCAGCAATTAAATGATGTTTGCTGGAAGGATGCATCTTCAATAGCCGAATTGCCAAAACCGATTTTTCAATATTTTGAAAAATCTCATGTTTACATTTCTCACCAGATAAGCGCAAGTAATTACTGTCTTTCTCAACTCCGCGCACCTCCTTTAAGTTGTTAATCAATAGTTTGTCGATATTTTTTGGCTAAATAGCATTTTCAAGGTCATTTAGTTTAATAATTATTTGGCACATAGCTATAATATTCCTTTGCATTGGATATTAATATGTGTGATTTGTAAAGTTATAATCAACGATTTCTAAATACTCAGAAATAGCATTAAAAGAAATGAAAAAATGTATCATAGGTTTATTTATAATATTATCCCCGGTTCATAGTTTTTCCCAAAAAGTAAAAACCGATGCGAACATTATTGGGCATGTGGTTTGTGACGACAAACACATCCCATTTGCCAATGTTGTAATAAAAGGCACAACCATTGGTACGGTAACTGATGAGACCGGGCATTTTCAGTTAATTAATTTGCCGGTTGGCAGCCATACTGTTGTGGTCACTACTTTAGGTTATAAACCGCAGGAAAAGACCATTAGTGCCGAAGCAAAAAAAACAATTGAAATCAAGTTTGAAATTGTTGAAGATGTACTCAACCTCGACGAAGTGGTGGTTTCTGCCGACCGTAGCTCGCAAAAGCGGACTGAAGCCCCTGTAATAGTTAATACTATTTCTCCTAAACTGTTTACTTCAACACAATCCGTAACACTGGGCGAAGGGTTAAATTTCTCACCCGGGTTACGCCTTGAAAATAACTGCCAAAATTGTGGCTTTACGCAAGTACGTATGAATGGCATGGAAGGCCCCTATTCTCAAATATTAATTAACAGCCGTCCTATATTTAGTGGGTTAGCCGGAGTGTATGGCTTAGAACTTATCCCTACCAATATGATTGAACGGGTTGAAATTGTGCGTGGTGGAGGTTCTGCCCTTTTTGGAAGTAATGCTATTGCCGGGACAATCAATATTATTTTAAAAGACCCGGTTGTAAATTCGTATGAAGTTGGCGGAAACTATGCCCTTAGCGGGGCTGGCGTGAAAAATTCAGGTGGTGCAGTCCCTGATTACTCTGCCAATTTTAATACCTCACTGGTTTCGGACGATCATAAAACGGGAATTTCCCTATATGGTTTTACCCGCGAACGTAAAATGTTCGATGCCAATAACGACGGTTATTCCGAAATTGCCCCCATGAACAATCTTACACTGGGAACGAGGTTCTTTCACCGTTTTGGCTATAGAAGCAAACTAGCTCTTGACTTTTTCACCATTAAAGAAGAGCGTGATGGTGGCAACAAGCAAGAATTGCCCCTTCACGAGCGCGATGTTGCTGAAGCCGTTAAACACGATTTAAAAACAACCGCCATTACCTATGAACACTTCTTTAGGAAATACGACTTGTTCTCGGTCTATGCATCGGCACAGTTTCTTAACCGCGATTCGTATTATGGCGCAAACCAATCGTTGAGCGACTATGGGAACTCAAAAGATAGAACTTACAATATTGGAACCCAGTATAAAGCTCATTTTGGCAATTCTTCCCTTATTGCAGGAGTTGAAAATACCGGAAGCTACCTGGTTGATAAGAAACTCGGGTATCCTGATTATGAAAATGCAGTAATTGTAAATGACACCATTGTTTCTGTACCGCATACCCCAATTACAACCGTAGCCGACCAATCCTCAGTTACAACCGGAGCATTTGCCCAATACGAGGTTAAATGGAATAAAGCAAAAGTTGCTGTTGGTGGCAGGTTTGACCATTACAATGTAAAAGACCTGGCTAAGGACAATACAGAATCAAAATCGGGACATGTGTTTAGCCCGCGTATTAGTTTAATGTACGAGGTTTTAAAAAATGTGCAGGCCAGGGCAAGTTATTCACAAGGATACCGCGCCCCTCAAATTTTCGACGAAGATTTGCACATCGAAACCTCTGGCTCGCGACAAGTCATTAATGTAAATGATCCCGATCTTAAACAGGAAACAAGCCATAGTGTAATGGCCTCGCTTGATTTCAACGGATTGATTGGCACGGTATACACAGGCCTTCTTGTTGAAGGGTTTTACACCCATTTGGAAGATCCATTTGTTAATGAAATTGGCACGCCCGATGCCAGCGGAACTGTTTTATATACCCGCAAAAATGCTGAGGATGGGGCTACTGTAAAAGGTATTAACATAGAGTTCAAGCTGAAACCTTTAAGAACATTTTCGATTACTTCAGGGTTTACGGTGCAATCGAGCAAGTACGATGTAGCCCAGGAATTTGATGAAAAACGATTCTTCCGGACTCCAAACCAATATGGATTTTTTGCCATAGACTGGGATTTTTATAAAAAGTTCTGCTTCTCGACCACAGGAAACTATACGGGCAGTATGTATGTATCTTATTTTGGTACGGAAAACCCCGATGGAGAATTAAAAAAATCGGAGAACTTCTTCGATCTTGGCACCAAACTTAGCTATAAAGTTAAACTTAATGGTGCATCAGTCGAATTTTCGGGAGGTATTAAAAACATCTTCAATGCCTATCAGTCCGATTTTGACAAAGGAATTGACCGCGACCCCGCATACATGTATGGCCCGGTATCGCCCCGAACAATTTATTTTGGGATTAAAATTGGAAATTTACTTAATTGATATGTTAGCCCCGGCCTAAAGTATTTCTTTGGCTGGGGTTTCTTATAAAACAGATTATTAAAGCCAGATACTACTTCAACAAAAACACATTCAACCCTTTTTTCATAGGCTTTTCGTCCATTCTTTTAAAACCAGATTTTTGGGCAATTTGTAACGAATTTTCGAAATCATCTGGTTTTACATGGCCTTTAGGTTCAGCAAACAAAACTTTACATCCAGGTTTGAGCATCGAATAAATTTCCCGGAATAATTTGTCTTTGTCCGGCACTTCGTGCACCACAGCAAATAATAACACAAAATCGAGCTGATTGGACAATTCGATTGGGTTATAATTTTTACCAACAAGTATTGTTGTTACATTATTTTGTACATTGTATTTAATAGCTCGTTTTTTAAGGTGCTTAAGCATTTTCTCCTGAATATCTATACAATATACCATTCCTCTTTCGCCGACCATTTGAGCTAACGGAATACTAAAGTATCCCATAGCAGTGCCATAATCCATTACTTTCATCCCTGGTTTTATATGTGGAGCCAAAATCTTTTGGGGATCGTGTTGGTATTTTCGTATTGGGAGAATAAATGTATATCCAAGCCACCAAGGGCAAACATGTTGTTTTTCCATTTTTATAGATTTTATATGCAACGAAAATATATTGAAGTTTCGCTGATAAAAATTCCAAATCGGTGAATTGCTATTTTTAACCGATGAATAGTTGTCTATTTAGTGCATTTTTATTGCATCACGAGCATGAGCATTCCGACCATAATATTAAAGCAGCTTACCTTCATGTAATTGCCGATGCGCTTACAAGTGTTACCGCGATTATTGGTTTAACTGCCGCCATGTTGTGGAATATTATATGGCTCGATGCCTTGGGCGCTATTATCAGTTCGGGGGTAATTATTCGCTGGTCAATCGGGTTATTAAAAGATTCCGGAAAAGTGTTACTGGATTTGTAATTTTAAAGGTTTTACATATTATTCAATTTAATCATTTATCATTTGATATTATACAATCTTGTCAAAGTAGAATTTAGGTAAATACTTATATTAAAGGCTTGTATATTACCCCAATATTTTGCCGCCCATCAATTTTAGTTATAATTGGGTTGATAAAACGGATATGCCTGAGATGGGGAGTTTCGGTATGGGCTGGTTGTTCCGAGAGGTAGGCAATATCTAAAAAGCCATCTTTAATATAAGGGTTTATGGTCATGTAGCCTACACCAAAAGTGGTAATGTTCTGAAAGAAATGGGTTCCCTGACTGGGGTCTATCCGGAAATTTTCGAGTCCCGATTCAATAATAATGCGGGCCTCGGATATTTGCGGCCATTTTACCGGAATTCCTAGCCAGGGATCGCTGGATCCCCATCTTCCCGGACCAATTAGAACATAGTTTTTCTTTTCGGTCAGGAACTGGTGGTT
>Ga0316608_1001295_pt1 | contig 10187 bp, 9 predicted proteins | sample MIS2016152B_MG_FD_207673 | JGI IMG/M metagenome (GOLD analysis project Ga0316608, IMG submission 207673) | Microbial mat bacterial communities from Middle Island sinkhole, Lake Huron, Michigan, United States - MIS.2016.152B | ecosystem: Environmental > Aquatic > Freshwater > Lake > Sediment... | reverse complement strand
TAGGTTCGGCTATTGTACTTTTAACTCTGGCAGACCCATATAAAATTGTTTCCACAAAATTAATGCACTTTATAGAAAGTACTTCGGGATTCTTCTATGTGATTATTGGCATTTTAGGATTAATTCTCGCCGGTGGGTTTCTCGACAGCAGACTTTTACCTGACGGAAATTTGGGAAGTTTAATTAGTGCCGGAGTTATTCCGATTATTTACAGTTTGATAGGTCTTAAAGTGGGTGCCGAAATTTCGGGTATTGTAAAAAGTATTAACGAATCAGAAATAACAGAATAATTATGGTTATAACAATTGATAAAATTTCGTTACTCACAGGTATTTTGCTGATGCTGATAGGTTTGTGGGGTGCTTTTTCAAATAAAAACATCATCAGAATAATTATTTCTCTTTCAATTTTCGATACCGGATTAAATATTCTGATAGTAACACTTGGATATTTAACCGGAAGAACAGCTCCAATTATTGACGGTCAGAAAGTTACTGTCGAAAATATTGTAAATACTGCAATTGACCCTGTGCCTCAGGCATTGGTACTTACGGCTATTGTGATAGGTTTTGGAGTTACCGCACTTATGCTGGTTTACGCTCTGAAATTACATCAGCATAAAAAAACATTAGATATTAACCAATTTACAGATTTAAAATGGTAAGCCCTTTTTACATTTTAGCAGTTGGACTTGGCTTAGGTTTTTTGCTTGGTTTGACATCAAAAAAAATGAAAAAATTAACTGCTCCGATAATTTTTTCGGCTTTCATATTTTTTGCATTTTTTTCAATTTCTTGGATAATTCCTTTTATAAATTCTAATTTAATTGATGAGCAAATATATACTGCCGGTTTTTTACCTCCGTTTGCTATAAGTTTGTCTATTGGTTTGAATGAAGCAATTATAAGTTTACTTGTAAATGTTTTGGGTTTATTATCAATACTTTATCTTTGGAAAAGAATTAATGAAGATGCTGTAACTCTTGGCGGAGTTATTCTGGTACTTTTTATGACTTTAAATATGCTGGTTTTCACCCGCGATTTATTCAATATTTTTGTATGGCTCGAAATTTCAGCTATTTCATCGGCTGGTCTTATTTTATTCGATAAAAATAAAATTTCTTATGGAGCAGGTTTTAAATATTTACTTGCTTCAAGTTTAATTTCATCATTTTATTTGCTTGGAGTTGTACTTCTGTATTTTACAAATGGTTCTTTATTTTTAAACGATTATATCGAAAACGGTGCAATTGGAACTGCAATGTCGGTTGGAGCTGTTTTTCTTATGCTTATAGCAATAATTATTGAACTTAAACCTTTTCCTGCAAATGGTTGGGCATTAGATGTATATGAAGGTGCAAATCCGGCAATCGGATCAATAATGTCGGGCGGAATAGCAACAGCAATGTTGTTTTTATTCTCAAAATTAATGATTTTGGCTACTCCAAAAATGTATGTGATGTTCACAATTATCGGAGCTTTAACTTTCTTGTTTTCAAATCTGATGGGTTTGGTTCAGAAAAATCCAAATCGTCTTTTGGGATATTCTTCTACTGCTCAGATTGGTTTAATAGTTGCAATTTTGGGATTAAAACCTGTTTTGGGCGATTATACTTTAACAATTGCTTTCGGAATTTTAATAACTCATTTCCTTGCAAAAACCGGTTTATTCTGGGTTTCGGGAATTATTAATGGCTCTAAATTAGAAGATTGGACTGTTTTACGAAAACATCGTTTGTTGATGGTTTTATTCGGAGTTTTCATTTTCGCCTTATCAGCTTTTCCGCCATTTCCTTCATTTTATGCTAAATGGGAATTAATGTTAGCATTAGCCGGAATTCAGAATTATATTTGGATTGCTGTAATCCTTTTAGGTTCGTTACTCGAAGCTGTTTACTTATTCAGATGGCTCGGAATTATTTTAAAATCAGAAACATCTGAAGAAAATATAATTTCAAAAATCGAAATTCACAAAATTATTCCTATTATTATTTTTGGTATTTCGTTGTTTATCGGGGGATTTTTTAGCATCGGTTTTATGAAAAATTACGAATTTATAAACTATATACCACTTTTATCAATCATAGTTTTATGGGCTATTGACTTTTTACCGGCTTGGATTAAAAATACTTTACTGATAACCGGAGTTTTAATATATTCGTATTTCAAATTGCCTTTATTAGAAAGTTTTAACTTGATTTTCGGAATAATTTTTATGGCTGGAGCTGTTTTAACATTGCTTTACGGATATTCCGAAAAAGGTAAACGACCTGGATTTTATCCGATGGTTGCCATGATGTTTGCAGGTTTAATACTTATGGTTGAAGCAACTACACTTTTCAGCTTTTTCTTTGCTTGGGAAGTAATGACAGTTGGTTCGTATTTTCTGATTTTAAGAGGAAAAAAATCTCAACCTCATGCACTTAGTTATATGCTTTTTAGCGTTGGCGGTGCTTTGTTATTACTTGGAGGTTTTGCTTTGGCAAATTCCGTTACCGGATTATTTACTTTCGATGCTTTAATTTCAAATTCGTATTTGGCTCCGTTAATTTTTATAATGGTAACTATCGGATTTTTAACTAAAACAGCTTCTCTGGGATTACATATTTGGTTACCTGGAGCACATAGCGAAGCCGAAGCTGATGTTTCTCCGATGGTTTCAGGAATATTATTGAAAGCCGGTGTTTTCGGACTTATTATGTTGTTTATGAGAATGGGACATCAATATGTTTTTGGAATTGATTTGATGTATATCCTTAGCTGGCTTGGTGTTATAACTGCTATCGGAGGAAATTTAATGGCTTCTTTTCAGGAAGATATGAAACGTCTTTTGGCTTATTCAAGTGTTGGACAGTTAGGTTATATTTTGTTCGGATTGTCGTTAATGTCAAATTTGGGTTGGCTTTTAGCAATTTCGGGTTCTATTATGCACTTTATGTACAAAACAATGCTTTTTCAAGCAGTTGGCGGAGTTTATTCGCGCACTCACGAACGACAAATGTACAAAATGGGTGGACTTATTTTTCAAATGCCTATGACTTTTTTAGTTGTACTAATAGGTATTATTGCTCTTTCGGGAGTTCCTCCGTTAGCCGGATTTTCAGGCAAATGGATTTCGTTTAATGCCGTTTTACAAAATGAATATTATTTACAAGGTGCTGCAATGGTAATTGCCGGAGCAATAGCTTTTTTATATCTTTTCAGATTAATTCATGCTCCATTTTTAGGACAATTAAAAGACAATTTACGTAAAGTAAAAGAAGCTTCGTTCTGGATACTTCTACCTCAATATATTGTAATTGTTTTAATTATGGCTTTTTCGTTCTTACCCGGACTTTTACTCGAAAGAATTGGTAAAATGCTTGCACCGGTTTTCCCCGATGGTGGTTTAGTTTGGGTAGAAAGTGCTTTATCGTTTGGAGCAAGAACTGCAATCAGCGAATACGGCTACTGGAATGGTACTTACGTGATGATTATTGCGATGGGAATTTTTATAATTTTATTAATCGGACAATTTCTAATTCAGCGTAAAAATAAAAGAGTTGGTCAATTTAATATTGTGTATTCTGCCGAAAGACCTTCAACACCGGAAACAACACATCATGCTTACAATTTTTATTCTCATTATAATAGAGCTATCGGATTTTTAACTTATCCGTTGGCAGTAAAATTCTGGGATTGGATTTCTGATTTGTTTCACGATGCTGCAAATCAGTTAAGATATATTTATAATGGTAATGGTCAATCGTATATGATACATATTATGGTCTTTTTCCTATTTTGTTTTTACATTTTATTCGGAGGATTTTAGTTATGGGAGAAAAAATATTATTTGCTTTTATATCTGTTTTTGTAACATTAAATTACGGATATTTACTTAATGGTTTAATCCGAAAAATCTATGCTCGCGTGGGAAGACGACATGGAATACCTTTTTATCAGATGTACATTGATTTGTTCAAATCGCTTGGACAACGATCTAATATTCGTCATGGTGTGATGTTTTATTTAGGTCCTGTCTTCAGATTTACCGGAGGAATTGGTTTATTTCTTTTTATGCCAATGATTTTCGGCTCAAAAATATTTGGAAATTTCTCATTTTCGGGTGACCTGATATTGTTACTTTCATTTCAGTTTTTCGGTACACTTGGAATGGCACTCGGAGCAGGCGAAAGTGGACATCCACATTCTGCAATTGGAGTTACTCGAGGTCTGGCTCAAATGACTGCTGTCGAAGTACCTTTTGTTCTGGCTTTAATGGCTGTGGCAATTCAATATGATAGTCTTTCTTTGCACGAAATAATTGCTGCTCAACAGGGAAGCATTTTAAATTGGACTTTATTCACTAATCCGTTTGCTGTGGTTGCAGCAATGCTGGCTGTTTTAGGTTCGTTTATGCGACCTCCTTTTGATGTAGTACTTGCTCCTCAGGAAATTCCAATTGGACCACCGACCGAATATCATTCTAATTATTTGGTTTATCTGCAAAGTAACAGAGCTATTTTTCCTTTAGCAAAAGCTGTACTTTTTATGAATTTATTTTTTGGAGGTGCTACAAGTTTTCCCGAAATGATGCTTAAAACTTTCCTTGTAATTATGTGGTCTGTTTTTGTAGGTGTTTCGTTTCCACGATTTAAAGTGGAACAATCTATAAGATGGTTTTTGGGAATTCCACTTGTAATTGGCTTATTAGCTGTTGCTTATGTGCAATTCTTTTTATAATAATAAAAAACAGGTATGAGTTTAGACGATATTAAAATAAAAAAGGTTATTTCCCCTGATGGTGAAGAATTTGAAGTGAATCCTTTACAGGATTATTTCTGTACCGACCGTCCCGAAGAAATTAAACCGGTTAGAGGAATTCTCGAAAAGTTCTATAATTGGGCTCGTTCCGAAAGTATCTGGATTTTAGGTTTTGGTACCGGTTGCGGTGCGATAGAAATGCGTCCTTTAATGACTCCTCGTTTTGATGCCTACCGTTTTGGTATTCAATGGAGACCAACTCCTCGACAGTCTAATTTACTGATTGTTTCGGGTTATTTATCCGTAAAAACGCTTAAACGGGTAATTCGTGTTTACGAACAGATGCAAAGCCCTAAATATGTGATTGGTCTTGGTAGTTGCACTATTAATGGCGGAATGTATTTCGACAGCTACAATACTATAAAACGATTGGATTATTATTTGCCTGTTGATGTGTATATTGCAGGTTGTATGCCTCGTCCCGAAGCTCTGATTGCAGGTTTTGAAAAACTGAAATCGCTTATTAAACAAGGAAAAGCCGAAGGTGCTAACGATTACGCAAATAAATTCGATTGGTATAAAGAAAATCAAAAAGCTGTTATTCTTGATTGGGATATGCCTGATTATAACTGGTAAATTCAATTTGAAAATGTGGCAATTAGGAAATTTGAAAATTTGAAAATGTGGCAATTTGAAAATTTGAAAATGTGACAATTGGAAAATGTGTCAATTTGACGATTTGAAAACGAGATAATTGGAAAATGTGTCTATTTTAAGATGATACAATTTTAAAATTTGAAGATAACATAAATTTAAAATTTGAAAAAAAGATAATTTGACATAGATGTAATTTGAAAATAAAACAATTTTCAAATTTTCAAATTAACTAATTTCCAAATTAAACTAATTAAACAATTAGAAATGTTTGAAGAAATAATTGAAAATATAAAAGTCAAATTTTTTGTTGGTGAAATTTCCGGGAAATCGAAAAATTTACTGTTTATGACTGTTAATAAAGAACAAGCTGTAAATATAATTCAATATATGAATGAAAATTTGGGCTTTAAACATCTTGTTTTACTCACAGCAGTTGATTTTATCGAAGAAGGAAATTTTCAATTAACTTATCTTTTAAATAATCCTGAAAAGAAAATTGATATTGGTGTAAGAGTTTTAATATCACGCGAAAATGCAACAATGGAAACAGCACATCATATCTGGCAAACAATTTCAACTTATCAGCGGGAATTAAAAGAAATGTTTGGTATTGATTTTCCTGATAGTCCGAGAGTTAACGAACCTTTTATTCTCGAAGGCTGGCACGAAATTCCACCTTATCGCAGAGATTTTGATACTAAAGCTTTTGCACAGAAATTCTATCATCAACGCGAAGGCAGAGAAACAATTGACCCTTTAGTACACATGAAAAATAATTTATATCCAAATGAGTAAAACCGAAAAATTTTCGTTCGACGGAGACAGAAGTTTATATCCTGATAAAAAATCTGATGGAACTTTGGATATAGATTTAACTTCACATAAATATATAAAACTCTGGCATGGTCCAAATCATCCCGGAATTACCGGAAATATGTCGGTTGAATTAACCGTTTGTGGCGACGAAGTGGTTGAAGCAAAGACACATGTAGGTTATTTACATCGAGGTTTTGAAAAATTGATGGAACGCCGTAAGTATATTCAGAATTTTCCGCTTGTTTGCAGAGTTTCTGTTCCCGAACCCGATTACAACGAATTTAATTATGCCACTTGCATAGAAAATCTTGCCGGAATTACAGTTCCCGAAAAGGGACTTTGGTTACGAACATTAGTTCTTGAAATGGCTCGTTTACAAGGTTATCTGATGTGGATTGGTGGAATGGCAGGAGCTTTGGGCTTTGGAACTGTTGGGCAATGGTCTAACTATTGCAGAGATTTAGTTCTTGATAGATTTGAAGAACTTACAGGTGCACGAATTTATCATATCTACATTTTACAAGGTGGCGTTCGCAACGATTTACCCGAAGGTTTTTCGCAACGAATGGATGCCACTTTAAAAGAAATTCAAGGTTTTATGAAAGATATCCGTAAAGTGCTTTTTGATAATTATGTTTTCAAAAAACGTACTGTCGGACTTGGTGTTATCGAAAAAGAATGGATTTATCCTTACGGGATTGTCGGTCCGAATGCAAGAGCTGCTGGAGTTTCAAATGATGTTAGAAAAGATTATCCTTACGGGAAATATTCCGAACTTGATTTTGAGATAAAAACAGCAACAAACAGCGATATTTTTGCTCGTGCATATTTACGTTACGAAGAACTATTGACTGATATTGATTTGATTAAACAAATTCTTGCTAAAATGCCGAAAGAAGGCGAATTTATGGCAAAAATTTCAAATGTGATGAATTTATTAATTCCGTCAGGCGAAACTTATGTGCGAAGTGAATGTACTCGAGGCGAATACGGATATTATATGGTTTCTGATGGAAGTGGTTTTCCTCGTCGTGTAAATGTCAGAGGACCAAGTTATACTCATGCAGTTGCACTTTTAGAAAAAATGCTGATTAATGCAAATATTTCTGATGTTGCACAAATTATGGTTTCACTACATACTTATCCACCTGAAATAGAACGATAAAATTATGGCAATAATTAAAGATATTTTAACACCGTTTACTGTCTGGAAACATTTTTTTAAAGAACCTGTAACAATAAAAGATCCGCTAAATCGAAAAGCAGCACCACGTTACAGAGGTTTTCATCAGAATGTTATTGACAAATGTATTGGTTGTGGAACTTGCGAAGCTATTTGCGAGAACGAAGCTATTGATTTGGTTGAAGTTGCAAAAGCTAAAAATGGTGATAGCGGTTTACGTCCGCGTGTGGATTATGGTCGTTGTTGCTGGTGTGCTTTATGCGTAGATGTTTGTACAACAGGCTCTTTAAAACTTTCAAATGTTTTCACTTGGGTGGATACTAATCCCGATAATTTCAGATTTATTCCCGGAGTTGATAAAAAACCTTGGGACAATGTTACTGATGGTTATGTAAAAGCTGATGGTTTAGAACTTTATCCGCTCGAAAAACAACAAATGCAACATCTTCATCCCGAAGAAAGAGAAAATTCTTTTATAGAAATAATGAAAGGTTATTCGCGTGAAGAAGCTATGGCAGAAGCTGATAGATGCGTTTCATGCGGAATTTGTGTTGCCACTTGTCCTGCTCACATGGGAATACCGGAATATATCAAAACAATCAGAGAAGATAATCTCGAAAAAGGATTGAAAATAATGTACGAAACCAATCCGCTAGTCGAAATTTGCGGAAGAATTTGTACTCACAAATGCGAAACGGTCTGTTCTATCGGGCATAGAGGCGAACCATTATCAATAAGATGGTTAAAACGATATATTGCAGACCAGATACCTGCAACCGAATACAGCAGGATTTTAAAACAAGACAGCGTTGAGCAAAAAAATAAAAAAATTGCGGTTATTGGTGCCGGTCCTGCCGGATTGAGTGCAACATATTATTTATCAAATCTTGGCTATAAAGTTACTATTTTCGAAAAACTTCCGGCTGCCGGAGGAATGATGCGTTATGGAATACCCGAATATCGACTGCCTTACGACCAGATTGACAAAGATATAGACTATATTTTATCGCTGGGTGCAGTAATAAAATACAATACTACTGTCGGAAAAGATGTTACACTCGACGAACTACACAAAAACTTTGATATTGTTTACATTGCAACAGGTTTACACGAAGGACGAAGTACGAGAATACCCGGAACCGAACATTCAAGTGTTTATCAATCAATTGAATTATTGCGAAAAATTACTTTGAACGAACCGATTGAAGTTGCTGAAAAAATAGTTGTAATTGGTGGCGGAAATGTTGCAATGGACATAACACGTTCATTAGCACGTATGCAGAAACAGAAATACGGAAAAGTCCAAATTATAGCCACCTCGCTTGAATCAGAGGATATTATGCCTGCAGACCGTGAAGAAATTGTTGAAGCACGCGAAGAAGGTGCTGTAATAAATCCGGCTTGGGGTCCACGTGAAATTGTGATTGAAAACAATAAAATCAAAGGGTTGAAAGTTGTAAAATGTCTTTCGGTATTTGATGAAGATAAACGCTTTAATCCAAAATTTGACGAAAGTATCGAAAACTTTTTTGAAGCCGATATGGTTGTAGAATCAATTGGTCAGGGGATGAATTTAAGTTTTATAACTCCCGAATTGAACGAAAAATTGACAAAAGACCACAGAGGCAGAATTTTAGTTGATACATTAACTTATCAATCGAGTATTCCATGGCTGTTTTTTGGTGGCGATATAATTGAAGGTCCCGATGTTATTCACGGAGTTGCAAACGGACACAAAACGGCTAAAGGAATTGATAATTATCTGAATTTGAAAAGTTGAAAATGTGGAAATTTGAGAATGTGAGAATTTGAAAAGTTGAAAATTTGGAAATGAGAGGATTTGGAAATGTGATTATAAGTGAAATCCATATTATTTTCATAAATTATAAATTTAGATGATTCTTATTTTGAAAAATAAGTAATAAAACGTAAATTTGGGTAAAATATAAATCCAATGGAAATTGTAACAGATACATTTACAGATAATTATTTTTGGCTTTTACGCAATCTAAATAATCGAACTAAGTTGGAATTAATTTCTAAATTAACCAATTCATTGCTTGAACCTGATATGACAAGACAAGAGCAAATGTTAAGTTGTTTCGGTAGTTTTATTTCAGAAGAATCAGCAGACGAATTAATTAATGAAATTTGGAAATTAAGGCATTTTAGAAAAAAAGAGATTGAATTATGAAAATTTTTTTAATTGATACAGATATTTCTGTATATTATTTAAAAGGTCTTAATGGTTTAAGAGAAAAATTTAGTAAAGTAAAAGCAGAGAATATTTTCATTTCAGAAATAACACTTGCCGAATTAAAATTTGGTGCTGAAAATAGTGTAAAAATAAAAGAAAATTTACAAACGATTGACAAATTTGTAAGCACAATTCAAATTTTACCAATATTCAATTGTATTGATTTTTACGCTAAAGAAAAAGCTCGTTTAAAAAAATCAGGACAAATAATTGACGATTTTGATTTACTAATAGGTTGTAGTTCTGTAGTTAATAAATTAGTACTTGTTACTAATAATGAAAAACATTTTTCAAGAATATCCAATATTAAAATTGAAAATTGGATTGATAAACTTATAAAATAATATTTTGTAAATAACCGTTTCTTCTTTTGTTATTAAATTTTCACACAAAAAGTACATTAACAATTTTGGCTCTAATTAAAAACGTTGTTGTTGAAAAAAATTGCTATATTGCGAAAAATTTTATAGCAAAATTATGCAAATAATTGAACAAATAAAAGCATTATTTCTTAAATTATCGAAAGATGATC
>Ga0316608_1001292_pt1 | contig 10218 bp, 4 predicted proteins | sample MIS2016152B_MG_FD_207673 | JGI IMG/M metagenome (GOLD analysis project Ga0316608, IMG submission 207673) | Microbial mat bacterial communities from Middle Island sinkhole, Lake Huron, Michigan, United States - MIS.2016.152B | ecosystem: Environmental > Aquatic > Freshwater > Lake > Sediment... | reverse complement strand
CCCGTTTTGTAAGGTGCGCAGTGCGCACCCTACCCGTTTAGTAAGGTGCGCAGTGCGCACCCTACCCGTTTAGTAAGGTGCGCAGTGCGCACCCTACCCGATCGATGTTTTGGATTATTCCTAAACTTTTGATTTGATTTCAGACAATTTATTCTGAAGTTTTCTCGCCTTGGCAAGGAAATCTAAAAAGATGGCACTGCCTAATATGGTGCTGGGTTCTGGAACCGCTTCGGCTTCTGCGATGTTGTTCAAGACTTCTACTAATCTTAAGTTAGTGGCATTGTCAAAAGTCCGCGAATACTCTCCAAAAGTATAAAGTACGCTTTGTTTTGTATTACCTTGAGCAAGAAAATCAAAATCAATTGTTGTGGGATTAAAGCTGTTGCTGTATGACAAACTCAAATCAGGGTGCTTAAAAGAGTACAAACCGCCGCCAAGTTGAAATGAGTCTAAAAGAATGTTAGAAACAGTGTCAATCAACGAAAAAGATAGATTTCCCTGGGCGCTGGCGCGTTCGGATTTCGGATGATCGACTGATGTAAAAAGATGTAAAACAGTCTGGAAAGTGAAGGAAAAAGTTTCTTTGGGATCAAGGTCGAAATCACCGAGAATTGCTGCTTGACTTTGGGCTAAACCGGAATATTTACTGCCCTCACCTTTGACTGTACTCTCCGATAGATTTGCTGCCAGTAATTGTTGGCAGTTAGATAGAAAAACTGCATTAGCATTCGCTGCGCTAATGACTGCACCTTTGTTAGCGATTGTCTGAGCGTAAGTGTTAGTAGATGTACCAGTCTCAGTCGGTCGATGACTGAAGTTGTAGATCGCCACTTCTGCCGCAGAACCTGTTATGATCGCAGCACTGCTGGGCGCAATGCCTACACTCAAGCCTGTGACTAAAGGAGTTGCAAATAAAACTGCGATCGAGCCAATACCATGATTTATTTTCACGTTAAGTCTCCTGAAATTTGCTAAATTTTAAGTAATCAGGACTTACGGAAAGCCTATGTGTCATGCTGAGTGCAGCGAATGACATAATTACGTTGAAATGCATAAATCCTGTAATGTTAATTTTGGAATTAGTAGCGGTTGCTTTCCCCTACTTACTTAATGCTATCTGTTTACTTAGAGGTTTATGTAAAGATACAGTCAAGATCTCCGTGTTTTTCTTAAAGTTTATGTAAAGTTAGCCCAGCCAGAGTAATTATGCTAGAAATCAAAGACATTCACACCTACTACGGAAATATTCACGCTCTCAAAGGAGTATCGCTAACAGTCTCTCAGGGAGAAGTTGTGACATTAATCGGTAGTAACGGGGCCGGGAAAACTACAACTCTCCGCACGATTCAAGGGCTGCTGCGTCCGCGCCAAGGTACTGTGTTATTTGAAGGAAAGCCTTTGGAAGCGCTGTCTACAGAGGCGATCGTCCGTTTGGGGATTTCTCAAAGTCCAGAAGGGCGGCTAATTTTCCCGCGAATGACAGTACAAGAAAACCTAGAAATGGGTGCTTATCTCCGTAATGATACTCTCGGTATCAAATCAGACATGGAAAAAGCATTGAATTTATTTCCCCGTTTGCGAGAAAGAATTAGTCAAAAAGGCGGTACTCTTAGCGGCGGTGAACAGCAAATGTTGGCGATCGCCCGCGCTTTGATGTCGCGCCCCCGTCTGTTATTATTGGACGAACCGAGTATGGGTTTAGCGCCGATGTTAGTCAGTCAAATTTTTGCGATCGTCCGCGACATTAACGCCCAAGGTACAACTATTTTACTCGTAGAACAAAACGCGCGTATGGCTTTAAGTGTTGCTCACCGCGGCTATGTCATCCAAACTGGTCAAGTTGTAGTCACCGGTACTGCTAGCGATTTGCAGTCAAATGAAATAGTTCGTAAAGCATATTTAGGGGAAAATTAAATAGCTATACAGGTTATAGGTAATTGGTAATGGGTAATTGGGGAATTGGGAATTACCCAACGGACTCGGGCAAATTCCTAGTCTCCAATTCCCGTTCAAAAGCCACCCGCACCTTTGCCCATTCCACTTCCGCTTCAAACAGCCAATCGCGGGCTATTTCAGCATCAAAAACCAGTTCCCCTCGCGACTCAACCACCGCGCGGCTCATAGATTCTAACTCCTTGCAAACTTCAGAAAAAGACAGGGCGCCCAAATTAGCGCTGCTCGACTTCAGGGTGTGAGAAGCCAGCTTCAAACTGTTAGCATCGCCCAGAGAAATAGCCTCCTTCATCATTGCTATATGCTGCGGTGCATCCGACAAATATATTTGAATCAACTCCCCTAAAAAATCGGGGTCTTCCTCATCATCAAGCTCGCGGAGACTGTGCAAAATTTGAAAATCAATAGGCGAATTTTCTCCTGGTTGCTCCCTTGAAGATACAGCAGCAGCACTCTCTGATTTGTCAGAAACCTCTCCATTTTTCGGTTCAGCAACCGTAGCCAATTCATTCAGATCCAGAGGTTGACACTTGCTCAGAGCGATCGCCAGCTCTTCCCGGCGGACAGGCTTAGTAATGTAATAATCCATACCAGCTTCGAGACACTTTTCGCGATCGCCCTGCATCGCATTAGCAGTCATCGCAATAATCGTCGGCTTCTGATTAGCCGGCCAATCCCGACAAATGCGGCGCGTCGCTTCCAACCCGTCCATCTCGGGCATCTGCACATCCATCAGCACAACATCGTAAGACTGACGCTTCAAGGCTTCCAAAACCTCCAACCCATTAGCCGCAATATCGGCCCGATATCCAATCCGATCGAGCAAGTGTATAGCTACTTTTTGATTCACCACATTATCCTCGGCCAGCAAAATCCGAATCTGAGCAGAATTAGCAGCATCGGGTTCCGAAGAATTGCTCGCAATCTGCCTCAAAACCGCAGGTGTCTGCTGTACGCGGTGTTGTTCCTGAGAATTTTCAAAATACTTCAATCCCGAAGTCAAAGTTGGCACATGAGAAGTTTCCCCCCGCCCACTTTTGCCAGCAGCATACCCAAAAACTTGCACGAGCACATTATAAAACTGCGACTGTTTTAGAGGTTTAGTTAGAAAAGCAGCAAAATGCACTTCTGTAGTTTCAAGTTTTTTCCAAACTTCCGCCTTGCTCAAATAAGTAAACAACACCAAAGGCAGCGAAACTTTGCGATCGCTTTTAACTTTTGCCCCTCGACGGTTCTGCTCGTCGCCCGCAGCAAAATTGCCCTGCTCAAATTTCCGAATTTCTACAGCCAGGGTGACACCATCCATATCTGATAGATTCATCGCCAAAATAGCCAAATCGAGCGCCGAGTTTTGTTTGACTATTTCCAAAGCTTCAGCAGCCGAACTTGCGGTAATAGGTATCATCCCCCAATACTCTGCCTGGGCGATCAAAACTTGCCTGTTAATGGCATGATTCTCCACAATTAACAAACGCTTTCCTGCGACAAACTCCGGCGGTTTTTCCTCAGTAATGCTCTCTATAGATTCAGCCATCACTGTGAAGTAAAAAATCGAACCAGACCCCGATATCAACGGCTCTGCAAACTCTGCTGGTGGCTTGACCGCCGTACTTTGGGCGATCGCACCTGCGGTTTCGGAATTGACACTGCCCTGAGCAACCTGACTCACCACCCACATTTTACCGCCCATCAGATCGCTCAAACGCTGACTAATAGCCAGTCCCAAACCCGTCCCACCGTAATGTCGCGTCGTCGAAGCATCCACTTGCGAAAAAGCTTTAAACAGCCGATCCATCCTGTCTGGGGGAATACCAATTCCCGTATCTTTGACAGCAAATTTAATCTCATACTGTCGGCTAACTACTAACCGTTCGTTGTTAATTACTAAGGGTTCTTGCTCTTGAAAATTGCTCGTTTCCGGCAAACTATTAATAGTCAGCGTCGGCATCATCCTCGCCGTACAACATACCACAATTTCTCCCGACTCTGTAAATTTCACTGCATTGGCGAGCAGATTCACCAAAATTTGGCGCAGCCTCGTGACATCTCCTAAAATATTCTTGGGCACCGAATTATCGATCAAGTAAGCCAATTCTAAACCTTTTTCTGAGGCTCTGGGAGCTAGCAATTCCAGAGATTCTTCAATACAGTTTTGCAGCTCGAAGGGATGCTTTTCTAAATCCATTTTTCCCGATTCAATCTTGGAAAAATCGAGGATGTCGTTAATGATCGTCAGCAAAGCATCGCCGCTAGTGCGAATTGTCTCCACAAAATCCCGCTGTTCAGTAGTTAGTTCCATATCCAGCAGCAAACCCGTCATCCCAATTACCGCATTCATCGGAGTGCGGATTTCGTGACTCATAGTCGCTAAAAATTCGCTCTTAGCTCGGTTAGCAACTTCCGCCGCTTGTCGGGCTTGTTCCAAAGCTTCATTTTGCTCTGCGAGTTGTTGCTGTCGCTGCACTTCCGTCTCTAAAAGTTGTGCTTGAGCTAAAGTAATTCCGACTTGAGCGGCAACATCTTCTAACAGTTCAATTTCGTCGGGAGTCCATTGACGAGTTGCATCGCACTGGTGCAAAGTAATAATGCCATTGGGTGATCCTTGATAGGAAGTGCGAACTGCTAGCATAGATTTCAGTCCGATGCGGCGGCACATAGGCACTGAAGATTCGAGCAAAGGATCGGCGAAGACATCGGAAGATGCAAGTGCTACATCTTCAGAAAGAAGTTTTTCGGTATAGGGGTTGTAAGTGACGGAAAGTTCTAAATCTAAGGCCGATTCGTAGGCTGGTTCTAAGTATTCGGCGACGCAAGGAAGGTGGGGATAAGGTTCGACAAGATAGGTGTGAATTGTACAGCGATTGACACCAAATACGCGGCCGATTTGGGTAGCTGTAGTCTGAAAAATTTCTTGAGTATCTAAGGTCGATCGCACTTTTTGAGTGATTTGTTTCAGCAGCAAACCGCGCTGGTACTGCCGCTCCAAAGTTCTCTCTTTCTCCTCCCGGGCAATTTCAGTGCCAATGTAATTACCCATCAACTTTAAAATTTCTAAATTTAGCGGTTTCAAAGGAGGTTTAGGGGTGCGGGAAGTAAAGCTTAAAGTGCCAAAAACTCGCCCTCGCACCATTACCCGCGTCCCAACAAATGCTTCTAGCCGCCGCACGGTGTAAGCGGGGTGATGACGCCACTGAGTCGTGCCGGCCGATTCTATAGCAATAGGTTCGGGCGATCGCAAAACCTCTCGCTCAAAAGTTCTACTCAAAGCAAAACCGTCTCCTTTGACAAATCCGAAGGGAAAATCTTCTGGCAAATAAGACGCGATCACTTCGTAGCGATCGCCCAAAACCCTCCCCAACAGCCCTATATCCATCCCTAACTGACTGCAACCCATTGCCAACAACCGTGCGGTTCGCTCATCAAAAGAGCCGTCATAACTCACCATTACCTCGTAGAGCGATCGAATAGCCCTCTCGCTTTCCCGCAGTTCCTCAACTTCTTCAACCCGGTAGCTGATGTCATGCAAAGTCCCTAAAAATCCGGCTATTTCACCTTCAGAATTCAGCCTGCTCTGGGCAAAAAGTTCCAGTGAAATAAAGCCTGAATGACCGGAATTTGCCAAGTCGTCTTTGCCTTGTTCCGACTTTTTCAGAAATCGCACTTCTCCCCGGAAAAACTCAGACTTTTGCGATCGCAAAGACTCGAATAAATTTGCACACTGCTGTCGCTCCTGCGGGTGCACCCAATCGAGCCAATTAGTTTCCAAACTTTCGGCCACCGAAAAACCCGTAATTTCCGTCCAAGCGCGATTCAGAAATATCCAAATACCCGCCGCATCCGTCTGGAAAATTACTGTTGCTTTCAGACAGTCAAATACTTGCGATTGCTGCTGCTCGCTCTCCCAGAGTCTGAACTCTAACTGCTTGTTTTTAGTAATATCTGTATGAGTTCCCACCACCCGCAGCGGTTTCCCCACAGCGTTGCGAAAAACTTGACCTTGGTTCAGCACCCAGACGATGCTCCCGTCTTTGCAGTACATCCGATATTCCGCTGCAAAATCGGCAGTTTTTTCTGCTAAGTGTGCTTCTAAAGCAGCCGTTACCGCATCCAGATCATCTCGGTGGATTCGGCTCCACCATTCCGATCGACGATTGGATATTTCGTCTTCTTTGTAGCCGATAATTTCTTTCCACCGCACCGAATAAAAAAACTCATCTGTTTCGATGTTCCAATCCCACAACCCTTGATTGTTGACTTGAAGGGCGAGATTTGCGCGATCGGCAGCGTTTTGAGAAATTTCTTTAACTTCTGGGCGATTTGCCTCAGTAAGCTGTATTTCTGCTGAGAGTTTTTTGTATTGCGCGCTGGTAGATTCTAGCTGGCGCTGCAAAGCGATTAAGCTCGAATGCAGAGATTTTGAATCCAGCGCTTGCAAAAGGATAGTTTTAGGATTAACAATACCGATCGGGTGGCCGTGTTCATTAACAACTAATAAAGGCAGTTGGTAGTAGGTTTTTTGCAACAGTGCGATCGCCCCAGACAGGGTGTGGTAAGAGCGCACCAACGCCGGCGGACTACTGCAAATCGCTCCCGCTTTAGTTCTGAGCGAGTCGAGAGAGAGTGCTTGCAACAGTACGATGTCGTGGCAACTTACCACCCCAACCACTTTCTGGGAGCTCTGATTGGTAAATTTTGAATTCTGAGCAGCAGTCGAATTATCTTCTGAACTTTCGGTGATTAATACATAGCTAACATTGTGTCTGAACATCAATTGCGCCAAGTAGCGAACTGAAGAATTAGCCGGAGCATGAATAATTCGCTCCGCAGCGATTTGAGCGATTTGATAAAGTTTAATTAATTTAGCTGGCAACTCTAATTTCGGCTGCAAAATTGGCAGCGGCGGAGGGGATGCGAAAGTCGCAGTAGAGGGCGTGGCGCTACTAACTGCTTTTTGGATCGATTCCCCACTCTCTGATAACAGTTGCAGCAAGCTTTGAGAGTTAATTAAACCGACAAGTTCCTCAGCGTCGTTGACGATGGGTAAGTGGCTGATCTGGTTTTGCTCCAGCAGAGTGGACAAGGCAAAAAGATCAGGAATTTGCGATTCTCTGGCTACAACTACGGATCTGATCATGATTTGCTCGATCGCAAATCCTCTCAAAGAAGCCCCGATCGAATTTAGCTGTAAGATGTCCCGTTCTGTAAAAATACCCAGCACCGACCCGCCGCGATCGCTTGAGGCAGCTTTTGAGCCGTTGAGACTGCGCCCGTTGAGTTCCCCCTGTACCGGACGCTGTACGCTATGGTACAAAGCCGACTGTTTCCCGCCTAGTGATGAAGCCCCGTTTGTCGGATTTCCGAGTAGAGAATTCCCCTGTGGTTCTAGCACGATCACGTAACTAGCCCCTGTACGGCCCATCAGTTCGATCGCCTCTTCTATGGGCGTTTGAGGCGTGACTGTGAGGGGATTGCGGTTAATTACCTGACTAAGGGAAGGAATAAACATCAGGGGGCATAAGTGTGATATTTGTGGAAAAACTCGATCGCAGGTGGCGAGTTAATTGACAGGTTTTGCCCGCGAGGTTTGTTCCTCTGGCGCTCAAAGTTTCTGTACGATTTGACCCACCCCTACTTGCAACATCTTGACATTCAAAGTTAATTCCGCGCCCCTTTCCTGACTGGGAAAAGGTTAATCGTGTCTGAACCGATGCTCGCGCGCGAGATGGCCAACTTTTGCCTCGCCTCTAAAGTCCTCAATAGCCTAACCGCTGCGGGTTTGTGAGCAAGAATTTTTACGAGCCACCCAAATGCACCTGACTTCCTTGCCCTCAACCGAACTCGATCGAATTCTGTTTGAGGCAAGATGCCTACACGCTACCAATTTAGCAGCGACATGAGACTTCTCACCACATTACGACTTAGGTATTTCCAGCGTGCAATTAGGAGGGGAGGGCGAGACGGGGAGACGAGGAGACGGGGAGACGGGGAGAGAGGGAGAGGGGGAGAGAGGGAAAGAGGCAGAAAATCAACAATTCTCATCTTGACCAATTCTATGTTATCCCAATTGTGACTCAGAGGATTTGAGATTCAATTCGTGCGATCGAACTTAACCAAAATAGCACTGTTCCCCGCCAGCGTAAAAGTAGCATTCCCACCATTCAACGTTAACTTGCCAACAACCTCATCCATCGCCCTCGAACTAAACTCCCGCACAGTGCCGCTACCCGCTTTGATCAGAGCCGAAATATCCGCATTAACAATGTAAGAATTGGGTTGACTGTTGACAACCAGCAGAGCAACATTATTGCTAGCATCTTTAGTCGCAACTACCATTAAATTAGGACTATTAGCGATCGGAAAAAAAGTAGATTTCCCCCCCTGCAAAGCCCTAATTCCCATCCGCAAAGCATAGTAACCGGCGCGCCGTTTTCCCCCACTTCCCAGCAAACCTTCTGCCAGTCCCAGCTTTCCCCAGTCGTACAAACAGAATATGTGACTACCATCAATATAATTATCCCCCGGCTGGGAACCCCGAATCAAATTCTTAATCAAATTTAAAGCTAAAGAAAAATTGTTATAGCTAATTTCATAACTTCCCCATTCCCCCACCCAAAGCTGCGAGTTAGCAAGTGGAGTTCCCTGCATCCAGCCGCGCACTTTGCGGGTGTAGTTAGAAATATCTGCATCGTAGTTGTGGACATTGACAGTATCGAAATAAGTAGGAATTTCCGACAAAGCCAAAGCAGGCCAATTGCTACCACCTACGGTTTTCGGGCCGTGGATGTGGTAAGTGCGCGAAGGCAAATAAGTTTTGTAAACAAAGTCGATCGCATCAGACGCCACTTTCACCAATTCAAAATAATCAGCCCTAGTCCCCCCCCAACCCTGAGCGCGATTATCCGGTTCGTTGTGAATTTCCCAATCATCAACCCGGTAATCATTGCGAACATTCAGCCAATAAACCGTAGCAAAAACGTGTTCCCACCACTCATTCCAATCTTCTTCTGTGCGGGGAGGATTCAGTTGCAGCGCCCAACTAGGTTTCCAGCTATTGTCAACATTCCGAATACTTACAACCGGGCGAATCTTAGCTTGTTTAAGAGTCTTAAAAATAGTCCTGGCATTGCCTTCCCAAACAGTACCGGGTTTTCCCGACCACCAATAATCGCTACCGTTGGGCGGGTCTGTCATCATCTTATCCCAATGCGCCCAATTAATCATATTTGGATTTGTCTTAATTTGAGCAATAGAAGGCCAGCCGTATTTACCATCATCGTCTTCGGGTTCCCATCGAGACATCCCGCCGTAAATGCGGTATGTATTAATTCCCAAATCTTGCAAATCTTTGATGTCAAAGTTGATATTGCCCTCGACAGCACCGATGTAGCGAGTGCTAACACCCGCAGCAGTGCCGGAGATTTTAATTGTTTCGATGTTTTGAGGAAAACTTGTCGTTCCGATGAACAACTCTAGGCTGAGGTAAATTAAAATGCCGAGCAACAAATTCCGAATTATAGTTTTTGATAACACAGGGTTAATAACTAATGATTTAATGATTATTTTCTGGAAATTATTAATAACTTACCTCAAACCGTTAAAGATAATACGGTGATCTACGAGTTCAGGTACATTAAACTTTACATCCAAAACCTTTAGCAAAGCTTGGCCCCGCATTCTCCAATTGGCTAACTGTATCTTCGATCTCAATTTCTCGATCTTTCCAATCATTACAGCCGATCGCCATCCGAGGAAAACTCAGGTACGCTATCCTGTGATTGTACTTATCTAAACCATTAATACCATGTCTGGCGATCGCCTGCAAAAAATTGTTAACCGCTTGACAGATCATCTCAAGCGCGATGTATTAGTATAAAAATCTCGATCCGAGATTCAAGAAGTCTTGCAGAGCGATCGCGCCGTACTGTATTATTTTTACAGGCAGTGGCAGGGTCAAGTTACCTGCGAGATGTTAAGTGCGATCGAACTGTCAATTTTGGGTTCAATCGGTGCTGACGAGTGTTTTAACGGCGAATACGCTGCTTTGTACTCAGCGGGTAGAGTCAGAGCAATTGCAGATATTGAAGTAGAACCAATTCACGAATGTCACCGAGATTTTCTGCGTAGCATGAAGGTGCGCGCTAATTTAGCCGTGCCAATTTTAACGGCGAAGGGACTTTGGGGGCTGTTAATTGCTCATCAGTGCAGCGGGCCCCGTACTTGGTTGCGATCGGAGATTGAATTTATGCAGAAACAAGCACAAAATAT
>Ga0316608_1001291_pt1 | contig 10218 bp, 8 predicted proteins | sample MIS2016152B_MG_FD_207673 | JGI IMG/M metagenome (GOLD analysis project Ga0316608, IMG submission 207673) | Microbial mat bacterial communities from Middle Island sinkhole, Lake Huron, Michigan, United States - MIS.2016.152B | ecosystem: Environmental > Aquatic > Freshwater > Lake > Sediment... | reverse complement strand
TTTTATTCGAGCATCCGTCATTTTGTATCGTAAATTCAGACGCATTGCTGCCGCTTAAAACAACCGTGCTGACAACAAGGTCAGCAACGCCGGTATTTGAAACCGTAAAGGTTTTTCTTGAGGATTCTCCGACAAATACCGATGTTGAATCAGTTACAGACACAGGTGTAATTGCAATATTCGGCTCGCCGACCACCCGTATGTACAAGGGAGTGGGTAATGTTCCGGCGCCGGCTTTTACCGTAAAACCGATGACAAAATTTTCGAGTTCCAAGTCCGTGCTTGTCGGCGCGCCTCCGCTCAATATACCGCTTGAAGACAGAGTTACGGAGTTCATCCAGTTTGTCGGGGGCGTCGGCGGCTCAAGAAAAACCAGTTCGCTGTAAGACAGAGGATTGCCCTGAGACTCGCTGAAATGCTTGCTGAGGTCATAGGTGAACGATTTTCCGACAAACACTTTGAGCGGTTCCGGTAGTCCGAAACTTTGTTCGATTGCTGCCGGTACGGTACCCGCTGACGCGCTGATTATCAGCAGAACAGCCGCCAGTGTCATCATCATTTTTTTGCTGCAAAAGCCTTTCTGAGACATGATATTCTCCCTTTGATTAAATGTTATTTTTTTAAAAATCAGATACTTTTCAGTATCGTTCAAATCCTTCATCTTCGTGGTGATCAGCAATCGCAGGATATGTATCCGGTACATCTTTGGCGATTATCTTTTCATGGCTCAATATGCCGAGTCTGTTGTTTTCATGCCGAATTTCTGTTCTGTTTTCCGAATGCGCCAACGGCAGAATATGTTTTTCCGAGTGTTCGGATACTTTGACGCCATATCCGCCGACTTTAAAAAATTTCATAGTATGCTGAAGCAATTCTGCCTGAGAACTCAACTCCTGCGCCGTAGAAGACATCTCCTCTGCTGCTGCCGCATTTTCCTGAATCACCTGATCCAATTGCTGTATTGCCCGATTAATCTGATCCGTGCCTGAATTCTGCTCTTTGCTTGCTGCGGCAATTTCCTGAACCAAATCAGCGGTTTTCCGAATATCAGGAACCAGCAGAGACAACATTTCTCCGGCTTTTTCCGCAACCGCCACGCTGGTAACAGACAACTCGCTGATCTCCGCTGCTGCAATCCGGCTTCTTTCAGACAATTTTCGGATTTCAGAAGATACCACTGCAAAACCCTTGCCATGCTCTCCGGCACGAGCCGCTTCGATTGCCGCATTCAGTGCTAAAAGCCCCGTCTGCTGTGCAATTTCTTCAATAATCGAAATTTTTTCGGTAATTTTTTTCATGGCAATAACAGTCTCAGAAACAGATTGCCCGCTTTTTCCGGCTATATCCGCAGCCCTTACCGCAATTTTTTCGGTTTCCATCGCATTATCCGCATTCTGACGGATATTCGACGACATTTCTTCCATAGATGCGGAAACTTCTTCGGCAGATGATGACTGCTCGCCCGTTCCCTGTGATAATTCCTGCGCTGTCGAACTCAACTGCCCGCTTCCGGCGGTTACATTGTCTGTTGCAGTTTTGACAGAGGAAACAATTTCGCGCAGCTTCAGAATCATCTCTCTTAACGCTTTTGCCAGCATTCCCACTTCATCTTTTTGGGATACATCTATATCTGCGCTCAGATCGCCCGACGCCACATGACGGGCAAATTCAACACCATCCATCAGCGGCTTGGCAATTCCTTTGGCAATACTGAATCCTAAAAACGCCACGACAACGCCGATAATCAACGCGGCTATCACAATGGAAAACAAGACATTATAGATCGGCGACATCACTTCGTCTTCGTCAATTTCGGCAATCACCGCCCATGTCGTCTCTCCCATCTTTACGGACGTATATGCGGAAAGAACCGGATTTCCTTTGTAATCTTTGATAACTTTTTCTGCGGTTTTGCCGGAAACTGCCTCTGTTACCGCTTCGGTACGCACGCTGCCGTTTGCCGGATTTGCAAAAGAAGCTTTAACTGAATGATTATCCCGATCTAAAAAAGAATCCGAGCGCATGAGATAATCCGGTCCCACAAGATAGGTCTCGCCGGACTTGCCCATGCCTTCCCTGCGCTGCATGATGCTGTTGATGGAATCTACGGACAGTTGAAGCGCAACAATCAGTTGAATCTCTTTTCCGTCTGTCAGCGGCATGGCGATAAACGAGGCAGGCGCGTCTTTGCTCGGCGCATAAGGTTTGAAATCCGCTATACCGAACTGACGGGTCTGCAACACTTTTTTCACCAGTTCGCCAAGGTTGGTGTCGGCATATTTTCCGTTAAGAATATTGGTATCATAATCCGATTCATGGTCAACCGTGTAAAAAATATGACCATCCGGCGTAATCAGAAACAGATCATAATAATCGTATTTTCTGATGTAATTTCCAAAAAAATCATTGCGCCCGTCTCCTGCCGGAACCATTGCTTCTTCCAGATCAATTCTTGAAATACATGCCCAGTTCAGCCCTTTGAGATTCAACGGCGCGTAAGCTGCCAGCACAAGTTTTCCGAAACCGCCCGGATATATATCCTGTCCCGATTTTCCAGACAACGCTTCATCAATATAATCTCTTGAAATTTCATGCCCGATAGAAAATTTACCGCTCCCGACTACCAGAGGCTTGCTTCTGAAAGCTGTCCTGCCTTCGTATTTTCCAACCAGATAGGTCTCACCGCTTTTGCCCATTCCATCCCGGCGCTGGGCAATCGCATTGAAAGGCTCCGGCGACAGTTGAAACGCAATGATGCCGATGGTTTCTCCTTTACGCTTTACCGGCGCGCCGATAAATGCCGCATATTGATTATTCGACGGCGCATAAGGCTCAAAATCCTGAATGGCAGACTCTTTCATCGCTTTGTAAAAACATTTTGCAAGCGGGCTTTTTTTCAGTTTTCCTTCAAGAAGATTCTGCCCCAGATCAGATTCTTTTTCAGCAGTATACACCACATTGCCGTCTTTGGAGATCAGAAACAGATCATAATAGGTGGACTGCCCTTTGTAAGTTTCAAGCCAGGGCGCAAATTTTTCATGGGCGGATTTCCACGCAGAACCGTCAATACGCTTGCCGTCTTGGGCAAATGCTGCTGCAAAGTCATGCACAGCTTCGATAATCGTTTCATTCTGGGATAAAACGTCAATATCACTGAACCGTTCCTGAAAATAATTTTCTACCTGCGCCTTTTTAAGTTCCTGAACCGCTTTGAGTTTGTCAAATGCCTGTTTTCTGAACGCGCCGGTTATCTCAGTTAAAACATTTATATCTCCTTTGCAGTCTGTAAAATATTTTTCAATCTGCGCTTTCTTGATTTCCCGGACGCTTTGCAGTTGGGCATAAGATTTTTTTATCAGCGCGTCCCGGCTTAACCAACTGCTCAATCCGCCGATGCCCATGAGCGGCAGCAGCCCGATAATCAGAAATAATCCGATGAGTTTGGGTTTCATTCTGATGTCTTTGAGTTTCATAATTCCTCCCTTTATTGTCTGAACCGGGATTTTCATGATTAAAAGATTACCATGATTAAAAACAGATTAAAAACAGATTAAAAACAGATTAAATAATCATGATAATTCTGAAATCTTATGAATCTTGGTTCAGACAGCAACATTCGCATCGCCTCTCTTTGTTTATCCGATAACTTTTTTAACGACGGCTAAAAGTTGAGCGGGCTTGAAGGGTTTTACAATCCAGCCCGTAGCGCCGGCTTCTTTGCCTTCCTGTTTTTTGGCTGCCTGCGATTCGGTAGTCAGCATGACAATCGGAACGAACTTATAGATCGGATTCACTCTGACAGCCCGAATCAGTTCAATGCCGTTCATATTCGGCATGTTTAAGTCCGCAATCACCAGATGAACGCGGGGTCCGCTCAGTTTGGCAACCGCGTCTTTTCCGTCAACCGCCTCAATCACGTCATATCCCGCACTTTTGAGCGTAAAACTGACCATCTGGCGCACACTGGCTGAATCGTCAACAGTCATGATGGTTTTGCTCATGGCTGCTCACCTCCCATCCAAAAACAGTTTCCATAAGGGTCTTTCTGACAGTCGCCGGAACGACAGAAGCCCGCATCTTTTATCGTTTGTCCGAATATCTCACAAGTTCCGCGATCCAGTGTGATATGCTTTTTGGCTTTCACTGCGGTACGATGTGCGGAACACAGCAGTTGAAGACAGGAAAGATCAACAGCGGTTACATCTTTCAGATAAATATATATTCTGTCTGCATTTTCCAATGCGCGTATCAGCAAAGCTTTCAATTCTGCCGCATATTCTATGGTAAGTTCACCGTCAAGGCTCACAACTCCTTCACCCGACGATTCAAGTTTGAAATCCATACTGTTCCTCCTAAAAAAGCTCTACATTCTTTCCGAAATCTTCAGTTTCATCATCCTTGTTTTCCGAAATTTCAGGGATTTGCTCGTCTTTGACGGTCTGTACATGAATATCCCGTTCTTTTTTCATCGTATAGCGTTTTCCGATCTTTTCAAATTCGTCTGTCAGTTCATCAGTATCCTGCACCGCAAACGGAACCAATATCCGATCAATCTGTTCCAACTGCTGAAAACACCCGTTTATTTCTTCTGTCAGTTTGGGAAGAAAAACGAGGCTGGCACTTGCTTTTTCAACAGACAGCCTCAATGTTTCGGAATGCCCGGCTATATCGTCCGCATCACGCTTGAAATGATCGTAAGCACTTGAAATATCATTGATACCGCTATCCAGAGAGGCTCTGGCTTTTCCGACATCTTTTGAGATTTGCAGCGCCCGCCGCTTTAATTCCTGCGTCTCAAGCGTGATGCTCCCCAGAATTTCTTCCACATTTGCCGCAAAATCATTTGCCTGCTCCGAGAGTTCTTTCATTTTCTGAGCAAGAATTTCCAGAGTCGCGCCTTCCCTGCCGATGTGAGCGGCTTTGATAACGGAATTTAACGCGATCAGCTGAGTCTGAAAGCTGAAATCTCTGACCTGCTTCAGATATGCCGACAGCCGATCTGTGGTTTCAGTGGCATAATTCGTGCTTTCCTGAATTTTATCCAGCAACTGCCGCCCCCGCCCCAGCAGATGATGCAGGCTGGAAAGAGCTTCAATCAGTCCGGTCAGAGGGTCTGAGGTATTGTCTTTTTTGAGCGTTGAAAGACTTTCAGGCAAAACCGCGACTTCGGATCCGATCCGTTGAAATGCGGACCTGCTTTTCTGATAAACGCTGTCGGATTCGGACATGATATGTTCTATATGATTTATCTGAAGCTCAATAACCGCGTGAGCTGTTCCGAGATATTTCTGCCGGCTCTCTTTGCTGCCGGATTCAGTCGGCAGTTTTTTTACATCTTCGATAGCCCTGATGATATGCTCAATCCGCTGGCTCATGCTGTCATGGAATTGAATTGCGACCACCACATCTGCGACCTGCTCCGATACCATCTGAGAATAATTGCCGATTTGCCGTATTGCCTCTACCGAGAGTTCCGTGAAGGTTTCAATGTTCCCGACAGCGTCTCTGATCGCTTTTTCAGCATCTCCGGATAGGCTGACCAGTTCTTCCGAATCTTTTCTGATTTCCTGACATGCCGAGTCCTGTCCGGATCGGGCAATATATGTATCGTTTCTGATGTTCTGCACAACAGCCAATATGCTGTCCGAGAGCATTCTGATGTCGCGGGTTACAAAGCCGAACAATTCGGCAAATTCAGGCTGGCGGGAGCATTCGATATCCATATTCAGCCCGATAATCCTTAAAATCAACGCAATTTTTTCCACGACCGAACATATCTCATGAAGCTCCGAAAGATGGCGAATAATGGAAATAATGCTTTCAAGATTATCCTGAACGCTGATCTGGCGGCTTTTCAGCTCTGAAAAAGAATTTTCTGCCACAGAAGCCACTTTGGATAAAACGCTTTCTTCCTGCGATTCTCCGGTAAGCAGCCGGATAATTCCGATAGTCTGCTGAGTAAGCCGGGTGGCTGCGGCATAGACAACTTCAAGTTCTGTGCCGATGGCGATAAAAGCGGGTTCGGCATTCCGGCAGCTTTCCCTGAGAAGCTCGGCAGCGGAAGACAAAGGCTCTTGTATATCCGATAGTTGATCCTTCTTTCTGAAACCGATCATGAGACGCCGCCCCTTGTATAAGATATTTTCATAGCTTTATGTATAACATAATCATTTCGATACTATCAATAAAATGTTCATCTTTTAGTATTGCCTTGCGATAGAAAATCATCTAAACTGATGATACGGTGTATAATTATTATAGCGTTGCAGGGAAAAAAACGATATGGAAAAAGACTGTCTGTTTTGCAAAATCGCAAACCGTGAGATGGAGACTCAGTTTTTGTATGAAACTGAGAACGTGGTCGTATTCCGGGATATTCATCCCGAAGCGCCGGTGCATCTGCTGATTGTTCCCAAAAAGCATATCCGAAGCCTCAATGATGTGTCTGACGAGGATCGGAATATTCTGGGCGGGCTTCTTCTTGTTGCTAAGGAAATGGCAAAAAAAGAAGGCGTGAATGAATCCGGATATCGGGTGGTAACAAATGTTGAAAAAGGCGGCGGGCAGATGATTTTTCATCTGCATCTGCATCTCATCGGCGGCTGGAAAAGATAGTTTTTGGGCAGGATAAGATGATTAAAGTACTGATCGTAGATGATTCGGCGGTGGTCAGAACCCTTCTGAGCCGGGAATTGTCAAAATACAAAGATATTGAGATAGTCGGAACCGCAGTTGATCCGTATATGGCAAGAGAACAGATTGCCAAACTGAGACCCGACGTCATCACGCTTGATCTGGAAATGCCGAGAATGGACGGATTGTCTTTTCTGTCCAAGCTGATGAGGCATTATCCGATGCCGGTGGTGGTGTTAAGTTCCCTCACGCCCAAAAACAGCGAAAATGCCCTGAAAGCGTTGGAACTTGGGGCTGTCGAGGTGCTGTGCAAGCCCGGTTCGGCATATTCCACGGTTGACGTATCCCGGACATTGGTCAATGCGATTCGGGCTGCCGCGTCTGCCCGCATTCAGCCGCATAAAGAAAAAGATACTGTTAAGCCGGAAAAGGTCAGCGATTTCCGATTGGAAACAACGCACAAGGTGATTGCCATCGGCGCATCTACGGGCGGCACGCGTGCCATTGAGCATATTCTGAAACGTATGCCCTTGAGTTCGCCGGGAATCATTATTGTGCAGCACATGCCGGAACATTTTACCAGTGCGTTTGCCAAAAGGCTCAACGAAATCTGCGATATTGAAGTGCGCGAAGCCGCAGATAACGATCATGTTGTGCCGGGGCTTGCGCTGATCGCGCCGGGGAATCGCCACATGCTGCTTCAGCGGAGCGGAGCGGTTTATATTGTCAGAATCAAAGACGGTATTCCGGTGCATTATCAGCGTCCCAGTGTGGATGTGCTGTTTCATTCCGCAGCCAAATATGCGGGCGCAAATGCTGTGGGCGTTCTGCTGACCGGCATGGGATCGGATGGCGCGAACGGGCTGCTTGCCATGAATCAGAACGGCGCTTATACCATTGCTCAGGATGAAGAAACCAGCGTGGTATTCGGAATGCCCAAAGAAGCCATCAAGCTCGGCGCGGCAGATCAGATTGTCGCCTTGCCGGATATGGCAGAAGAGATTATCAAAGCCATTAAAAATCCGAAAAAAACAAAAAATTGAAAAAAGCGTTTGAAAAATTTTAAAAATAATGTTTTATCATCTGACCTAACCCCCCTGCCCCCCTTCCCTGAAAGGGAAGGGGGGAGAACTCCCTCTCCTTTCAGGGGAGGGGCAGGGGGAGGGGTTGAAAGGACAGCGATATATTTATGGCGTTTTCAATTGCGCTGGCAGGAAAAGGCGGAACCGGAAAAACCACTGTGGCAGGCATGGTCGTAAGATATTTGGTGGAAAAAGGAAAAAAGCCTGTTCTTGCGGTGGATGCAGACCCTAATGCAAATCTTAACGAAGTACTGGGGCTTGAAGTCAGAGACACGATAGGAGATGCCCGCGAGGATATGAAAAAAGGCAATGTCCCGGCAGGCATGACCAAGGATGTGTTTATTTCAATGCGGCTGGAAGAGGCGGTACTGGATGCCGAAGGCTATGATCTCATTGTCATGGGGCAGCCCGAAGGATCCGGTTGTTATTGCGCGGCAAACAGTCTTTTGACGGGCTTTTTGGAAAAACTGAGCAATAACTATCCGTATATTGTGATGGATAATGAAGCCGGGATGGAACATATCAGCCGGCTCACAACAAAAAACGTGGATGTTCTGCTGGTGGTCAGCGACACTTCCCGCCGGGGACTTGAAGCGGCTATCCGAATTGACAAACTGTCGCGGGAACTCAATATCGGCGTGAGCAAAAGTTATCTGATCATCAATCAGGCTAAGGAGAATCCCTCTGAGTCGGTGCTGCGTATTCTTGAAAAAGAAGGGCTGGCGCTTGGGGGCATTATTCCGGAAGATCAGACAGTCTATGAATATGATTTGAACGGACGTCCGACTATGGAACTGCCGAAGGATAATCCCGCGCTGATGTCTGCTTATTTGATTTTTGATAAAATTTTTCACTGAAATTATCGCTCCTCACTCCCCTCTCCTTTCAGGGGAGGGGCTGGGGGAGGGGTGCTGGGGGAAAATCATGAAAAAGACGGGTTTTTTGTATGATGACCGCTATCTGCTGCACGATACGGGGCAGTATCACCCTGAAATGCCGGATCGTCTGAGAGCGGCTTACAAAGGGCTGGAACAAGCCGGACTTCTTCAGAATATTATTCCGGTCAAAGCAGTCAGAGCCAACCAGAAATGGATAGAAGCGGTTCACAGCATCAAGTATCTGATGCGGTTTGAGGATGCGTGTCTTCTGGGTATGACAGAGTTTGACTATCCGGATAACCAGATGTGCAAAGACACCTATAACATTGCCGCGCTGGCTGTGGGCGGAATTATGGAAGCCGCCAAAATGATCATGGAAGGCAAAATTGAAAATGCTTTCTGCGCGGTGAGACCGCCGGGACATCATGCCGAAGTCTCAAAAGCAATGGGATTCTGCTATTTCAACAATGTGGCGATTACGGCAAGGTATCTTCAGCAGGAATGGGGCATCGGCAGAGTCGGCATTATTGATTTCGATGTGCATCACGGCAACGGCACCCAGCACATTTTTGAAGCTGATCCTACCGTGTTTTATTATTCTGTCCATGAACATCCCTCATTTTCATTTCCCGGCACGGGACGCGATTTTGAAAAGGGCATTGATCTGGGTTACGGGTTCACACTCAATTCCCCGATGCTGCCGGGACAGGGCGATACCGAATTCAAACATCTTATCGAAAGAGACCTGATTCCGGCATTTGCACAGTTTCAGCCTGAAGTGATCATTGTGTCGGCGGGATTTGACGCGCATATTGACGATGAAATGTCCAATATCAATCTTTCCACAGAATGCTATACATGGATAATGGAAAAGATTATGGAAATGGGAAATGCTTACAGCAAAGGCAGAGTGATCTCCGTGCTTGAAGGCGGATACTGCTTAGACCGTCTTCCCGAACTCATTGCCAACCATGTCAGAGTTTTACTCGGAATTAAACCTTAAATCCGTCGGAGGAAGCCATGTTTATTGATAAATCAATGACCAAAAAAGTGATTACCATTGACAAAGACGCCCCGATTCTCGAAGCCAGCGAGAAGATGAAACAGAATAATATCCGCCATATTCCGGTGGTGGATAAGGACAATATCCTGCTCGGCGTTATCACGGACAGAGACATCCGAAGCGCGATGCCATCCATCGTGCTGGCGGATGTGGATACGCAGAAGGAACGGGAGCGCATTGCAAAGCTCAAAGTCGAAGACATTATGACCAGAAACCCGGTTACGATTTCTCCGGCAAATACCCTGGAAGACGCTATTATGCTGATGCAGCAGACCAAAGTCGGCGCGTTTCCTGTGGTGGACGAAAACCGCAGACTTCAGGGGATTATCTCCATCCGGGATATGATGCGGGCGTTTATCAATGTTCTGGGTATTGAAGAGCCGGGAACGCTTCTGTGCATTCTGGTCGAAAACAAATTAGGGCAGATGAAGCGGATTGTGGATGCCATCAGCGAAGAAAAAGTGTCTTTCGGCAGTATTCTGGTTGCCCGGTATTGGGATGAAAATAAGCGGGCGGTGTTTCCGTATCTGCTGACCAACAATGTAATGAATATCAAGAAAAA
>Ga0316608_1001290_pt1 | contig 10219 bp, 8 predicted proteins | sample MIS2016152B_MG_FD_207673 | JGI IMG/M metagenome (GOLD analysis project Ga0316608, IMG submission 207673) | Microbial mat bacterial communities from Middle Island sinkhole, Lake Huron, Michigan, United States - MIS.2016.152B | ecosystem: Environmental > Aquatic > Freshwater > Lake > Sediment... | reverse complement strand
GGGTGATTAGCGGCACCTCGTTCTTCTTCTATCAGGTTTTCGAGGAGCATTTGGCGAATTTTGATGTCGTCGCAGGATGCGTGGGTAGCGCTGACGTAGGTGGGGAAGTTGTGGACTTGCAGGTAGTATTCCTGGGCGTACTCTTGCAGCATTGCGAGGTCGAGCTTTCCTTCGTTCCACATTTGGTAGAACGGGTGTTTCAGCAGGTGGTGCTGATCGAGAATGGCGTTGAGCTGTTCGAGGAATTTTTGTTCTGTCATAGTTCTCGATCGAGTTTGATGATTGTTCGGCTACTAAAATCTTATAGTAATTTGGAATTTTGTAAACAGCGAGTTTTCAATTTTAGGACTTACGCACAGACTCTACTCGTAGGGTACGCAACGCGCACCTTACTAAGCTGAGGCGCATCTAAATTTTAGAGTAGCAGATTTGCTCTCACTCTTTTTGGGGAGCTAGTTTACGGATGCTAGACGGTACTGGGGAAAAATTCAAATATTCATCATTTCCCTCCTCCAGAACTGGGGATGTGGATAATTTAGGCTTTCGGCGTTTGATGACGTGATTCGCAACTGTGCCCACGCAAGGAATGCCAAAATTTTCTAATTGACTGAAAACTTTTTTGACTACCGAATACTTGACCTTACGAACGGCCACAGTTAACAATATTCCATCGGTGCGTGCTGCTAAAAAATTAGCATCTTTACAGTCAACAAGTGGGGGCGTATCGTAAATAACCAAGTCAAACATTGCGTGTAATTCTTCCATTAAATCCCTCATCTGAGATGAGGCAAGTCGTCTAGAAGTACCAGGCTTCGGAACGCCCGCAGTTAATACAAAAAGATGGTCTGCTAAAGGCGATCGCTGGATAATTTCCTTGGGTTCTGTTTCCTTGTCAAGTAGGTTACTCAATCCCTTAAAGTTCGGCACTTCCAACAGCAAATGCAGACTGGGATCATGCAAATTCGCGTCTACTAGGAGCACTCGCTGACCGGCCATTGCTGCTACGTGAGCTAAGTTTAAAGCTATGGTGGATTTGCCTTCGCCAACTGTCGCCGAAGCAACCGCTAAAGAGCCGATCGGTCGATTTGAAGAAAGAAAGCGGATGTTAGTATAAAGAGAATCAAAAGCTTCTATAAATTCCTTAGCATTTTTATGCTGCTGCTTTTTTACTGCCAGCACAGCATAGGCGTTAGCAATAGAAGGGGGCGATTTTTTAGCATTTTTGTCAAGAGGAATTACTCCCAACAAAGGCACATCAATGCCATCTTTAACGTCGTCCGCACAGTAGAAAATATTACGGAACTTTTCGATGATGATCGCCAGCCCCAGACCCAACACTAGCCCCCCGACAACAGCCATCATTATTTTGTTTGTATTTTTAGAGGCAACAGGAATCAGTTTTCCATTAGGTTCGCGCGGTATCTGGGGCTCAGAAATTATTTCCCAAGGTACTTGGCTTTGAGCAGCTTGTACCCGCAGCGTTTCCCGTTGAGTCAAAAGTTGGTCGCGCGTGCGGGCAGCTATATCTAACTGCTGTTGCAGTTCGTTGTAGCGTCGCGCTACGCTGGGAAATTCTCTTGCTTGTCGGTTCAGATTGTTTTTAGTCTGTAGCACTGCCTGATTGCGAGCCTCTAAAACCTGAACTTGGTTAGCAGTATCAACTAATTGTTTAATCAGGCCGATCCGAATCGAGTTTTGAAAATTCTGAACTTTAGAATTCGCTTGCGGGCCTACTAAATTTTGACCCAAAATTCGCTCAGTTTGCTTATTTAGTAACGCGATTAAATTTGCCCGCTTGCGTTCTAAAGCTTCCACTATCGGGTTAGCAGACTTAAAGCGAGCTGTTTCTATAGCAATCTGGCCTTCTACTTCCTTAACCTTTGTCAGCAACTCTTTGTATTGAGGTTCTTCACTTAAAGCCGACGCAGCAATAGCTTCATTGGGCGTAAAATCCAATTGTTTTTGCAAGTTAGCATAAAGCGTCTTCTGCTCCTGTAGCAGCCTTTGGGTTTCTAACTCTAAGGTTTCTATAGTGCGAACTTGCACGATCAATTGCGCGCCTTGTTCTTTAGGATCGGTGATTTTTTGCTGCTGTTGTATAATCTGCAACTCTGACTTCAAGTCATTGACGCGCTTGTTGAGTCCGGGAAGCTGGTCTTCAATAAATTTAACACCTTCACCAATGCGACTTTTGCGTTCGTCAAGGCTGTACTTTAAATATTTCTTTTTAGTTTCTTGTAAAACCAACTCAACTAATTCAGGGTCTGTCCCCATATAGCGAACTTCCAAAATTTTAGTTCGATCCAGTTCAGTCGCTCCGAGGCGCAACACGAGTAATCCTTTTTTAAGAATCTCCTCAGTAAATTTTAATTCTGGCTCTCCTTTTTGGACTTGTTTAGTTTGGTCTTGTTTAGTTTTGACTTGTTGAGTTTGGACTTGTTTAGCAATAGCCGACAGCATCTGAGGACTCTGGAGAATTTCAAGTTGAGTTGGGTAGTCCAGGCTGAAAAAATCTCGACTTGGCACTCCCCCTTCGCGATTGGTGAGGGCCGAGGGGTCGGCAATTCTTGCCTCGGTGGTGACGGGTTCCACTAGCATCCGAAAATCACCTTGATAGGTTTTTTTGCCACCCTTGATCTGATACACTACTCCACCGCCGGCTAGACCTATAATGCCCACAATGATTAGGGCTTTTCGCTGAAAAGTCCTCAACAGCGGACCCAGATTCAGTGCTTTCGGAGGCGGGCCGTTTGACTCGTCTGCCTCCTCGGCAGGGAATTGCTGCACTTGTCTGCTCTGGTTGCTAATTGGTACAATCTGAGCGTCCTGTTCTGTTTCCATGTTGACCTCTTTTTTACAGTTTGCTAAAATCCGCTCTCTTATGGGATGCTTCTGATTGACACTTTCACCCTGACTTTAACAATATCACAGGAGATTCTGGGTTGGTCGATTCAAGTTATTTTTAATAGTATTTAATAATCATACACCTACTCAATTATTATTTTATGAGGATTTGTAAGTTGTTATTCTGCTTGTATAAGATTATACAACATCGTTGAACTGCTTGGCTATCCACCCGTTAGCGAACAGTTTTATACATATATTTAAACATATTTCTACAGCGATTGACATCAGTCTTTATTAATAGACTAGACTGAGTTCTAAATAAAAATCAAATCAATTTTTGATCAAAATTGATACCCTCTTTTAGCGATCGACTTTTTCCCCGGAGCTGCTACGCATATAAATTTCTGGCGCAGGGGCGCAGGGGGCGGGAGCGGGCGGGGAGGGGAGGGGGGAGAGGATTTGACACTTTTTCCACGGATGAGAAAGATGAAGAGAGAAATGGGCGACAGCTTAGCTGCACGGCTGCTTAAATTTAGAGATTCGCTTTTGCCCAGATTAGATCACAAACTACTCTCAATCGTTAGTAAATGACATAAAACTTAATATATCAAAATTAAATCTTTGACTGCGTACAAAAATCTCAAATTCTTCGGCGTTACGGTTTATACCAAATTGCACAGAAATCTACCGCCACTAATGACAGATTGCTAGCTCTGGTAGATTAGGCTCAAAAAAAAGAGCGATTTTGTCCCATTCAGAAGTTCCCGCTGTTGAAAGAGCGATTTTTTGTTCCCCTGTTTTGTCTCCTCTGTTAGGGTGACTTAAGGGCTGATCAAAGATCATTAGCCAAATGGCTAATGATTTATTGGCTAATTTGCCCAATCAGCGGGTCGCTAATTTTACTATGTTAGAGTTATTGACATACCTCCCCGTCTATCAAGTCCGAGGATTCCTTGACGCTTCATAGCAACGCGCTCCGCAAGCGGTAGTCTTACCGTCGCTCCACGTCCTGAAGCGAGTCTCCCAAGGCCCGCGAGGCGACTATCTGTATTCTAGCAAAAAGCCGTCAAGCTTATGACGGGGCTTGTATCCCAGTTTTTTGGTTAGGCTTTAGTATATATATTGTCATCTGTTATCTAAGTATCATGCTCAAAATTTTGGTAATTGAGGACGACGAATTAATCCGGGAAACTCTGCTGCAACTCCTGGAATCTCACAGCTATCGGGTCATTGTGGCTCAAAACGGTCGAGTAGGGGTGCAGATGGCACTCTCGGAGATTCCCGATTTAATTTTGTGCGACGTGCAGATGCCGGAACAGGACGGTTATGAGGTGTTGGGGACACTGCGGCAAAACTCGCTAGCTGCAACAATTCCATTTATCTTTCTCACAGCTCGAGATGCCAAAGCGGATTTTCGCCAGGGGATGGAATTGGGTGCTGACGATTACCTGACGAAGCCGTTTACTAAGGCAGAATTGCTGGGAGCGATCGCCTCTCGCCTCTCGAAACGGCAAACTATTACTCAACCGCTGACTGTCGCACTCCAGCAAGCAGAAGCCAGACTTAAGGATTTAGCGAACGACTCGACAACTACGAACGCTGTCTCCCCTGAAAAGTTAGCCTTGGAAGCTTTGCTACGCCGCGCTTTGGCACAAGGTGAGTTTCAGGTATACTATCAGCCACAGGTGGATATTGCTACCGGACAAATCATCGGGGCCGAAGCTTTGGTGCGCTGGCAAAATCCTGATCGAGGGATAATTTCTCCAGCGGAATTTATTCCCTTAGCAGAAGACACAGGGTTGATTATTCCGATTGGCGAGTGGGTGCTGCTTTCAGCTTGCGCTCAAACCGCTAGTTGGCTGGCTGCTGGGTTTTCGCCGTTTAGGATCTCAGTAAATTTGTCGGCCCGGCAGTTGTCCGATCCGCAACTCAAGGCGCGCATTGTCCAAATATTAGAAACAACGGGTTTGGAGCCTGCTAATTTAGAGCTAGAAATGACTGAAAGCGCTGTGGTGGAAAATGCTACTGTCGCAGGCACTACTTTAAATGAACTTAAAGCTCTAGGAATTCGGATTGCTGTTGACGACTTCGGTACTGGTTATGCTACTTTAGGATATCTGAAGCAATTTGCTTTTGATAGTTTAAAAATAGATCAAATTTTTGTTCGCAAAGCTAACGAAGATGCTCAAAATGCTGCTATTACTACTGCGGTAATTTTACTGGGACACAGTTTGAATATGACAGTGGTTGCTGAGGGGGTAGAAACAGAAGCGGAATTAGCTTTTTTGAAGGATCAACAGTGCGATATCATGCAGGGGTATCTGTTCAGCCGTCCCGAACCAGCACCAATATTTGAAAGTTTGTTAGTTGCAAATAATCGTTTGTTCGGGCAGTCGCTGGCGACTGTATCTACTGGAGTTATTCCTTTTGTACCTCTATCCGAGCGCGAAAAATCTAAAAATCTCTCAAGTTCAGGTTGGGAAGCAGTTTGACTGTTACCAGGATTTATTTATAATAAAATGAAAATGGTGATTTTCACTTCTATTTCTGCCTCAAGGCAGGCGGTTACTCGACAAAAGTTGTCGCTGTTTTAGAGAGAGGAATAAAAGCAGGCGATTTGACCCGGCTCTTTTTCAATTACATCCAATTTTGTGGGATATAGCGCGGCATGGGACTTTTCGGGAATTGTGGCGTTTGGCAATTGGGAGCCTCGATCAAGTTGCAGCAGGTAAACTCATGAAAGTTCCTATTTTAGGAGCCACAGTTTCAATAACTGTCAACGCGAATTGGTGCAAGGCTGGCATGGCAAAAATATTGGTTGTTGACGATGAAGCAGACTGTCAAACAGTCTTAGCAATGTACTTGGAAAGCCAAGGATACCGGGTTGAATGCGCTAATTCGGGTATTGAGGCCCTCTCGATTTTTGAGAATGACCCCCCTGATTTGGTAATTTCGGATGTCATGATGGCCGAGATGGACGGGTTTGAGTTTTGCCGTCGTTTGCGAACTACCCGTTTAGGAAAGTTGGTACCGTTTATATTTTTGTCGGGTCAAGGGGAGCTAGAATCGAAAGTTGAAGGTCATGCGATCGGAGCTGACGATTATCTGGTCAAACCGTTTCAGTCTCAGGAAATATTAGCTAAGGTGAAAGCACAGTTAGAGCGCTCTCATCGCATTCACGCTGAGATTGTCCGACTGCTTCAAAATTCTACCGCACTGGCGGTGGAGCCAAAAGTTTTAGCAGTAGTGCCAGCACCTGCACCTTTGCTTTTAACGCCAGCGGAGGAAAGAGTTTTTTGGGAAGTTATTCAGGGGTATACTAACAAACAAATTAGCGATCGACTGTTTATTAGCCCCCGGACAGTGCAAGCTCATTTGGGTAGGATTTTCAGCAAGTTACAGTTGGAGAATCGCACCCAGCTTGTAAGATTTGCCTTGGAGAGAGGGTACAAACCACCGCTAAATTAACCACAAACCAATACTTTCAGCCGTTTTAACCGGATTTTCTAAACACTTTCTCTTTGTTTAACGTATTTACGCCGTTTCAGCCGTTGTGTTTACTTAACCCTCCAGAGCTTGCTTTCCTAGATTTATACTAGAGTCAGGTTACAGGTTAAGCTGCAAAATTTAAACTTATTGTGACGCTCTCAAGTACACCACCACTATCTTTTTAAGCTATAGGTTTATTAAGTCCTTAAATATAAAAAATGTACACATAGTTGGTTGTAACCACCTTAAACTGCAATGTTATAGTAGTGTTTGTTTAACTTCAGGTCTTACAACTTTGTCTTACAAAAAAAACTGCTAGCGCAAACTAGGAGCCAGAACCTTGAAAAATCAATAATTTCATGATCGACAGTATATCACTTTTACTTGGGGATGATCCCACGGTCCTAGTTCAAAATTATACTTACCGATATCGCTCCTCCACCATCTACGTCCAAGTCTGTCCTCAAAACTATCCCCGTCATGTAACCCTTTTAGTTTTGCCTTATTACAGTAATTGCGTTTACTGAGAACAATGAAAATCAACCACTCCGACCAGTAAGGCGATTGTACAAAATATTCTCGCTTGCCAGCGTAGTCGGGAAGCACTTTTGTTTCACTCATGTGATGTGCGTGACGTGATTCAACATCAGTTATGTTTGGGCGAATACGATCGACTGGGTTTAAGCAACCATCGTGTTGCACTTCTCCTGCAATACAAAGTGCAATTAATTTATCTACAGCTTCACTCCTATTGCCTTGAGCTTTTAGCAGTGCTACCGTTTGAGGTTTGAGTATTAGTGTTACCCTGACTGCATCCTTTTAGCACCGGACCGTAATTTTTTTCAGGAATTTTCCTTAACTTGTTTCATGTCCTCTGTTACAAGTCGTGATCTGTTTATAACTTCCAGTTGCTGCAAAACTGCCCCCCAATTTGCATTTAGTTAAACAACAACGCAGCAACTACATAGCTTGAACTACACTATTTCTGAGATGTCGCACAGCTACCATCGCTCCCATAGCTTCATTCAATTCCTCTTCAATTTGAGACAAGCTTCCCTTAACAGGTTTTTGCACCGCGTTTTGGTGGTTTTCCAGGTGGCGCTTAGCCACCCATAGCAGCAGATAGTCACTGCCACAACTGAGCGACTATCTGTTTAATCTAATCCTCTTCAAGCTCAAGGTTGGCTGCTGTGGAATATGAATTGTTTTACCACTAAAAAAGGAGAGCAAGTAATGTGTTCTTCTGCATCCTAGTTTCCTGAGTCGAAGTTTTCAAGTATTACTGTAGTTTCTTTCAAGATTTTCATGCCTCAATTAGGTAATCTCAAGTCTCCTGAGAATTCTGAGGTTTCGGGCGGAAAACAGGATGCGAAATTCTCGGGTTTTTGCTGATTTGGTTATACCTTGATCGTGAGTGGACTTCTGAAGTAACATCAAATGTAACGGTTCGATGTTTTCTTGATGTTTTCTTGCTGTGGTTGAAGTCTCCATAAAATCCTGTTTCGAGCTCAATCTTTGTGATAATTTCCTCCGGGCAGTATCTGGATCCCTATTAATATTGATCCTCAATATTAATAGGGGTTAACGTTACACTTGAATAGGTGGTAACAACCGATAGGTAATTTGGTCAGTTGCTTTATTTGGAGTAAAACCTCAATCACTTAACCGCTCTTGTACGATCGCCAGGACGTTCTATTAAACCGTCAGCACCGTCCTCTGTTGCAGATACAGCGTGGCGTTACCATCGGCATCCCCAGTGTCAAGAGGCCCGTGTAATACACCTGTATGAGATTCGCTTTGAGCAGTAAAGCATCAAGTAAAGTAGAGCGCTTTTTGGTACTATCATCAAGCCAGATGGTGCTCTCTGCTACAGCCGAAGAGACAGTTACCCAAGTTCCGATTGATCCACCAGTAGCTATCAGAGCGCGTAGGAATAACCAAGGTTCTTTAGAATGTCGAGTCGAGGTTTTTTTTCAGTTGCTACTAGGAATTTAATCTCTACGAATCTCTCCCAGTTTTCCGGCCTGCGCCAGTATTCCTTGAGATTCATCCTAACATGAATCCAAGGCATCGCAGTCCAATATGACGATTTACGTGACCGGTGTCGCGACGGCGTAATTCTTTACTTTCACATGCCCCGATGTAAACAACTTTGGGCAAAATGTTCTGAACTCAATATTGGCTCCCTGACTGAGGTTGATCAGTTTTCCTCTAGCCATAAAAGCACCTAAATATCCATCAGAATTAAACGTATTTGCGACGTTATCTACAGGCAATTTTGCTCGTCAAACTGATTGAATCAAACCAGCGGATTTTATGGATGTGATTTTTAAAGCTGGCACCTGTACTTTGTCCAATGATAATTAATAGCAAATCAAAGAAGCTACCGACAACCTGCGTATTGAACGAACGACCAAATATTAATCGTGCCTTGTCGGCGGGAACAGTTTGAGAAAGAGTTTCATGTTGAAGAGGAACGGAGAACTACAAAAGATTCAATTCCTAGTGGTAGACAACTTAAAAAACTATCTACTACTCAACCAGCAAAAAAATTAGTATAGGTTAAAATCCTGGCGGCAAAAGAATCAGAAATACCAGGACTACCTTTAAGAGATACATCCTTAGCAGTTAAATTAGGAATAGGTCTAGGTAATTTTTTTACAGAGACTGGTTCTAGTATTATGGCTGGGATTGAGCAAGGTTTTGTTAACCTTAAAAACTTAGTACAAAACATGGTTGATGGTGCTAAAGAAATGGGTAAAGCTATCGAGGTGATTTTGGGATCTTCAAAGGTTAAAAGAAGCTCCGATAGCAGCGGTAGCAGCGGCAGGGGCTGTGATGTTGATGGTGTAGTAGTCGATGGCATCGTAGCAGGAATAGCAGGTTTAAGGGGGTTACTGGGTATTGGTGGATTAACAGCGGTGAGATTAGGTGCTGGTGCTCACGGTGCTGCCGTAAGTTTTGGTACTCCTGGAACTTTGACTTGAATAAATCTGCTCCCGCTGCTGAAATTAATACAGCTTTTATTGGCTTAGCAAATGTGGCAGGAGTCAACGGGTAAAGCATTAGCAGGTTTTATTATCAATAGGAAGGAAACACCAAAACTCAAATCAAGAAGTTGAATTAACTTAACTTCTTGATCAACTCCTAGATAGTGATTGAGCATCACTTGTATGCTCTTCTCACCATGACCTAGTAACAGCAGATGTATCACCTTTGTTGGCCCATGCTGTAATGGTAATAAAGGTATGATGTGCGTTGTATGGGGGAGGATAGCTACTAATTTTACTATCTTCTATTAGGGGGGTTACAACGCCAGGATAGTGCTCTACTTTCTCTCCGCGGTTTGAAGCCTCACCATAATTTGCTAGGCCTATCACTGCTATAAGTCCGACCATTTTCTTGTTTAAACACTAAGTCTTTAGGCTGAGCATTTTCTGGTTTAATCCGTTTTAATAATTCTGTTAAATGCGGGGAAAGCTTAAACATCCTGCTCTTGTCGTTTTGAGTTACCTTAACATCTTTAATAGATGCTGAGGAGTTCTTACTAATCTCAAGGATACTACTATCAAACTTAATATTATCCCAAACCAGGCCTCATCAGACAACCTGTTAGAAACAGGAACGAGATCAGCGGTGCTATTTGTTGCTCAGTGTCTTTGTTTGACTCGGAGAATGCCTTGATGATGCTCTCGCGTTCATCTTTACTAAAGGCAGGTTGATCAGCCTCTAAAGCATCCTCATTTTATTCTGAAGTTTCATGGTTGTAAATCCTGTAAGTATTGATTTTTCAAGGTGCTGAACTTTCTAGACTTTTTCGAGATTCCTCTAGTTCTGCTATTAGTATTAATGGTTAATACTAATGCTGTAGCATAGTTTTTCG
>Ga0316608_1001289_pt1 | contig 10221 bp, 8 predicted proteins | sample MIS2016152B_MG_FD_207673 | JGI IMG/M metagenome (GOLD analysis project Ga0316608, IMG submission 207673) | Microbial mat bacterial communities from Middle Island sinkhole, Lake Huron, Michigan, United States - MIS.2016.152B | ecosystem: Environmental > Aquatic > Freshwater > Lake > Sediment... | reverse complement strand
ATGAAAGTTCTACCTGTGGCGAAGGAGTTTGGACGACTAGAAATTATACGGAACATCAAGGTATTTTAAAGTTATTTAATATTTTTAAAAAAGATTTTACGTAAAATTAATACTTATGGAAAAGAATTATCAAGAACTTAGATATTCAGCAAAAACAAACTCAATTGAAACTGAGTGCTACGGAGATATCTATCCTGGAACTAAAGAAATCTATTTTGATATGGTACATGTTATAAATGGCCTTGATGAAGATTTTAAAATAGATTTTTTTGGTAGTGATAATCCAAATCGAATATGGGTTTGTCCAAGAACTGAACAATACGCACTATTAATTGTTTCAGAAAATGGTGTTTTCCATATGGCGTCTGAATGTAAATTAGCTACTTATATTATTATAACACAAAGTAAAGATTATAGAAGTATAGAATATTTACTTAATTTATATAAGCCTTATAATAATATAAAAAGAATTTTATTAAAAGAATGGTCTTGGGAGAACAATGTAAAAAAAGTAGAAAGTTCTTTAATAAAAGAATAACAATTAAGCCGGTTCTTGCCGGCTTATAAAACAAAACAACAAACAAAAAAAACAAAATTTACTTAACATTTTAATAATAATCATTATGAAATACTTTATTGACACTGAATTTATAAAAGGTAGACAAGATAAAACCTTCTTGGGACTCAAATATGGAGAGACTAAACCTACTATTGATTTAATTAGCATAGGAATAGTTAGTGAGAGTAATAGAGATTATAATAATTACTGCAAATATTGTAATAAACAGATTCCGTTTAAAATAATATGCACATGTGAAGAATCACAAGGACATGAATATATAACATACAGTAAAGGAATGAAAGATATTTTTATCCCATCAAAAGAATACTATGCAATATCAAAAGACTTTAACTTAAAAGCAGCATGGAAGAATGAATGGGTCAAGGATAACATATTGTGCTTAATTTGGAAAGAATTAGCAAACAAAGAATATTTGGAAAGCAATAATTCTAAAATAAACATTGGTAAAGGAAGTACATACAATAGCTTAAAACAACTTATTAACAAATATGGTAAGACAAATGAGCAAATTGCTGAAGAGATATTAGATTTTGTAAATACTAATGGTTCTTTTGTACACAAAGCTAATGGAACAAAGGAACAAAGTAATATAGTATTTCAAGATATAATTGAAAGATATAGTAAACCAGAATTTTATGCTTATTATGCAGATTATGCTTGGGTAGTATTTTGTCAATTATTTGGTACTATGATGGATTTACCAAAAGGGTTCCCGATGTATTGTAATGATTTGAAACAAACCTTAGATGAAAAGGCGTCAAGAAGTACAATATTTGGTACATTTGAAGTAGGTTTACAAAAACTAACTACGGATGAAAGATACCCAAAACAGACTAATGAGCATAATGCTTTGACTAATGCAAGATGGAATTACGAGTTATATAAATTTTTAAATAAAGTATAATAATATTAATAATTATGGAACTATTAGAAACTTTTTGTAACAATTTTTTAACTGAATATCTTAAGACACACATTTTTGATAATACTATGGAAATAGAAATTCATTTAGATGAAACTCCATTTAGATTTATGTGTGCTCAGTTTGAAAAATTTAAGTATAAATATGGAGCTCCATATAGTACACCGCCAATACATGATTTTTCGTATAGAAGCAAATTCGGAGTTCTTTTTATTATTAAACATAAAGAAAATGTTGTAGAATTACGAGAAAAACATGTAAGACGTCAAGAATGGATTACAAATACTCGTCCACAAAGTGTACATAGTTTACTTATCGGTAAAGATGAACAAGATTTAAAATTATTTAAAGACAATAGATTTAACATTTCTATGTTTCTTATTGGATTGTCAAATCTTTTTAAATCACGTGAAGAGTTAACTTTACCAGAAAATTTTATGGAGCAACTTCAATTTAAAGCGATGCTGCAACATAAGATTGAATTTGAAGATATGGTATTTAATTCAACTAATCCTTTATATTAATGAAAACTATCTGTATTTACAATCCTAATAACTTAAGTAGTCTCTTAGGAGCAGCTATAGTTAAGCAATGGTTCTTACTTAACAATAAAGAGAACCGTAGTCTTGTTAATGATTTACAATTAGGGAACAAAGTAGCCGTAGGAGAAAACTCCTTGACTTTTAGTAGACACAGCTCTAACCGTTCAGTTGGGGAGACATCTGAGTATGAACAAATAATATTATGCGGAATTACATTTCCGCCAGAAATTATGCTCAAGTTACACAGAGATAAAGATTTGATATGGATTAATAGTGACCAAACATTTACAAATCTTGTAGCACACCATCAAGTTGAAATAGGCGATATGGAGACTATTTTAGGATATCATAACAAGAATTTTTCAGTTTGTGAACTTACTTGGGCTTACTTTTTTGGTTATGGACATTTGCCAGAAATAGTGCAACTGATAGGACTATACGATTCAAAAAAGTATAAAAACTTTGATAATAATGTAGAAGTTGTGCAATTTTGGTACGGAGCTAAATACATAATAACGACCTACGAAGAAGCGTATTATTGGCTAACAAGTGAGAGCAAAGATAAAATACAAACAATAACGTCGCATGGTGTTAGTATTTATCAGTATCTATGCATAGAAGCCAAGCAAATTTACAAAACAAGGTTTTCTATGACTTTTACGGGAGTGTTCCCAGTTAATGGAACAAAAGCACCCAATGATGATAGAACACTTACTTATAGTTTTATTTGTATTAATCATAAAAATTTTAATCCCATAGACTTCGGTATTGATTATCATGCAGATGGATATGACGTAGCTGTAAGTTTTTACTATTCAAACAATCGATGGAATTTTTCGTTATACAATGAAAATGGACAAGTAAACTGTCATCTTATTGCTAAACAGTTTAATGGTAACGGAATAAAAAGTTACGCATCTTTTATTTTAAAAGATATTAATACTTTTATGGAGATAAGAAAGTAAGTAGTAAATTATATACTTCCAATAACATATAAACCAGGAATTTATAATATAACTGCTATTACTATTAGAACATCCTTTGGAGTGAAATGCACTATTAAATATAATCCGGAAGCGCCTTAAGTGGTGCTTCCACAATAAACTAAAAAATGGAAACACAATACAAAAAATGAGTCTACACGTAGTAGAAATAAAAGAGAAATAATCGGTGAATCTTTAGGATTTTTAGATGAAATTCTTATAATTAAAGAGCACTTACAATTCGGTACTATGACTACTGAACAGTTAGAAGATTTAAAAGATTGTTCTTTCGATTTAACTTTCAAAAGAATAAGTTTTAAAGAATAAATTTACTTAAACATTATAATCTTTAATTATTAAAAAAGAATAAAATGGTAACACTTTCGAAATGTACAGAAAAGCAATTGGTAACTTTTATAGAAATCAAACTAAAACTTATTATAACTAATACAGCTGGTGGATATTATTCAGTTTCAAGTTTACCTGTGTTAAAAAAACTTCGAACCTGTTTAAATAAGTTAGCAACGACACCTATTGAATTAAATTGTCCCAAAGGTCATTATTGGATTGATATATTGGCTGTTGACTTTATTACAATTTATTTTGATACTAAACAAAGGTTATTAAATATACAAACAGCTAAAAATGAATGACCGAATTAACTTACAAATTGCTGAGTTTATTGCTCAATTACAATTTAATGCACCTATTCGTTGGTGGTATGTATATAAAAAACATACACTTAAATTTGAATTGGAAGAATTATATGTACCAAAGGCGAATCCACAAGACAATGCTTATGCTGCACCGTCTAATGAAGAAGTTCTAAATTGGTTATTAAAAAGACATGTTACTCAAATTCTTGTACAAAAAGATTTTATTAACATTCTTAATGACCTTTATTCAATGAAATATTCCTTGTTAGGTCAACTTTTACTTGAAACACGTAAACAACTTTTTAAAGTTGGGGCAATACTATCAAGAAAAGAATATTCTATGGAGACGTGGGCTGAAAAATATGTACGACGGAAAAGCGATTGTCCAACGGAACTGGAATCATTACTTTTAAGTACAGTAAATATGATAACATATATTAATTTAGTTAAACCAGAAATACAAATTTAATATGGATATTAAAAATCTTGATGAACAATTTGATGCTATTGTTTCATCTTTTAGAAAACTTCGAGACGAAATATTACAAGAACTTGAAGCAGTAGAAAAGCGACTTGAAAGTCTGATTGATAAACCAGATAAAGAACAAGTAGATGAAGAATCAAATGTTTGAAAATTTTGTTTCGATAGACCTTGCTGAAACATTATATAACGATGGTTATATTTTTCTTTGTATGGCTAAAATAGATAAAGAAACCAAACAAAAAGAGTTTACACAAATATTTTTTTATTCATACGAAACAACTTATAGTTATATACCCTTACCAACAAATCAGGATGTATTACTTAAAGCTTGTAAAGGCATTGATTTAAAAACTCTTTTTCTTTGGTTTGATTTATTTAATAAACATGACTTTATATTGAAGAAACAGTTCTGGTCTTATATGAGAGCACAACTCGGGTATCAAAGAAATATACACTTTAATATAAGAAGAAGAGCTATCTACGGTTCAAATGATATTAAATTTATTGGAACAACATACATGTACGGCGAAACATCAACAAAAGAATATATTGCCAAAGATGTAGATGCTTACTATGAAGTTTATGAAAAACTTCTATTGATAATACGTAAAAGATTAAACATTTAACATTAAACCCACCGTTCGGTGGGTTTTTTACGTTACATTAGGCTATTGGTTAACATCTTTGCAAACAATATACAGGCTGTATTAATTTTAATTCTGTTAATATATAATATTTTTTGAAGTGTTTAGTATCTAATTTTTTTTACTTAATTTTTTGAGCAAATAAACCGGCAAAAACAAAAAAATTTCGTACTATATTTTGTATAAAATTTATAGTAAAAATAAGCCGTCCGGTAAACTTATTTAAAATATAAACAGTCTTGAACCCCCTATATTATAATTATGCTTAGGTTCACTCACTATAAAACAAAAAACCCCACATACTGTATATGTAGGGTTTTTAATTGTCTTAAAAGTTATCTGGGTTTCGGTTGTTTAGAAATCATTCTATCAATGCGATTGATATTATTAAGTCCTGGTATTACATCTAATATTTCTTTACCAAGTTTATTTCTTCCTTTGAAAACTCCGCTTCTGTATATGTCGCTGAATTCTTTTTCAGTAAATGTATCTTCTACAATTAAGTCTAATACATCATTTAATTCTTTTATTAGACCTAATACTGGTACAGTCTTTAACCATAAGTCTGAGTTACCCCAAGGGTCTCCAGCTATTAACTTAAGGTCAGTGTATAATTTAAGTGCACTATTTATACCTAAGTTTAATAGTATCTTATCGTCATCATCATCTCCACTCATTAATTTTAATGTTGCTCTTATGATTAACAACCAAAGAATTAAAGATAAATTTGAAATGAATCCTTTTACTGCATTTGTGAATTCTTCAGGTAATAATGTTTTATCCTTTATATCATAACTTAATATTTTAGAAAGTTTATTATCCTTTATAAACTTAAGTCTTCCTGTTCTTCTTAGAGCTTCTCCAATGACTAATTGTCTTGATAATTCTACAAGTATTAATCCTGCTTTCTTTAATACATCTTTTCCAGTTGTATTCTCTTCAAACAGATAGTAGCCTGTTGCTCTTAATCCACCTATATCTATCATGTGTCTTGCTAAGTCTTTATGTGCTGGACCAATTATAGATTTTGCTACTGCTGGCCACCAACGTTTAAATAAAGCTAACATAGCGTATCCTGGATAGTCAGCTGCTTTAACCCTACCAATATCAGTATAATCACCTGCGTGTACGTTTCTTGTTTTAATCATTTCAGCATTCCAATCCATTAGTTCTTTTTCGTAATACTCTTGTTCGTAATATAGAGTATCATTCCAAGTACCGTCATCATTGTGAGCTTCCCATAAGTTACCTTCAGTTCCATCTCTCCTTTTAATTTTATTCGTGAATAAGGTCATATAAGCTAATGGTGCAGTATTAAAATATTCTGTACGACGCATACCTTCAAATGGTCTTAAACCAGCAGGTAATTTTTTAATTAAATTAACTTGTCTTTGAGTGTGTGTTTCGTAAACACTTTCTAACCAAAGGTCGTACTTGTCCATCATAACTCTTAATTTAGATTTCTTACTTGTAAATGAGTAAGCTAAACCTTTTACAGCTAATTCATAACCAGCCATTAATTCTGGTACTGTTCCGTATTGATTAGCTTTACTATAGTTCATTGCATATCCTTGACCTACGTTAAAGATTGGTGATAGAACTGGATAACCAATGAATAAGAATCTTGCATAAACTAATGGAGCATTTAATATTTTATACCAATCAAAATTACGGCCTAATTGTACTTTCATTTTCTCTAAATCTTCTTCAAGCCAAAAAGCTTGTGTTGGAGATGATAGTTGATTTACTTCTATAGAACCATGTAATTTTTTATAATCTCTTACTACTTTTAACACTTCATCAATTCTATCTTTCTTACGCTTTTCTTCTCTACTTAAAGTTTTAACACTTGTCATAGCTTTAGCTTCAGTATTTATTCCAAAGAAGTTATTTACAAAAGTCTCAAGCTGTGTTTTAGTGTTGATGTAACTTTCGGTTACTTCCCTTGTTTGAACTATGTTACTATTTCTTTTTGTAGTAAAGAAACGCTTATTACCTATTTCAGAAAAGACTGGTTCTCTAACCATATTTAAAGAGTCTTGAACTAATTTAACCATTTCTTGCATGGTAACTTTTTGTCTAAATACGTGAGCATTTATTATCATTGCTTTTAATACACTACCCAAATCCCAAGACATTCTGTTAGCTACTATATCCATAGCTTTAGTCCGCATTTCTAACTCTTCTTTTTCTGTCGGAGCTTTGCCAGGCTCATTATCTATATCTTCAAAATTGGCAGCAATCCATTCAGCTAAAAGTAATTTGTATTCAGCATCTATTTCGTTTTGATTCGTTTTATAAAACGCCGAGTTTAAATACTTCTCATCTGCATCTACTGTTGTTTCGTAATGTGCTTTTGTAGTCATAAAGTCTGTAACAAAAGCAGTCCACCAATTTTTTATAGTACCTTTAATTGGTCCATCTTCCATATTTTCTAACATCTCTCCAGTAAAGAATGGTATAGTATTTTCTAATATACCGTAAGAATGTTCTTCTGGTAGAAACTTTCTAAACTTTGTTAATAATTCTAAAGTGTTCTGGTAGAATTTAAACAAAGTAGGATTGTCGGTTTTCATTTTAGCTACGTCAGTATTTACATGTTCACCTTTTGGTACAACAACTGCAAACCTAAATGTATTAACAATACGTTTGTTTGGATATTCTGCACCTTCTTCATAGTATTTAAAAGCGAATTCATTTTTACCAATAGCATACGGTGTATTGCCTACATACCATTTTGCGATTGCTGTGTTAGCTTCTTGAAGTGTCATATCACCCATTTGTACCTTAGCTAAATAGAACTGCTTTGTAGCTTCAAATTGAATTTTGAAATCGTGTAACAATTCTTTAGCCTGTGTTAGCATTTCCGCAGCTTGTGTTGGATGATGCTTATATAATAAAGCTATAATTTTATCTCGTTCTGCAGCAATTTTATCCTTATTCGTTTTGTTTATTAAAGTACCCATTACGTAAGAATCACCTAAAGTTAAGAAGGTATCTTCATTGGTCAGAGAGTCAGTTGGAAACGGCTCTTCTTCAAAGATTATAGGATTAATAATTATAGCTTCTTTATCAAAGAAAGCTTTTAAATCTTTATTAGCTTTATCAGTGTAAGATACGTAAGAACTTTTAAAAGCATCTATTGCATCTTTTTTAGCTGTATACCAAGAAGATTTTACACTGTGAATAATGTTTTTAGTTTTATATTCTACACCATCAAGTGTAACAGTCTCTCTTAATAAGTCATAGACTTCTTGTAATTTTAAACCTGTTCCACTTAAAGAATCTTTTAATTCTTTAACAATGTTATCAAGATTATTTAAATCATCTCTTGCATCAGAAGATGCTTTAGCTAATAAACGAGTGTATTGATAATTCAAATTTTGAACAACTAAATTTCTATTTGTGGAAATATCCCACATAAATGAAGTTGGTTTACTAATATCTTGGTCGTAAGCTAATAGTTGTTCTAATTTAGTGCTTTGTAACAATTCTAATCTTTCATCTTCAGTTAAAGTATTAATATCTATTTGTTCACCATTCACAACATAAGTTCCTGTAGATTCAGAAAAATTTTGTTGAATATAATAAGCATTCAAAGCACTTAATTTATCGGAAAACGATTTCATTTCACCTTGAAAGTAATTAATACCATGAAAAATTACGTTGCCTTGAAACTCTTTATAGTCGCCTTGTTTGTAAAAGATTCCATTAATTTCTTCTGAAAATTCATGTTTTAATCCTTGTTCAAATTCAGCTCGTGCATCTGGGTCGTAGTTTTGAAGCTGTTTAAATACGCTATTGTCAAGCCAAAATTTAGTAATCTTGTGCGCGTTTCTTAATTGGTCAACAGAAGCTTCTGCACCAAGTGCTAATATAAAGTTGAGTGTTTTTACATCTTCTAAAAAAGCTTCTTCTAACGCAGGATAGGATAATGAATTAAGCACTCTTTTTTGGAAGACTTTTAAACGTTGTATTTCAGCGCGAATACTTTTGATTCTGAAAGCTATTCTTGTTTTTACATCATCATCGGTTTCTTGATTATACTGTGCTTGATATGTATGAATACTTTCTTTTTGTCCACGTATTCTACCAGCTAATAGATTAATCAAAGGTTCATTATCTACTTCGATATCGGGTTTTTGGTCAGAAACAAAAATACTATTCCAAGCGTTTGTTAAAACAGCCTGTCGTTGTATATCAGATGTCATTGTTGTAACATACGATGGGAATAAATCTCCAGTCATATTTTGTTTTACCTTCACTGATAATCGAGCTAAAGTCATTATGTCTTCAAGATATTTATTATAATTTACAATAGCTTCACCAGAACTTACATCTAATATTCCAGTGTCTTGCAGTAATTGTAAAGCATTCATAAATACAGTATCTGACATTAAAGAAGCGTCTTCTAATAAAGGAGCAATTCCTTTTTCGATTGCTTTTCTTATTCGTTCTGTTGACATATAGGCAATGAACTCTTCAAGTGATGACCCTATTGCATAACTCAATCTTTCTGATTTGCTTAACGTTTTACCATCAAGTAATCTTTGTGCTGCATTTTTATACTCAGACATGCTTAAGTATAAAGTTCTTAATGCTTCAAGTCTGTTTATTGCTACATTTAAAGCTTCCTTTTGATTATCTGTAAACGTATCAAGTTTCCCAGTACGATATGCTTTTATTATACGTTGGGTGTAAGCATGTGTTAATTCGTGTACTATTGTTGAAGCCATATAGAATTCAGCAACATTATCTTCAAAGTCTTGATATAAAACTCCGTCAGTCATAATAAAGGTATCTGTATTTGGGTCATATAAACCTTCAATGTTACCTTTAAACTTACGTTTATATTTTAAGTATTCTTCAGATTCTCGTGAAACAAATTTATATTTAACACCTTTTAAATGTGTTTGCGCATTATCTTTAAAAGCTTTTGCTAAAGTCTTTTGAAAATCATCTGTAGCTTCTGAGCTTATAATCTTTTCTAATAGATTACTTATCTGCCCTATACTTGTTCTACCTTTTTCATTCTTAACATCGTACTCAGTAAAGAATTGATTTACGTCTGTTATTTCAGTTAAATTTGTAGGATTGTATGGACGTTGTCTATTGAAAAGTTCAGACAAATAACTTTCTGGAAAACAGTTTTGATTGTTAACTGATATTACGGAATCATAGTATAAAGCACCATTAGAATCATACTCTGAAATATGACTATTACCGTATAAAGGAATTCTGTAATATGTTCCATTTTCATTATTTTGTAACATGAATAAATGGTTGTTTCCATCATCACCTTTTATGTTAATAAATACAGGTAAATTTACTAAAGCTTTTTTAATTCCACGTACATATTTGATTTCAGCTAAGTCATCTAAACCATCTTGGCTCAAAATAAATCTTG
>Ga0316608_1001288_pt1 | contig 10223 bp, 9 predicted proteins | sample MIS2016152B_MG_FD_207673 | JGI IMG/M metagenome (GOLD analysis project Ga0316608, IMG submission 207673) | Microbial mat bacterial communities from Middle Island sinkhole, Lake Huron, Michigan, United States - MIS.2016.152B | ecosystem: Environmental > Aquatic > Freshwater > Lake > Sediment... | reverse complement strand
AAATTTTTCATTTCTTACTTTGTTTGGTTCTCTGAGATTTAGTGTGGTCACTCGGAGTTATACTGCATTTCGTTTGAGACTTACACTTTTATGATGACCATTAGGAGTCCGCAATCCTTTGCGGACAGCCCGCAAATAATTGCGGACTCCTATGCCAAAAGTGTAGTTTTCATTTAAAACGCAGTATAGCACGCCCTCGTGCTAACTAGCGACACACGAGGGCGTGTGTCGCTCCGCGTCTAAACCACACAATACCTCAAAGAACTCTTTGTTTTAAGTGAATGTTTTTGCGTAGATTAAATTCTTTTAATTCATGGTAATATCTAATCCAATCACTGAGCATTATTTTGTCAACTAACATAATATTTTGTTCATGAGCAAAGCCCGTAGCCGCTTTAGTAAAGCCACTCGTAGTCACAATGCAAGCCCGATTCGCTTTCTTGGCTACCATCACGCCATAAAGCCGCTGAATAATAGCTAAACCTACTAAATGTTTAGCTGAATATTGTTTACATTCTACGACAATTTTATAATCACCTTTATAAACAAAAATATCTACCCCACCATCATTGGTTGCAGGTGTTACCTCAATCTCATAACCCTGCGCCCTGAATAACAAAGCTACAAATTTTTCGAACTCAAATGGTTTCAACTTGAGAGCATCTGCTAAATTTTTAGGGAGTGGTGGTAATGGATTATTCATAAATGACTGATTTAAGCCTTTATAAGGTTTCAAAACCTTATAAAGGCTAAGACTACCACTAAATTATTTACAAACAAAACCAATTCGTATAATTCGTGTAATTCGTTGCAAAGCAGTTTCTTCGCGCCTCTGCGTTAAAATCCTTAACGCAACTGCGGCCAGGCCGCGCCGAGTTCATCAAAACGGCGGTGGAATTCGGTCACGACTTCGGGGGAGATGGTTAAGCCTGCTTGTAACCATTCGATATTACGTTGCATGTTTTTGGGGCTGCGCGTGCCAATGATGGCCGTATTTACCGCCTCATGCGCCAGAGTGAAGGCTAACGCCAATACAATGCGATTAGTCGGCGCAATGGCGGGTAAATCGCCCAACTTGAGCATGGCTTGGGCGCGCTCAAAATAGCGCGTGGCATAGTCGCTAGGGCTGCTGCTTGCGCCCCAAGCGGCATTGGCAATGGGTCGTTTGGCAATGAGACCCATGCCTTTGGCTTGAATTTGGGGGAAAAGTCGGCTGCGGGCTTGTTGGTCAACCATGTTAAAACTGGTTTGCAAGGTATCAAACAGGCCACTTTCCACCGCCCACAACGCGGCCTCATTATCGCCACTGTAGCCAACATAGCGAGTTTTACCCGCCCGTTTCGCCGCGAGCAACGCCTCAATCACCTCGCCTTGTTGCAATACTGACAAATCGCATGAGTGAAGTTGCACCAAATCCAGGTAATCCGTTTTCATCCGCCGCAGGCTCAATTCTATGCTCGCCGTGACCACTTGGCCTGACCAGGGCGCGTCATCTTTATGGCCGCAAGCTTTGGTCGCCAAAATATATTCCCCACGCCGATGGGCAATGGTGCGCCCAATCCACTCCTCGCTGAGGCCATAACAGGTGCTAGTATCCAAAAAATTCAGCCCGTTATCTAACGCTATATTCAGTACGCCACTGGCCTCCGCTTCCTCAGCCAAACTCAATTCATAGCCAATTTCCGATAATCCCACGCCTAAACGACTAATTTTAAGGTCAGTTTGACCCAATTGACGATATTGCAGGGGGGTTATTTGTTTGTTATTCGTTGTCATTAGTTAATAATCCTTAGTTATTAAAAATCGCAATTAGATTAATATAGCTTAAACTTGAACCACAATGATGGTCATATCATCATGTTGTTTCGCATTATCAATAAACGTAAAGAGTTTTTTCTTAAGATAATCTAACATCTCCGTCGGAGTTGTGGCGGTGCCATGTTGCACCATTTGAGCAAACGTATCAAAACCTAACATCTGCCCCTGAGGATTATTGGCCTCAATCACCCCATCACTCGTCAAAATCACCATATCACCCGACAATAATTCAATCGTATGAACTTGGTAGCCCGTAATCATGCCCAGCCCCTGCCCTAACGCAAAGCCGCCCATTTCATAAAATTCAACTTTACCATTAGCGCGCTTAATATATGGCGGAATACCACCCGCATTAACAATGTGAATTTGATGCTTTGACAAAATTATTTCTAATTCTACGTAACACATGGCACAATTTTGTTTTTTAGGCTGGGTATAGGGCAAAATTGTCCTATCCAAATGCGCCATCCGTTCACGCGGCGACAGGTCTAATAACAAAGAGGCATCAAATTGTGACAAACTAATTGCCATAAGTAACGCCGCCGAAATCCCTTTGCCCGATACGTCACCCACTGCCATAATAAATTTGTTATTATGGCGTGCATATTGATAAAAATCACCCCCCACATCATCAGCAGGAGCATTAAAACAAATTACGTCTACCTCTGACCAATTGGGGTGAGGAAAGGGCAACAAACTCCGTTGCATTTCTTGCGCTAAATTTAACTGTTGTTCAATGGCAACTAAACGCAACTTTTCTTGCTCGGCCTGTCTTTGTTCCGTAATATCACGCCCCATAGACAAAAAATGGGTAATTTGCTGTCGTTCATTTTTTAAGGGAATAATCACTTTTTGTTCGGTATATAACGTCCCATTTTTCCTTTTATTGGTGGTTTCGCCACGAAAAACCGTTCCTGTCATAATAATTTGCCACATATTTTTATAAAACCCAACATCATGCTCCCCCGATTTAATAATACTAGGCTTTTGTCCCAGTGCATCCCCTTTGCTGTAGCCTGTTGTAACCTCAAAAGCATGATTGACATATTCGATAACACCTTTAGTATTCGTAATAACCACGCTATCGGTGGCTTGTTCAACCGCAATTGATAATATTTTTAATTCTTGATTAACTTGATGTTGTTTCGTATGTAAATAAATACTCAGCCCAAAAACCACTGCCGACACGGCAAAAATATTAATCACGAAAAAAAACGTAGTGAGGCTCTTAGAGTCTTGGATAGCATAAACAGCCACGTTACTATCTATAACGCCACTAAATACCGTTAGCCCCAAATAAGTGAGCAACCAACGTACATTTAACTCCATACGTTGAAAGGTAAATGTCCCAACCAGCGCAAACATGGCCCATAACATCACCGCCCCACTCGATACAAAGCCACCCAAACTCCATTGAAACATAAAGGGTAGTAATAAACTGATTAAAACTTGAAAGAATCGTACTCTTTGGAAATTTTTTGTGTGATAAAAATAGCCCAAATTAACAATTGTTAGAATTGTATAGCCGAAGGGAATAACGGAGGGTAAAAGTAAAGAAAAATAAAAAGTCATGCTGCCCCAAACAATCCCCCCAAAACTCATCAGCAACCCCATGTAAATCAAAAAGCGATGTTGTAATTTTTCCTCAGAGTTATCGGATGATTTATCTCCAATTATTGTAATAATAGATAATTTTCTTTCTAACCAATCTATCAATGAATAACGCATATATTTACCTTATAGAAACTTTTGTCGTGAAAAACAACTCAATTTTACCATGTCCTCCATATAAAAACAACCTGCTCATAAATTACACATTACGCGCAGGTGTTGTAATAATAAACTATTTATTTTATACAAACTGGAGTCGCAACGCTTGCTTTGCGCCACACAAAGCAAGCGTTGTGACTCCAATTTGTGACCTCGCAAGGGATGTAAATTTAGCTAAACTTTCGTAAGATAGCGTCTACACTTCCGCCGTAACTTTCACCAAACAGATTGAGGTGATTAAGCAAATGATATAAATTATATAACTCTTTACGTTCCCCATAGCCCGACTCTAGCGGCCAGACTTCATTATAAGCGGCATAGAATTGGGACGGGAAACCGCCAAATAACTCGGTAAATGCCAACTCCGCTTCACGGTCGCCGTAATAAACCGCAGGGTCAATCAACGCGGCCTCGCCCATATCCGTCACCAACCAATTGCCACCCCATAAATCGCCATGTAACAAAGAGACGGGCGGTTGCGCGGGCAACCAATTGCCTAAATTAGCGAGTAATGTTTCTAAAGATTGACCCCGCTTGGCCGATAAATAGCCCCGCTGCCGCGCCAACTCCATTTGATAACCCAGCCGTTGCTCACGAAAAAAATCCACCCAATTATTACATGGGTGATTAGGCTGCGGGTTCGCCCCAATGAAGTTGTCATGGTCAAGGCCATAAAATGCGCCCTCACCCCAGCCCTCACCCCGACCCTCTCCCCCTGGGAGAGGGAGTTTTAATGTTCCCCCTCGCCCTTTGGGAGAGGGCTGGGGTGAGGGTGTCGCGTGCATGGCCGCCAAGCCACGCCCTAACTCGGTGGCAATGACAGGGGTTGAGGGGCCGCGCCCTAACCATTCCATCAAGATGAAAGCGGGGCATGGTGGCACAGCCTCCGCATAACCCCACAGTTGGGGAATCCGTAAGGTTTGGCTGGCGCGCAATAACGCTAAACCGTTAGCCTCCGCCGTAAACATGCCGTTGATGCTCGGCTGACGATATTTAACTAAAAGCAATCTACCATCATCTAACGTCAGCCGCGCTGCTTGGCTGATGTCCCCGCCACCGACGGGCGCGCTGTGGCAAATGACAGATTGCGTTATTTGCGTAATCGCGGTGGCTAAAGTTGCAGATAACATGGTTCTCCAATAATAACTAAAACCTTAGCGGCGTTGCGTCTTGGCGTTAAATTTTTAACGCCAAGATGCAACGCCGCTAAAAAATTATCCACCTGTAAATAATTGGGGGATTTTATTCGGAGTCCGTAATTCTTTACGGACAGTCCGCAAAGAATTGCGGACTCCTACTCGCCATCACCTGAAAATTTACAGGTGGATAATTATTACAATCCCCGTTCCTGCCGAATGTGCGCCAATAAACCCTCGCCACCAATTTTCACCAGGTCATAAACCTGAGCAAATTTACCACTGTAATAGGGGTCTGGCACATCTTTCAATTTGACCCCTTTTGCATAATCCAGCAATAGCTTCATCCGCCGTTGCACCACAAAATCACGGGTGAGGCTCTGCAAATCGGCTAAATTATCGCTATCCATCGCCATAATATAATCCGTTTCCGCCAACTCATGCGCCCGAATTTGGCGCGCCTTACCGACATAATCAATGCCATGTTGGGCTAACATTTCGCGTGTGCCATGGTGGGCTGGCTCATTGGTGTGGTAGGAGGCCGTTCCCGCCGAATCAATCTTGAATTGGTCAGCCAAGCCCACCTCATTGACTAACTCTTGAAATACCGCCTCCGCCATTGGCGAACGGCAGATATTACCTAAACATACAAATGTTACAGTTATCATATCAATAAATAATGAGTAATGAATAATGAGTAAATTGTCCACTATTCATTACTCATTGCTAATTATTTATTACTAATTGTTTTAGTACCGCTTCCGTAACGGCCTGCGTGCCACTTTGGGCGGAGCCGTCGGGATTGAGCATGATAGTTTTTTGTTGGAAGGCGGTTTCAATGGCTTGCTCTAGGCGTTGGGCGGCAGCGAGTTCATTGAGATAGCGCAACATTAAGCCGAGTGACAAAATGGCCGAGAGGGGATTGGCCGTCCCTTTGCCCGCCAAATTGGGGGCCGAGCCATGGATCGGCTCAAAATAGGCCGCGTTATCGCCAATGTTCGCGCCCGCGCACACGCCCACGCCACCAATGGTTGCCCCGCCTAAATCGCTGAGAATGTCACCAAACATATTTTCTGTGACCATCACATCAAAACGGTCAGGCTCTAGCACGATGGCTTGGGCAGCCGCGTCCACATACATAAAATCAGTGGCAATGTCGGGATATTCGGCGGCGGCAATTTCCTTAAATATTTGACGGAAAAAGACGAATGAGCGTAAGACATTGCTCTTATCCACGCAACAAACCCGCTTTTTCCCATTACGGCGGCGCGCCTCCTCAAAGGCATAACGCACAATGCGTTCCGTGCCGAGACGGGTTATCATGAGCGTGTCGGTGACGGCTTGCCCCGTGCTGGCGACCACGCCACAGCCGCGACTGGCATATAAACCCTCCGTATTTTCCCGCACCATGACCCAATCAATCTCCCCCGCCTGACGATTGGCTAACGCGGTGGGGACATTGGGATAAAGTTTAATAGGGCGTAAGTTGACATATAAATCTAGGCTGCGCCGAAATCGCCCGCCTAAGACCCCCGCCTCCGTGCCATCGGGCAGACGCACATCGGGCAAGCCCGTTGGCCCTTTGAAAATGGCGTGGGCTTGGCGGCAAGCCATCATGGTTTCGGCAGGCAAGGCATCGCCATGCTTAAGATAAGTAGCGGCCCCTGCTTCATAAGTTGTTAGCTCAAACGTTAGGCTAGTTACTTGAGCCAGTTGTTGTAATACTTGGGTGGCAGCGGCCACAATTTCGGGGCCAATGCCATCGCCTGGAATAACGGCAATTTGATAAGTTGACATAGGTGAATTAGGAATTAGGAATTAGGAATTGGGAATTATAAACTCTAATTCCCAATTCCTAATTCCTAATTTATTTATTATTTAGAGTCTAAAAGTTTAGTGGTAAAGGTTTGGCCTTGTTCAGAAACCTCAACTAAAACAGGGTTTTCGTCTGGCCAGGGGTCTAGGTGGAGCAAACGACAGCGTACATAACGGCCAATTAAGGCCATGCTTGCCATGAGGGGAATGATGACTAATGCGCCTAAAATGCCCCAAAAGACGACTGAGGCGATAATCGCCACAAAAATAAGCCCTTCATTAAGCTTAAGCAAATAGCCCATAATGCGTGGGCGCAACCAAATCCCCTTAATTTGAATGAGGATAAAGTAAATAACCAAAATTGCCACCGCAAACCAAAAATTGGACAGGGGTAAAATAGTTGACCCTTGCGAAAAGGCCACTAATACGGCTAAAATTGCGGCCATAGTTGGGCCAACTTCAGGAATCACACTGAGCAGCCCCGTTAGAAAGCCCAATACTAACGCGCCTGGCAAGCCCATCAGCGACCAAACTATCATAAAGGTTACGCCCACAATGACCATGAGCAACAAAGTTCCCCACATATAGGCCCGCCACACGAGGTTAATTTCTTTAACCAACCGCTTAAGGTAAGGTTGCTCACTTTCTGAGGCCAAACTAACGAGCCAATCCAGCAAATGTTGCCCATCAAGTAATAAATAGTAAGTGCTAACTAGAATGACTAAGAGCCAGGCAAAACTGGTGGAGGTGCTTTCTATCATTAAAATCGCTTGTTCAGTCGGCAGTTGCATCGACTCATTACTCATCTCCATTAACTTCGTTAATTGTTCGCCCAAATGAATTTTTTGGTCAAAAATCACCAGGGGCTGGTCTAAGACCTCTTTAACGTGGCTTTCTAAATCAAGCAAATAGGCCGATAAACCACTGGTTTGGTTAATCACCACAGGCGTTAAAGCACTCGGAATCACCAAAACACTGGCAAGACAAATGTAATATACACCAAACACCGCCCATGCATGTGACAGGCGAAAATATGTTTTCGCCAACTTAACAAAGGGATGTAAAACATAAGCCAATAACCCCGCAATAATAAGCGGGTTTATCATGGTGTACACGATGTAGAAAAATATGGTCGCCAAAATAATACAAATTGCAACGATAATGGCACGGGTAAAGTTACTCCATTGAGTAGTGGGCATATTTTTGTAACCTCCAATGATATACTGCGCGAGGGTATAAATTAAACTTTGCTGGAGTGCAACGCTTTAGCTTTGCCACACTTAAAGAAGCACAAAGCTGAAGCGTTGCGACTCCAATTTGTCCCCTCATTATGACACAGTTAGCGGCAAGCTGCCAAATTTGCGGCGCGGTCAATTTTACCTGTCGGGGTTTCCCAAAATTGTGACAAAAAATAAAATTGACGCGGGATTTCATATTTAGTTAGATTTTGTTCCAATTGACTACGTAACGCCGTTAAAATTTCAGATAATAACGGCTCACCCTCAATCACCGCCACCACCATGTGGCCTAACTCGGCCTGGGGCAGCCCGCCCACAAAAAAGCGGCGATTTGCCAATAAACGCGCCAATGCCTGCTCCACCTGCTCCGCCTGCACCTTAATCCCACCACTATTTATCACATTATCCCACCGCCCTAACCAACGAAATGAACCGTCAGGGCGTAATTCTACGACATCATTGGTGATGAGCGTTTGATGTTGGCTTAATATTGAGGTAATGGTCAAGCAACCGCGTTCATCTTGCCCCAATATTACTTTAGATAACGGCCTAAAATAGTCATCAGCCAAATCGCCATTCAGCCGCCTTAAGGCTATATGGCTTACGGTTTCTGTCATGCCATACGTATGATAAATGGGGGCATGAATGGCTTGCAAATCATTCACTAACATTGCGCTCACCTCCGCCCCGCCCACCAAAATCGCCTTCATGCGATTCAATATGGCGATTTGTGACGGCGTTTCATGGATAATTTTGTGCAATTGCATCGGCACAAAAGCCGTAAAATCAACGTGGCTATCCGTTGGTAAGGTGGCTAAAGGATTACTACTCAGCGTGACCACCATCAAATTTAGCCCCAACTCTAGCCCCCGCACCAACATCATGCGCCCCGCAATGTATTGTGTGGGCAAACACACCAGCGCGCTGTCACCATATTGTAATCCTAATGCCTGCCCCGTCAAGCGCGCACTCGCGGCCATTTGCTCACGGCTAACCCTAATGGCTTTGGGCGCGCCCGTTGAGCCAGAAGTCATCAACTCAAACTCAGCTTGACCCATGAGCCATTGTTGGCAAAAATGTATTATCTCCCCGTCAGTCGGATTAAGGCAAGTTAAATCCAAATCAGGAAGTGTATCAAACGGGTAAACTTTGTCATTAAGCGTTAGACTAGGCATGGGCAGTGATGAATTAGCTAGTCATCGGATGACTAGAGACTCCACATTATGGAAATTTGGGATATTTGGAGAAATCGGGGGCGCGCTTCTCTAAAAATGCCTGCTTGCCTTCCTGCGCTTCCTCGCTCAGATAATAAAGCAATGTTGCATTTCCCGCCAATTCCTGAATCCCCGCTTGCCCGTCCAACTCGGCATTAAAGGCCGATTTTAACAGTCGCAACGCCAGCGGACTCTTCGCCATCATTTTGCGACACCATTCAATAGTCGTCTCTTCCAGTTGCTCTAACGGCACGACTTTATTGACCAAGCCCATGTCCAATGCCTCTTGTGCATCATATTGGTCACACAGAAACCAAATTTCCCGCGCCTTTTTCTGCCCGACCACCCGCGCCAAATAAGACGCGCCAAAACCACCATCAAAGCTGCCGACCTTCGGCCCCGTCTGCCCAAAGCGGGCATTCTCCGCCGCAATGGTCAGGTCACACACGACATGAAGCACATGCCCGCCCCCAATCGCCCAACCCGCGACCATCGCAATGACGGGTTTGGGGCATGAACGAATTTGCCGTTGCAAATCCAACACATTCAATCGAGGCACTTCATCTGTGCCAACATAGCCACCCACGCCGCGCACCCGTTGGTCGCCGCCACTGCAAAAGGCTTTGCCGCCCTCACCCGTCAAAATAATGACCCGCACATCAGGGTTTTGCCGCGCCAACTCCATGGCCGCCGACATTTCGGACACCGTTAAGGGCGTGAAGGCGTTATGCACCTCTGGCCGATTGATGCTAATTTTGGCAATGCCATCGTAATATTGATATAAAATTTCTTGAAATTCCTGAAGCGTTGTCCAGGGGAAATTACTTTGCATGATGTTATCCTTTGTTATGTGATTTATTAGTAGTCATCAGGTGACTGCTAGTCACCTGATGACTAGGCTACTCATTATGCCACAAATCAAATGATTACGAAAACTGCCCGCGTGGGAGAAATAAAAAAACGGCTACTGAGGCCGTTTTTTTTTGAGATGGTCATAAGTAAGTGAGCAAAAATTCTGCGGCAGACCTTTTTAATGATTTTCGTAGGGGCAGGGCTTGTCCCTGCCCAAAACGGGGCAAGCACAAGGCATTGCCCCTACGAAATGCCGCAAAACTTTTGCTTGGGTACTTAGTTTAGTTGAGGACTCGGCCTAGTGCGGCCTTTTAGCCGCGTGCAGTCAGGTTCTAAGGTAATGGCCTTTGTCGAATCCGTTCACCTTCTACAATAGTGAA
>Ga0316608_1001286_pt1 | contig 10232 bp, 7 predicted proteins | sample MIS2016152B_MG_FD_207673 | JGI IMG/M metagenome (GOLD analysis project Ga0316608, IMG submission 207673) | Microbial mat bacterial communities from Middle Island sinkhole, Lake Huron, Michigan, United States - MIS.2016.152B | ecosystem: Environmental > Aquatic > Freshwater > Lake > Sediment... | reverse complement strand
AGAATAATGCAAGACATACCAACAAATGTTGGAGAACACACAAATGGTTCTGCTGTACACATTGCCCTCCACCGTTATTTCATGCTGGTAGCGTTCGGGCTGGTGGTATAATACTGGCTAGTAGGCACACATTTTAGGCATTAAAATGACATCACGGCAATTGTATGAACTTCTAATTGGCGTGGCTGATGATGTTGGGAGTATTGGGGCAGTATCTTATGAAGAATTTTGTGTGGCAAATAGTATAAGCGATGCGTCTGATGTAGCTCGTGTCGAACATGTCAAACAAGACTACCTGTTAAATTCTATTGATCCAGGTATTCTTGTTGGTCTTTATAAGGATGCCATGCCTGATGTTATTCAATTGATGACTATGGTAAACACGGAAGTGGTAGAGGTCAGTTCACCCACAATAGTAACACTCGACGGAAATATTGTGGGGGATGAGTCTGATTATTGCGGTTTAGACTCTCTAATATCATTTGAGGGACCAGAGGTTCTACTCCAATCATTTATACCAGCGTTTTTCAGCGACGTTCATATAGTTGATTTTTTCCTAAAGTACTTCCATGAAGATGTTCGTGGAGAAGTGGCGACAAGGTCGTTAGTCACGTACTGCGAGAACAGGACAGAGAACATTGTTTGGGTGATGCTCGATAACAGACACCCATATTGGACTGTATCTAACGGCGGCGATTCACGGATGTCAAGTATGATCGTCGGTGGGGATACCAACCGTGTAGTAGCGAGATATATTGAGGTTAGTGAATACCTGGCTGCTTGGGACTCCAACAGGTCGAAGATTCGTATCGGCAGAGCTATAGGAATGTTAGAGAAGTTATCATCCCACTATGGCAACGGTAGCACAACGTTGCTTAACGCTATTTCAGAATTAAAGGGCAGATTAGATGGAAGAAAACTCAGATAAAAAACAAGCACTACTAATTGCGGCAATCAATAGTGCGATTATGGAAATTTGTACCCCAATGAACATAATCAGGGACACCCATTCCATCCGTTTAAAGAATTCGCAGGGTGCTCGGCATTCAACTTTTATCAACTCATTACTAAAACATCGTGGAGAATTCAAGCCTTACGAAGTTGCCTCTCCCACAGAACTTGGCGACCATGCTTACAGACAGTATGTCCCATTCAATCACAGATGCGTATCTGCCTACTCAACCAGCTACGCCCAATTAACACATGCTGTAAAAAAGGCATATTCACGTACTCAAGGTGTCACGTTTCACGACTTGAGAACATTGGCGCACGAGACCAACGCACTTTCTGAACACATGCCAGAAATGACGTTCGTAGCCAGTCTGTTGTTAATGTCGATTGTTGGGGCTGAGGTCAATAAAAATCGGGATTCTTTGCCGAAAATTGGATACACATATTACGACGATTTGCCAGATTATTCAGACAGCGATATCTCCGACATGGCAGTCAAGTTGTTTCAGAGTGGTACTAAGCTCGATGCATTTCCGATGTCTGCGATAGACTTCCATGTTGCTGAGAATTTTCATAAGGGGACTAATAAAGCAATCCTTCGCAAGATCGTGCTTCCAGAATTTTCACGGGCTTGTTCGAGATTGGGGCTGGGACACGAAGACATCATTGAAGAGTTCAAGCAACGGACAGATTTGTCTCGCTTCATCAACAGTCTGTTTAACTATGTTGCGGCGTTCATAGCAGTGAGTGTGTTGTACACTGACGACAGATTTTTGACAGGATTCGGGAATGTCAGACCGCCACATTCTGGGTTTGCGTTGAATTTCACGTATCAATCGGCAAAATCTATGGAAGCGGTTGTGCTGCATACTGCAAGAAACCCATACCCAAGCGATGCTGCATCACTCAAGGTGAAAGTTTTATGTGAGACTCACGGGGAGTACATTGGAAGAATAGCGAAGGGGATTGAGTATTTCGCAAAATGCGGAGCAAATGCACATTTGAGAGGAAAAGAGGGGGTGCTTCCCAATGGGTTGAAACCGATGTATCTGTCACACGTGTTCGCAAATCACGTCGGTAGTGACGACCCAAATCCAGACGGTATTGTTGGTAAGGACATTGATAAGAACGAGCTTATAAATGGCGGACGCATTTGCAACGTTGTTACGTGGATGGTCGGAGGCATGTACATTATGCCATCAACACCTATGACGTATGCGACAGGGCTGTTTAAGTCAAAATACAATGGAGACGACACAAAATTAGTGAAGAAAGTCCCTGTGTCGTCAAGCGTCTCTTGCTTCTTGACCAGTGTAGCTGATGCGAGTGAAGGCATAGGTGGAATGATGGGAAGCAGTTGTGTCTACTCATCCGGTGGCGGCGGTATGTCACATTATATGGGAGGCATCCGGGCTGGTGGAAGTCCAATATCCAAAGGAGGGTTCTCCCCGTCAGTAATTGATTATGCAAACCCATTGCATGCTGTAGGTCCATTTGTCAATCAGGGGAGTCGGCGGGCTACGTCGATTTTGATCTCACTCCCGATACACCACCTTGATGTTAGACAGTTGATGGATATCCACAAACCAAGAGCAGCGAAAACGATACTGTTTTCAATATATTCAAGTATTGTCATCTCTGACGGGTTTATGCGAAGTGCGGCACAGGGTGGGAAATGGTTGTTGCTCTCTCCATCGTTTTATGATCGTGAACGGACATACGAGTTTCGGAAACAGACAGAAGAGGAAACGGCGCATATCAATGAAGTATTACGCCACATGCACAACAAACACGGGTTCGATCTACACAAGTACGTGAAGACTGCTAACCTGTTCACACCAGAAATTTACGATCCAAACCACAATGAGAAATATTTTGCGTTAATCGAGTTGGCTGTTAAATACGAGGATGTGTTTTTGGCGATCACTGGAGCGCATGGAAATTTTGCGATTGTGGATTCAATGGAATTGTTGCAGAACATCGCTGCGTCCATGATGCAGTTTTCTAAACCTTGGTTGGTGTTTTATGACAATTTTAACAAATCGTACCCACTGATATTCAATGTACCTTCGTCCAATCTGTGCACCGAGATAAAGACTGGATTCTTCTCGGCAGAGAATAAATTCTCAGGTCTTGAAGGGAAGCAGTTAGATGCTACATGTGTGTTGTCCAACATAAACATGGAGGGAATGGCGGATGTAGTAGATGGGGTTGAGTATATGCATCTGGATTTACTGTCGTATGCGTCTATGGTGTGCACAGATATGCTGAATGCGGTAACGTTCGGAAACAAATATCCAGACCAAGGTAACTTGATCACAGCTTTTGGTCTCAGACCAATCGGGATCGGAACGTTCGGGATGCAAGAGGTGTTGTGGAAGCTGGGGCTTGGGTACTCTGATATAAAATCTCTAGCCCAGAAACTTCTATTCAGACATGTGATCAATGTGTCAGCAGTCTCAAGATCACTTGCTCTACAACCTGAAGCAGAACGTCAGGGCATACCTAACTTTGAGGATGTATTCAATTTTGACGAAGATACATCCATGAGAGTAACAACTGCGTTCAAGCGGTCGTCGTACACTCCTTTAGCGCAGCATTCAGGTTCCACAATGGTGCACGAGATAGATAAGGCACTTGTTGGGACTGGTGCTGAAATCACGTTGGAGGAATGCAGACGATTTATGAAACGGTGGGTCAATGGTGTTGTTGGCAGATCACTAAACTCCGTTCTGACATCATGCCAACCTACGGCAAGTTCGTCCAAGGTTGCGGGAGTTACGGCTGACATGCCAGTGAAGTTCTACTTTCCAGCAGTCGACACCGTCACGTCTCGTGCAGGGGCTAGAGTTGAGTTCTACATCGTTGAAGCCTTGAGGGCGGCTGGATGCAGTGCTACCGGCATCAAGAGGATTGTCCAATACATCAAAAATTCAGGAGGCACACTTGCTGGAGTCAGTGCAGCGTTCAGTGTTGAGGACGATACCACAGGGTTTAATGATGCCTTGATGCGGATAGAAAAAAGATTCAAAACTGGGTTCGAGCTAGATCAAGAAGTTGTTATAGCCAATACTGTGGCAGCACAGCATTGTGTATCTCAAACCATCAGCCATGATTCGTACTTACCAAAAGGGGCAACAGGAGACGATGTTCTGACATTAATTATGAGATGCCATGAGGAGGGGGTCAACACGATGTACTATGTGTACACCCAAGGTGCTGGTGATCTACATGAGAGTGTACGAGATATGGTGACTATCCACGATTCTGTAGATGGTGGTGAAGAAGTTGTGAAGCAGTGCTTAATCGACAATCCAGATTGTGAGGCTTGTCAATAATTAACGGCGGGGGATGACCTCCCCCTCAAAAACAAGAGGAAGATATGCAAAACACAGTGAAATTTAAAGCGTCAGAACACGTGGCTATGCCATCGTTCATGTGGGCTATCGTAGCCATTTTTGTGATCACCGCTGTTAGTGTGGTGGTTGATTATATTGTTGGTGCGAATCGTCACAGTCTAAGTATTGCATGGGACACCAAAGTGATGTTGTTGCTTAGAGGCTCATTATGCATCTTTGCGTCGATTGCGGTGTACCTTGTGTATCGCTACGTTGTCATGTTTAAGGCGACATACTCACACCCATTTTTGGCGATGTGCTCAGTCAAAGGAGCGTTTAATATCACTGACTATGCGGTTTACTTGAACAAATTCGTCTTCGGTGTCAAGAAAGATGGTGGAATTGTCAACAATGGTGTTGTAGTGTCTATACCAAAAGGCGGTGTGGCTTTGAGAGGGGAGATAAAAGACCTTTATCTGAAAGATCGGGCAGGAAGTGGGTCTGGCTGGATAAACATACACCAGAAGCTGGACGATATCAACCATTTAATGGTTGCTGTTGGGTTTTTGCTCGCAGCATCCATGCTCTCTTTTAGCAGTTTGCTGATTTATTCGGCAATCGGTGCAGAGAATGGTGGTTTCTATTTTGCTTTTGCGGCTACAATTGCTATGTTATTTTTGGTCGTGTTCATGAACTTGAATCTGAGAACCCCGCAGTGGTGGTCTGTAATATTTGATCTTAAAAGTAAATATGATCACTTCATCACAGAAGCGTTTGACGGGTTAGCTGTCGCCAACATGGTACAGTCTGCTAGAGATGCTGAGAGTCTGGCTGCGGTCAATGCCACTGTATTGAAGCAGCACAGATACATTGTTGATATTAAATACCGGTTCAACAGCGATGTACTTTGGGTTTTGGCGTTGGTTGTTTTCGCGAATGCTCTACCATATTTGGCACTTGTTGTAGCAGGATTCGTGCAGGAGTGGTGATAACATCAATCTACACAGGTTCTGGAAAGTCTCTAAAAATAACTAGGGCTTATCGGAACCTGTTGGCAGCACTGCTTGGTGAATGTTTGGAGGGAGGCGTCCTACCGTTAGAGCGTCTCTCAAAGAACATTTGTGTAGTGCTGCATACATGCGACCTAGACGCTGGGTGGGCTGAGGTTACATTCGGTGTCAGGGAGAACTTAGATAAAAGTGGAAGGAAGTACAAAATACTTCCTATTGATAGTGACTATTACAGGGCGCATGTGAAATGGAACAGGAAGAGAAGTTAATCTTTGGGGAGACAGACCTCAAATTGAGGATTTACAGAATAAAGTTTGGAACAACACCAGCAAATATTAGGATGTACGCATTCTCTATAGTTAGAAATGATCTGAGTCACGTAAACGAGATGTCCGAGCATTTAGTGACGGCTGGTACTCTTTCTATAGCTTTCATACGAGAGGTGGCAAGGGCTAGATTGGAGTATGGGATAACTGAGGGCAAGGTTGAGTTCGATGGCTACCATGAAGTACCAATCCCATTTTCTCGTGAGGTGCGGGGCTCTCCAGAAGATTCTGTAACTTGTAACTTGAGTTGTTACAAGAAATATGCATCAATACTAATTAGTATGTTACGCCCTGATGTGCCTGGATTCTTAGTGATCGATTATATGGAAAGCACTGAATTGTGGAGAAAATTCAGACGGAATGGGGCTATGTTGAGAAAGTTCTCCGACCCTAATTTTAGTATCATAACTTTTTCAGTAGTTCCGTTGAAAGGGGTGTCGTCTGACCTGGAGGAGATGTCTAAAGCTATATTGACAAGATTCTTATCACCACCACCCAAGTTAGAAAATTGGGAGTATGTACTGAAAGTTGGGAAATACGAGTGGTTGAGAAAATTTTACAGTCCGTTGTTCTACATGGGGGTGTTTTTGCTCATATACATACCGCACGACTTGATGCGGGTGTTTAGGATAATGACAGCCCTGAAAAGTGTATATCCCTACCCCTCACTATTAGACAGGCATTCGTATCTGTGGGAGGTTGTGGATGATAAGTGTGTATTTGTGTGGAAGTTGCTTCACAGTAACGTGGCTGTTATTCAATTACCAAAAAAGAAGAGGAATCATCATAATGCTAACCTTTCATATCGTTAATGGAAGCGACGGGAGTTCGGTGGTTGAGGCGTTTAAGGACTTTTTCAAAGTCGATAACGTTGGGGACGTGTTCACAAAGAATTCAGGCAGTGTGAAACTGAACACAGATTTTCAAGTTGAGCGTCTGCGGCGGCTGATTTTGTTGATTAATGAGTTGTACACGAATGGTCGCACCTTCAATATTGACCTCCACAACCCTGCACGCAGCGGTGCGACCGAGATGTACCCATTGAGAGGAAACTTTAACAAGCTCTACGAAGATGGGTGTGATTTTGATCGCCGTCTTGAGAAGTTGACCAATGAGTTCTTCCAACCTCTTTTAACTGGTGGCAAGCGAAATGCAAAAGTAAAAGGGGAAAGTTACATAGAAAACACGTTTGTTACAAATCGCGTGGCGAGTGTGTTCGATAATGGACTACACACAGAAATGGATATTCGTGACATCGCAAAAAATGTGACACACGAGATTAAGTCCGCAATAGATGCTTGCCATGAAGTGATCTGGTACAAACACGCTGTTGACTCGTTATTGGATGTCGTACAGAAATTCAAAATGTGTTTGAGTGCTAAAGCCTATGAAACCCAGTCTGAGATGACAGTAGAAGAAACTGATTTGGCGTATCGACGTGTGGGTGCAACAACTAGGTTCGAGAACCTCCCTACTGGATGTGAAATAGTTCGCCACGTGATGAAAGTCCCCGATCTGTTGTCAGACTCTGAATTGGGAATATTGTTAAGCCTGTACACGTTTTCTAGTCGTGGCGGTCAATGGCGTTCGCGAGAGTTGCTAATGTTGGAATCATTTGGGTCTAAGTTGAACGACATATTCTCTTTGTATGGGAACAACGTTCTTGCAGACCCATTTAAACACATCCGCAATGCAGTGATGCATTTTTTGCCAAGAAATTTATCGAGACACAAAGACGGCATTTTTTACGCTATCAGGACTGTTGAGCTAATGTATGGCTACACCCAGAGTTCCCCTGAAGCACAGGAAAGTAGAAGCGAAATTGCTGCTTTCAATAAAGCCAATCACGAGAGTGCTGGGGTGTGGAAAAACAAAGCTACTGCAGTCCCAGAATCAAGAACCGTATCTTATATGGGATACCACTCCCTCACTGAAATTGTCCATCCAGATCAGTTTCTAAAAGATCGTGAGTTCAGATTGAATGACCTAACATCACTGTATCCATGCGAAGGGAATCATTGTACCCTACACCAGTTCTTAAGATTAGTGGTAGGCAGTAAGGATAAGGCGTTGCCCACTTTTATCCAATGTGCAGAGAATGATGACGGAAGCCTAACCCCGTTAGCTGGTCACAACATTATTGAATTCATACGTGGCATTTGTGATTCCACGATGGATGATAATGTATCGCCGTTTGGACAAGGGACTGGTAGTAGGTATATTGACGTGTTCGGCACAGAATTGTATGGCTGCCACCCTCTACACTCAAAAGCACCACGTACAGGGAAGATAGGTTTAGGGATTACAACAGTTGTAGATTGGGTCATGAGACAGGGTGCGTTAAAGATGGGGTGCGCAGACATAATAAAACGTGTCCATCTTTCTCAAATGCTCGAACTCTCCCCCGTTATGGAACACGCAGTTTCGGTAATTGCCACGAAAGTGCCTAAGACTGGCAAAGTTAATATGACCCATTTCGGAACAGGGGTCGACGAGATGATGATGTGGGAGGATGCCAGAAACACAAGAATGTACAACAAATATCTGAATTTCATCAGGGGGGAGTATGATGGTGGACAGCTAATGTTGGATATATTTGCACATTCATCTATGGAATCACTTGAATACGGACACCCGAACTATTCGTTATATGTAAAACTGGCACCCAAGTTTAGTGCGTGGATGGACAAGACGCTAAAGAAATTTTCCAGAATGTATGCAGAGCCTTGTGTACTGAAAGCTAACGTGATCAAGTTTCTGCTCACAATTAAGGAGACTATAAAGAGGTTCTCTGTGCAGGCTAATCTTTCTGATGACAATGCGGAGATCATGTACAAGAAGCTCTTCATCCAGCCGCAGGAACGTTTTTGCGTAGAATCTCCAATCAGACTTTTGTCAGCATCCAGTTGTATTCCTCCACCATCAAATAATATTGTTGGTGTGGATATTTTGACGTTATACGATTACAGACTGATTGCTTTAGTGACAGCAATTCTTCTTCAGTATTTGGAGTATAACCCTGAGAAGTGCAATGAGGAGGAGGTAGTACGTGCGACCATTGACGCATTGGAGTATTCAGGTGTGGTGCAGGCAGTTGTGGATAACATGTCTCCTATGTACACGTTCGGCACTTGGCTGAAGGGGGACAAGGGTAACAAACTTAAACTGAAACAGAATCCTATAGTGACAATCGAGTCATTTGATACAATCGCATTTCTAAGTCGTAAATTCGACATCTAGCTCAACGTATTTCAACCGCCCCGCCCAACAGCGGGGTTGAGGATGTGACATGAATTATCAGAAGAATATCCCATTTTTATCCAACTCGATCCCACAAAACTCAAAATTCTTGGATCACATCGTGGCATCGTTTTTCGCAGAACTGTGGGTGAAGCATTCAATGAGCATAGGGGTGGACATAATTTCACCAAAGAAGCTACACACCGTAGTGTCGTCATTCTATGGAGACCAAGCTGCCCTGGATGCTGCGTATAGCAAAGTGTCTGAGGTTCGCCCACATGCAAACATTTTCACAGCAAGTTTTAGAACCATGTTACAAGTAACAACAGAAAAGCGGGTGGAGATTATGGCAATGTTGGGCAACATCTCAACAGGATTGAATTTCAATCTGGCTAAAATCGCCCAGAAGAGTGGTGCGAAATCAGAACGTGCTCTAGTTGAATTGAACAACGCAATTCGTACAGTGTCAAAAATGATCAGACTCACTTGGGTGGACGACAAGGAACTGTTCGAGATGCTTGCTATCTACATGAAGTACGTTGTAAGACGCACATACTCCCCACTGTGGAACACAATTTTGGTGGAGCGGTACATCCAGACGTCTGGATTCTTGGGACGGATTGAAAGTGGGCGGTGGTATGGTTCAGAAGATTTATGTGAGTTTTTGAAGGACTATGACCACACACTTTTGCGCTGCATGACTGCCAAACTTATCATGATGATGACATCGTCTCCCAAGATCGAGAAAGTTCAGGGATTGATGTCTAATACACGTTATGCCCCGATTGATATTGTATCTATGTTTCGTGTGATGGATATGTGGGGGGAGGCGAAGAATCAACTCCAAACAAGACTGAAAACGGCTATAATCAACACTTTCACAAGATATCCCGCTATGAAGCAGGAAATTGTAGACCACGCAAAGGAAATTGTGGGGGAGGCTTCTTTCACCGGGAGTGGAGTACCAGAACTGGCTTTAGCAACAAAGATGTCTGATCCAAATGTTGTGCTTCAACTTGTGGACGGGAAGGATGCTACAGCGATTGCATCATTACTGGCTGTTGGGCACTACAAACTGCACAAAGATTACTACGTTAAGCTGATTTCAACTGCGATGGTTGTTGCAGCAGACTCTTTTTGTACGATCAATAAGAAGCATGGGATGCGGAATAGACTTGTGCGCCAATTGCGTAAAACTGTACAGTCGAAAGCATTGCCGTTATTTGAGCAGAGTGGGGCGTTCAACACGGTGACTATGAAGGTATCCCCGATTACGTGTATTGGAGAATACTATAAAATTGATTTGTTTGAACTGGGAGGTCTTTTCGATCTCAAAGATTTGCTCAAGCAGAAGGTCATTTAATGGA
>Ga0316608_1001285_pt1 | contig 10234 bp, 7 predicted proteins | sample MIS2016152B_MG_FD_207673 | JGI IMG/M metagenome (GOLD analysis project Ga0316608, IMG submission 207673) | Microbial mat bacterial communities from Middle Island sinkhole, Lake Huron, Michigan, United States - MIS.2016.152B | ecosystem: Environmental > Aquatic > Freshwater > Lake > Sediment... | reverse complement strand
CAGCTCCAATTTCAACATCATCTTCAATTAATGTTCTGCCACAACTTACAAGTTTTTCAAAATGCGTTTGAAATTTTTTATAATAGAAAGCATCTGCTCCAATTACACAATTTGCATGTATAATTACATTATCTCCAATTATTGTATTAGAATAAAGTACAGTTCCGGGAAAAATTATACAATTATTTCCAATTTTTACATCATTAGCTATTACAACATTACGATGTATTTCTGTATTTTTTCCAATTTGAATACTATTGATATTTTCAAAACTTTCGGTATAAAAAGTTTCTTTAATTTTATATTTATTTACAAGTCTATTATAATCTCTAAAAGGTTCATTACTAATAAGTAAACCTTTGTTTTCTGGACATATAACTTCTTTATTAATTATAATAAAACTTGCTTTTGAATTTAAAGCTTTATCATAATACTTTTGAATATCAACAAATGTCAAATCACCATTTTCAACTTTATGAATTTCATTTATGCCGGTAATTATCATTTCAGGATTACCTATATATCTGATATTTAAATATTCAGCGGCATCTTTTAATTTTAGTGGAACATGCAATTTCATATTTATAATATTAAAAATAGTACTCAAATTTATTTAAATACTATTTTGTGAATTTTATTTTAATGTTATTTTAAAATTTAGTAATTCGTTACTTTCCTCGTAATTCAATTAATTTAAGATATTTGCAAATAAATAACTTACCAATGTTAAATTATTGAAAGAAAACAATCTAAATAAGCAAAGTTGTTATGTGTTTTTTAAAATTTATAGTACTATTGAAAATTCAAATACATTTAAAAATGTGTACTTTGTATGAAAAAAAATTATTTAATCATTTAAATTATTCATTTTTTATCACTTTATTTTTGTGCAACAACCAACATTTCATAATCTTTAGTTGTTAATTTATCGTTTCGGCTGAAAGCTCCGAGTTTTGCACCATAAATGTCAATTGTCTTATATCCAATAGATTTGAGGAGCCATGTAATTTCGCTTGGAACATAATATCTTTCATTTGAACTCAATGTTTTTTCAATGCCGCTATCGTCGGTTACATTAAAAGTTGATTTATCTCTAAAAGTCATTAAATCAAATGTATTTACGTTGTTGTTCATAGTTTCGGAATTTGAGTTAATAAAATCGGAAACAGAATTAAATAAAGGAAATAAACCGTTTAAGGTTGTAAAGATAATTTTTCCATTGTCCTTTAATGCTTTAAATGTATTTTTCAAAATTTCGAAATTCATTTCATCGGTTTCCATTAGAGGGAAAGCACCTTCACATAGCATAATAACTAAATTAAACTCGTTAGAAAAGTTAATTTCTCTTGCATCAGCATTAATAAAATTTATTGATACTTTTTGCTCAAATGCTTTTTGTTTAGCTCTATCTAATTGAGAGTTTGACAAATCTACTCCAGTTACATTATACCCTCTTTTAGAAAGTTCAATAGAGTGTCTACCTGTACCACAACCTAAATCCAATATTTTCAAAGACTTATCGAATTTTATTTCTTTTTCGATAAAATCACATTCGTTTAGCGTACCTTGTGTAAAAGTTTCACTATCGTATTTAAAACCGTAGTTTTCAAATAATTCTTCGTACCACTTTTTCATATTGTAGTATTTTTTTTGTATTATTTAACTATATTCAAATTTTGCATGTTTCTAATTGTAAAAGGTTTATATTTTAACTTTGCAAAATACAAAAACATAAATCCAATTTTCGTATAAAATGCTAAAATTTGTCATTTTCTTCTATTAATTTAATTTCTTCTGATGTTAATTCGTAAATTTCATAAACCTTTTGTTTATATCAGAATATGCTTGATTTAATTGATATTGCAATTCGTTGATTTCTTTTTGAAATTTCAAATAAAAAGAAATCTATCTAGTGTCATGTCAATCATTAATTGACGTATAAATTTCAGGTGAAAACACCTGAAATGTGCAGATAATGTTGCACTTGTCAGGTGTTTTCACCTGACAACTTTCTCTTGACATGACACTAGCAGTTTTAAGATATTTATTTACAATTGATTTCTGAAATATTGACATATTTTAATCTCATAATATTATGGTTCAAAGATAATTATTTTACTTTAAATTTGATGTTTTTAAATATATTTTGTTTTTGAAAAAATGTCGATTTATTTTTAATAAACATAACTAAACTACTCATTAAAAATAATTTCCAAAAATGCAAAAATGTTTTTCATTAACCTAAATTTAAATATATATTTTAACTTAAACAAAACTTTTATTCACTAAACTGAAAAGAGTATGTAATCATTTTACTAACTAAATGCCATATATATATAATAATTTAAATATGAATATTTTCAAGTGGTTGTTTTAATTTTATTTGCTTAAAATATGTTTTTAATTTTTTACAATTTTTCAGAAAAAAATAATATTTTTGTAAATATAAAGCAATTCAACTCAATTTCGAAAATTTTGATGAATTGTTATTATCTATCAGCTAACTTATTAACTTTTAAACTAATGCTTATAAATATTTCTAACAATCCAATTGAACAGTGGAGTCAAAAACAAATTAATTCAGCAAAATTGCAATATGGAGAAATATTTGATTTACAGCCTCCTGAGATAAATCCTGAATGGGATACTTCTGAAATTACGCTGACTGCTATTGAGTTTACAGAAAAAATAATTGAAGAAATAAAAAAATCGAAAGATTCAAAAAATGCTGTACATTTGATGGGTGAGTTAACGTTTTGTTTTTCAATGTCAGTATTATTACACGAAAAAAATATAAAATGTGTAGCATCAACAACAAATAAAATTACTAGGATTGGCGAAAATTGTATAGAAATTTCAGAAATTGAATTTGTTAAATTCAGAGAATATTTTTAGAACTTAAATTTATTTGACTATTTTACAGATATTGAATCAATTAGAAATTTAAATATTTTTTTATACCGACCTTAAAATTTTATTTTACGAATAAAAAATTTTATTTTTTCAAATTGAACAGAACGATTATATTAATATAACATAAACATAAAAATAATGAAAAAGCAAATTTTTATACTTTCTTTATTTCTAATATTTTTAGGTTGTTATGCTCAGAAAATAAAATTAAATGAAGCAAACGTACAACACTGGACTGGTGGAGTATGTTGTATTTCAGGGGATAATTATACAATTCAATTAGAAATTGCTGATACTTTAAATTTTATTGTTATAGATACAATATGGATTGGCAATAAGTTTTATATCGAAAATGGTGATAAACAATTTACAGCAGAAAAGTTAATTTCAGAAGGAAAAACTATTTATAATATTAAAGTTTCAGAATCAACCAATACTAAAAATAAAGGTTATCCCGAAATGGAAGTTGTTGAAAAACAATCAAGTACTTATCCTCCAAATTATAATGGACAAGCTTGCGTGTATTATTACTTAAAAAATAAAAGACAAATTATTGAAATTGATAGTTTTATACAACTTCCTAGATTAGCTTACCCTTAAAAAAATCAATCAGGATAAATAATTTCAATTTCACTTTTTTGTCGTTTTTTTAACAAATTTTTTGAAAATTGTGTCATTAGCAAACCACTAATAACTATAGCTATTCCTAAAATATTGTAGAAAGTAAATGTTTCGTGCAGGAAAAAAAATGCAAAAATTGCCGTAAAAACAGGAATAATATTTGCAAAAATATTTGCTTTTGTAATTCCCAGATGCTTAATTCCATATATAAATAAAATATAAGCAAGAGTTGACCCAAAAACTGCAAGTTCCATAAGAGGAATAAACGGTTCAAGTTTAAAACCTATATTCATAAAGTGTTTTAAATCAAGAATTAAAAATGCCGGAATAAACCAAATAATTCCAATAGCATTTTGGTAAGTAATTATGGTGTAAACATTATATCTTCCCGCCATTTTTGAAATCATTACCGAGTACATAACTGCACTAAATACTGCCAAAGTTAAAAACAAAATACCTGATGTTGAGGCAGCTATGCTCAAATCATCTTTTAAAATAACAAGAAAAACTCCAATAATTGAAATTGTTATTCCAATTAAATTTACAGGTGAAAATTTTTCTTTTAAGAAAAAATATGCAGCAATTGGACTAAAAAGCGGAATTGTGGAAATTATTACAGATGTTACAGTTGACGAAACTTGCATTAATCCGTAATTTTCGCCTATAAAATACAAAAATGGTTGGAAAAAAGCCAGTAAAAACATCTTTTTAACATCATTTCGGTTCATTCGTTCAACTTTTTTCATCCAGATATTAATGAAAAGCAGGAGAGCAGTTGAAAGTATCAGTCTAAACATAACTGTTGTAGAAGGATTGTAAAATGCTAGAACTTTTTGCGACCAGATAAACGAATAACCCCAAAATAGCATTGCAACGAGCATTGCTATATAAACTTTTAAACTCTTTGACATTTTAAATTATTTGTGTACAAAATTCAATTTAATATTTTATAAATCAGTTATAGTAATTTTAATTTTTTATGCAATTTGAATTATTTTATTGATAATTCTCTAAGGATTATACCTCGAACTATTGTAAATTAAGTTATAATCAGTTATTTCCATTAATTCTTTAATTGTAATATTTTTATTATTATCCATATATGATTTAACAATTTGATATCCAATATATACACCTGCTCTTGGAGCAGAATTATTATGAAAAGGGGTTGTAAATGGAGCATCGCCTGTAAAAGTCTTAATATCAATAATTACATTAGTGAAAATAATTTTTTGTTCTACCATATAATCCCAAACTTCTTTCTCGTAACTCTCTACCCAACTGTATTGTTGGTTTGAATAACCCCACTTCAATGTGTCGTTAGTTTCGGGCAGCATTGCATCTAAAAAGTACTGAATTCGACCTTCGTAAACAATGTTGGATAACAGAGTATTAACTGAATCGTTAAATGGAAATTCGCCCATTGCCCAAGCTCGCATACAATCAACACCTATCATGTTTTTTTCCATTTTAAACTTCATATATTGGTCAATTCCAAGCTGACTGTAAATTATACAATTTTTTCCAAGATATTTATCCAGACTTATTCCAATAACAGAATCGGTTGTAAATACTGACATTCCTACTGCTGAAATGCAAGTAAATATTCGTGGAATAAGTTTTTCCGGAAAATAATATTTGTAATGTTTAAAAGCATTAGTCAGCACATTTTCAATAGAATCTGTACTAGGGAATGTTTTTTCAACATAATTATTTAATCCAGATGATGAGCAATAAATATGAAATTCGTATACTTTATCAGGATATTCAATTTCGCTGGGATTTCCAATTCCAATTATCTCATTATTATACAATTGAAAAAAGTATCCATAATTTTTTTCAAGGTCTGGAATTTTAAGATAAATGTTTTGTTTGTTTAATTCAGAAAATTCTAAATCAAATCTTTTAAAATCAAGGATTAAATCAACATTTGAAATATCAATATCAAATTTATTTGTTTTACACGATGTAAAAATCAGTAAAATTAAAGAGAATAAAAATAAGTTTTTGTTCATTTTTAATAATATATTTTCAGAAAACATCTTTTACAAAAAAATAATTAATTTGCAAATAACCAATTATTTCGGAAGTTCAAAACTGCCGGTAAGTAATTCTTCAAAATTTTATAAAAATAAACAGCAGACCTATAAGCCGGATTCTGTCAAAGTTCTGTCATTTGTCTTGAACCGATTTCACAATCAGCCTCTACGACCTACCCTCCAACTAAGACGAGCAGTCCTTAAACGTTGGTTTACATGGTCTTTCAACTCGCAAGATGTACGGCTACTACAGTTGCCTGCAATACCGGTGAGCTTTTACCTCGCCTTTTCACCCTTATCCCTAAGGACGGTTTTTTTCTGTTACATTGCTATAACCTCGCGGCTATCTTCGCGTTAAGAAGTGCGATGCTCTGCGTTGCCCGGACTTTCCTCTGCAATTCATACGATATGCAGCGACAGAAGAATCTGCTGTTATTTTTTTTTATCTAATCTTTAGAATTTAATAGTTATTCATCAGTCTATTGTAATATGTTTGAAAGGTTATTTCAAAAATAATACCTGCTAAAAAGTTCCATTTTATCAAACAACCAAATCCACAACCACCTAAAACTAGTTACCTAATCACCTAACTACCTAAAAACTAATGACCTAAAGCCTAACTACCTAAACACTTAACTACCTAATTACCTAACTACCTAAAACCTAATGCCTAAAACCTAATTTCTAAAGTTATTTTCGTTTAATGCTCTAAGGTATTGTTCCAACGAATATTCGTCAGAATAAATAACTTGTCGAGCTTTGCTACCTTCAAATGGTCCAACAATTCCGGCAGCTTCAAGCTGGTCAATAATTCTTCCGGCTCGGTTATAACCTATTGACAATTTGCGTTGTATTAATGAAGTTGACCCTTGCTGACTCATAACTACAATTCGTGCAGCATCTTCAAAAAGTTCATCTTTTTTAGATAAATCAACATCTTTTGAGCCACCTTCATTTTCGAAAACAGGTTCCGGCAACTCAAATGCACAAGGATAACCTTGCTGTCCTTGAATATATTGTGTAATTCTTTCAAGTTCTGGTGTATCAATAAATGCACATTGAATTCTGATAAGGTCGCTTCCTTGTGTTATCAGCATATCACCTCTACCTATCAACTGATTAGCACCCGGACTGTCAAGAATTGTTCTTGAGTCAATCATTGAAGCAACTTTGAAAGCAATTCGTGAAGGAAAGTTTGCTTTGATAACTCCCGTAATGATGTTAGTAGAAGGTCGTTGTGTTGCAACAATTAAGTGAATTCCAACAGCTCTGGCAAGTTGAGCTATTCTGGCGATTGGTAATTCCACTTCTTTTCCGGCTGTCATTATTAAATCTGCAAATTCATCTATAACAAGCACTATATAAGGAAGATAATGATGCCCATTATGTGGATTTAATTTTCGTGCAACAAATTTTTCGTTATATTCTTTTATGTTTCTGACTTGTGCTGCTTTAAGCATATTGTAGCGATTATCCATCTCAACATTCAGCGAGTTTAAAGTATGGATAACTTTTTGATTATCTGTTATAATAGCTTCTTCTGAATCTGGTAATTTTGCTAAATAATGTTTTTCAATTCTCTCGTAAAGTGTTAATTCAACTTTTTTAGGGTCTATAAGAACAAATTTAACTTGTGACGGATGTTTTTTATATAAAATTGATGTTATAATTGCATTTAAGCCAACTGATTTACCCTGTCCTGTTGCACCTGCAACCAGCATGTGAGGCATTTTTGTAAGGTCAAAAACATAAGATTCGTTTGAGATTGTTTTTCCAAGTGCAATTGGTAATTCAAATTTGCTTTTCTGAAATTTTGCTGATGAAAGTACTGATTTCATCGAAACAATTTCAGGTTTTTGGTTTGGAACTTCAATACCTATTGTACCTCGACCGGGCATAGGAGCAATTATACGAATACCTAATGCTGAAAGACTTAATGCAATATCATCTTCTAAATTTTTGATTTTTGAAATTCTTACTCCCGGTGCAGGAATTATTTCGTATAAAGTAATTGTTGGACCAATTGTGGCTTTTATTTTTGTAATTTCTATTTTGTAATTTGCCAGTGTTTCAACAATTTTATTTTTGTTACTTATTAATTCTTCGTTAGTTACTTCAGAATTTTCGCTTTTGTGGTCTTCAAGAAGTTCAAGTGGAGGTAGAGTAAAATGCGACAAATCCAGAGTAGGGTCATAATCACCTAATTCAATATCCTGTTCTGTTGTAATATCTTCGTTTTTTTCGACCATTAAATTATGTCGATTATTTAATTTATCGTCAAGAATTTCAGCACTTTCGTGAATAATCTGATTGTGTGTTTTTGTATCTTCTATTTCAAAACCAAGGTCTTGTTTTTCTTTTCCATCATCGGTTAATATATATTTTTTCTTGTCAACCGTCATTAATATTTCATTGGTATCCATATCAATAACATTCTTATTAAATCCTTTTTTTGCAGGACCAAATTCTTCTTCAAAAAATTCTTCTTCTTCATCTTCTTCTTTTTCTATAAAGACCTTATAATCTTTAGCTTCTTCGTTGTTCTTATTTTCTTCATTTTCTTTTGAAACATTTTTAACAACTTCATTTGCTTCTTTAAAAGCAGTTTTTATTTCTTTATTTTTTGAAATATTTTTAAAGAAATTTTTAAGCCAGATTAGTGAATTCTCAAATGTGAAAATTATAAATGCAAATGCTGTAATTATCAGTAATACAGACATTCCAAATCCACCAAGAACTGATTTCAACCATTTGCTTATTAAAAATCCGTAAGTTCCTCCTAAAACAAAAAAATCTTCGCTGCTAAAAACAAATGATAAAAAAATTGAAAACCAAATAATTCCCATAAGTGAATATTTCACTGTTTTGTTGAGAGGTAAAATTTCAAGTTTTAAAAGTTTAAAACCCCAAACGACGGAAATTAAGATGATTGCAAAAGAAGGTATACCAAAAAGGTTGTATATAAACATTTTAGCAAGAAGTGCACCAAATTTTCCTGCCCAGTTTTCGATATCAATTTCTGAGCTATAATATTCAGATACAGTCAAATCAAATTTGCTTTGGTCAACCTTCCATGTAAACAAAAATGAAAAAAATGCTATAAATGCGTATATGGCAAAAAATAATAATAATATGCCAACTATTAATCTAAATCTCTCATCTTGAAAGATTTTCTTCAAATTTATGTCTATTGGTTCTGATTTTTTTTTTGGTTCTGGTGCCGTACTTTTTTGAGTAGGTTTTACTTTTTTCTGTGCCATTTATAATATTAACATTGATTTACGGCAAAATTATTAAAAAAGTTTGAAAGTAAAATTTTTTTTACATAATAATTATCATAAAGTTATAAATTCTTTGCTAATTAAAGATATATAATATATTGAAAAATAGATTTTTATAAAATATAATGCAGATATGAAATTTTATACAATTGTCTTATAATAAGTTATTTAACAATATTTTATCAACAATTTTATAAAAATTGGAATTATTCCTGAGACTGGAAACTTTTGAGTATATCTTCGAGTTCGATTTTTGTAACTAAATTATATCCATCGGGTACAATAAATTCGGAATCATCAATTTCTTCTTTAATAACTTCACTGGCAATAAATTTCATATTCACGCCGGCAAGTTTAACCTGAAAACCCATTAATACTCCATCTATTTGCTTGAATGGATTATTTGAATTTGGTTTTTCAATATTGATATCATCTGTATAATAAATTGTCAATGGTTCATTGCTTATTGCTGGACATAAAGCTGTTGCAATATTACAATTAAATCCGGCAATTTGAATTTTTTGGTCTGTAACAGTAATTTTCAGTTTATCCATAGACATGTCGTAACCTGCAGGTGGTTGGGCTGTATCAAACTGATACATATATTTTTTATCCAAAATTCTTAGAATCGAATAGTTTATTCCTTCTTTGTATTTTGATAAATAAATTAATCTGAATGTACCAAAAAAACCTTCAATAGTACTTATGGTGTTGTCATCTTTAAATTTAGTAGTCATTGTTTTAGGAAGCAATGCTATTAGTGGATTGTCTTTTTCATCATCAAGGTAAGTAATTTCATATACAATGCTTCCTTCGCTTATTCTGCCTCCATTAAAGATTTCTTTGCATGAAAAACAACTAATTGCAATAAAAATTAACAATAAAAATATAGCTTGATTTTTATTTATCATTATAAAATTTATTATCGGTAAATGGTCATTTAAAACGGTAAAATTAATAAAAGTTTTAAAATAAATTTAATAATTCTATTTTCTTTGCTATTAAATGGATTTTTTTGTTTAAAATAAAAAGAAAAAATTAGATAAAACACAAATATTTAAATGGATATATTGATAAACAAATTACATTTTTTTTGGATTGTATCGTCTCCAGAATTTATATTTGGTTAAAGAGGTATAAGCAATAATTTTATTTATTACACGATACCGCATCAGTAAATGAAGCATTTTATAACCTAAATATGAAAATAAAAAAATAAAAATAAAAAGTAAGATATTGTAAATTAATTGTATATAAATATTTTCAAGAGGAACTTTTATAATTAGAAGAATTTTATCCATAATAAAGTTTGGTACTAGTCCCAAAGCAAGATACCAAATTATTGCCACATAAGAAATCGGAACTTCGATAGCTCTTTGC
>Ga0316608_1001284_pt1 | contig 10239 bp, 5 predicted proteins | sample MIS2016152B_MG_FD_207673 | JGI IMG/M metagenome (GOLD analysis project Ga0316608, IMG submission 207673) | Microbial mat bacterial communities from Middle Island sinkhole, Lake Huron, Michigan, United States - MIS.2016.152B | ecosystem: Environmental > Aquatic > Freshwater > Lake > Sediment... | reverse complement strand
TATAAATTCTGTTTTGTTTTCCGTTTATTAGTATGCTTGTACTGTTCATGCCAGCTTTCTCAAATATTTCAAGCTCCATAAAATCTTCAAAAGGCATTTTACTAACTTTCTCAACTATTGATGACAGGATAATATAATTTGTATTACAATACTCGAAACGTGTATTTGGAACAGCATATGGATCAGGAATACTGTCAATCATCATTTTAACTACATCGGAGTTGAAAATTGTAGTTTCTTTGTCGGTATATTCATCGCTAAAATAATTATAGTTGGGCAAACCAGAACGATGAGTCAATAACTGCCAAATTGTAACTCCTTTATATGGAAATCCAGGAATATATTTTTCCACTTCATCATTGTAATTAAGTTGGCCGCGCTCTTTTAAAATCATAATGGCCATTGCAGTAAATGGCTTGCTTAGAGAACCAGTTTGAAAACGATGTTCTCTGGTCAAAGTATCTTTCATGTTGAAATTTGCATAGCCAACTGAGTTTTTGTAAATAATACGACCATTTTTCGCAACTAATACATTACCATTAAACATGGATGATTCATAAAGCCTTTTAAACCAAGCATCTAACTTGGGACTTAGTTCGCTGTCCCACTCTGTTTTTACTGTATCTTCAATTATTTGGATTTGTTTTCCAATAGATTTTTTTCGACTTTCGAAATTGCACGAAACAATCGAAACAAAAAGAGTAATTAATAATATATTAATAATCAATATTTTAACTCTGAATAAAATCATTTGATATTTAAATTTATTAGATTAATAATCGTTAATTTGGTTGATGACAAATAAATTGGTGCGAAATGAATGATTGATTTGAAGCAAACTGACAGAATTTTCAAATCCGAATTTCATTTTCGATAATTACTTCGTCTACCCTGTTTTTTTCAGCATAATAGATAAAACCTTTAATATTTGGGTAATCCATATTTTTCAACAATCCCATATATTCCTTAACTTGCTCAATAGATTCTTGTTGATATTCACCAAACTTAAAATCAATTACCACTGTTTCGTCAGGTTTGAATAACACCCTGTCAGGAATCCTTATTTTCCCTGAAACATCAAGAATTGCATCCTCAGTTTTTACCTTCCATGTGTTCGAAAACCAATCTGCTACAACTGGCCTGTTTATCATTTCATTTACTTTGGATACAAGCGTTTTACGTTCATCTGAACCAATTTTACCGGAAAAATAGAATTCATCAATTATATAATCAATTTCTTTATCATCTCTAATTCGCGAAAATATTTCGTGCATCAAAGTACCATAGTTCACCTTATTCTCAATATATTCGATACTTTTCATAAAAAAATCTTCGGCATGGTTCACCATATTTATTTTTTGGTTCCAATCACCCAATGGATAATCATCCATAATAAATGTAGGTTTTTCCTTAAGGTCTTTCACAAATTTATCACCATCAATATCCAAATAATCCTGGTGAAGCTCAAAAATACCGGTTTCAGCATGGTAATGCATTTTTAAATCAATTACATCATTTTCATGATTTCCACTATGAACGCTTTCGTAAAGCAAATCAGCAACTGAACTGTATTTACCTTCTTCTTTTTCTTTAGCCGGGGCCATAATAATCAATTCTTCGCGCGGCCTTGTAAAAGCAACATAGAGCATATTTAATGCATCAATCATTGAATAAAGCAATTCCTTATAATACTCTTCATAAAAAATACTGTTTACCAGATATTTACGAAAAATAACAGGAAATCTCTTAAACTGATCAAAAGGCGGAATATCCGATTCTGTCCAAATTATTGTGTCCATAAGCGGATTTGGTTTTAATGGCCAATCGCAAAAAGGAATAATCACCACTTTAAAAGCCAGACCCTTCGATTTATGAATAGAAAATATTTTTACAGCATCCTGTTGGTCAGATAGTTGCACGGAATTTAATTTGCCTTTTTCATTCCACCACTGTAAAAATGCACCCAAATCCGTTACTTCATTTTGGCCAAAATCAGCAATAATATCTTTAAAAGATTGAATATATGCATTTTGTCCTTCAATTTGATTTAATGAAAATACCTGGCACAATTGTTCCGTCATTTCGTAGATACTTGTACGCCTGTAAATATCAAGATTTCCAATGAATTGCCTTGGTAAAAAATCCAGAACTTCATTATCGCTTCTTGTATTAAAATGGATATCGCTTAAATCATTTTCAGTTTTAAAAGTTGATATAAAAACTGCAATAAGCGCATGTAAATGTATTTTATCATTATCATCAAAAATATAATACATTGCATTAATTAAAATTTGGATAGCTGGAGAGTTTGAAAGCATTAATGAATCGGACGAAATAATTTGATACTTCAATGCATTCGGCCTTTTTTCCTGGTAATCGAGCAATAAATTGGCAACTTCCTTACCTTCATCATTCTTTCTTACTAAAATTGCTAAATCGCCTGGCAGATAATTTTTCTGTGTCAATAATTGTTCAATGGTTTCAGGCAGTTCCACTGCAACTTTATCATGCCAGTCCTTTTTAGTATCACCAGTTGCAAGCTTAAAAAACTTGATTTTAACCCGTCCGCCTTTTTTTCCCGATTGATTTGGTAACTCCTGAAAAGTATCAGCATAAGCTCTCGTAATTACGTTTTTATAATTCTCCAGACCAATTCTTTCTTCATGTTTATCAATTACTTCGTTGTATTCATTATCAAACAATTGTTGTAATTTTTCAGATGCGCTTTTAAACATGGAGTTATTAAAATCGATGATATTCTTTTTACTTCTCCAATTTACTTTCAGGTTTTCGTGTTGTACATATTCCGATCCAACGTCTTGTTCAGCTTTTGAAAGTAAAAGACTCCAATCTCCTCCACGCCAACGATAAATTGATTGTTTAATATCGCCAACAATAAGGTTTTGCTGTCCTTCGGCCAGATTATTTTTAATCAATGGCTTAAAATTATCCCATTGAAATCCAGAAGTATCCTGAAATTCGTCAATCAAAACATGTCGAAACCTATTACCAATTTTTTCATAAATAAATGGCGCATCATTACCAGCAATAATTTCCTTAAGTATTCTAGTGGTATCGCTAATCAACAAAATATTGTTTTGGTTTCTATAATCAGGCAACAGAGCCGCCAATTTTCTTAAAATTCCAAAAGCATGAAATGCCGAAAGTATATTTAGTGCACTTAAATAATATTTATAATCCGACTGAATTAACTGTAAAGCCTTGTTTAATAAAGGATTAATTGCATAAAAAAGTTCCTGGACAATTGCTTTTACATCAGATTTGGCAGTTTTGTTTGCCCAGCGTTCCACCTCATCAAGCATGCTAACAATTGTATTGTTCGGAACAAAACTGTCCTGGTCAACTGGTTCTATTATTTTGTTAACCAGATAAGTGTGTAAATATTTTAGATTTTGTCCATGTATAGAGGAATCGAATATTTGGTTCTCAAATGCTTTTCTTGCAATTTGTCCAATTTCGCGTATATTCTTCTCAAAATTGAGTTTTATTTCATTTACTTCATTAAAATAATTGAGAATATAATTGTAATCATTCTCGTTTTCGTTTTGATTATCAGTAGTTTGAAATTGTTCCTTAAATATTTCGCGCGCTAGTTTATTAATTTCAGATCTAAAATCCCAGTTCTTGCCTTCGGCCATTTTAAAATTAGCGAAATGGATTAAATAATTTCTTAAATCAATATCGCAATCAATTTGTTTGTAAAGCAAATCAGCAAGGTCGGTAAGCACTTTTTCTGAATCAAGTTCAATTTTATAGCCACTTTCAACACCTATTTCGTACGTAAAAGATTTAATAACCTTTTGAACAAAACTATCAATTGTACTTAATGAGAAAAAACTATAATTATGCAAAATACTGTCTCTTAGAGCTTTTGCTTTTTCAATTATTGTAAACTCTTCATTTTTAGAATTTTCAGTAACAAACAAATTATAAAAATCAGCTTTGCAACCTTGATTAATAATGTTGTTTAGCGATTCCAAAATTCGCTGTTTCATTTCTTCAGCAGCTTTATTGGTAAATGTCACTGCTAAAATCCTCTTGAAATTTTCAGGATAGAGCGCGGCCAATTTAAGGTATTCCTCAGTCAAGGAATGAGTTTTACCAGAACCAGCAGAAGCTTTATAAATTATTAGTTTTGACATTGGCGCAAAAGTACCTTTTTTTTGGATTTTTAATTCATCCTATCTTAAAACAATCATTTTTGTTTACTTTTATCCTTGCTATGATTACAGAATTTCTATTAAGCTACGATATTTATTCCTGGCAAATACTGAGCATTGTTTTTGTGGCTGGGTTTGTAGCAGGATTTATTAACACGTTTGCAGGCTTTGGCACTGCGTTAAATTATCTCCTTTTTTCGCTGCTTGGAATACCAATAAATGTTGCTAACGGAACAGTTCGGCTTGGTGTAATTATGCAATCAATAACTACTTCTATCCATTTTTATAGAAAAGGTGAACTTGATTTGGTCAAAGGTTTTTTTATAGCAATCCCTGTAACAATCGGTTCAATTGTGGGTGCCGAAATTGCAGTCCACATCAATATTGAAATTTTCGAAAAAATAAACGGATTAGTATTAATACTGATGTTGATACTTCTTTTTTATGATTCTAATCGTTGGATAAAAGGAAAAGAAATACATACTAGTAGAAAAGTAACTTATTGGCATATAGCTGCATACATGCTTATTGGAGTGTATGGAGGTTTTGTTCATATTGGAGTTGGCATTTTTTTGATTATCGCTTTGGTTTGGATTTCGGGCTATGATTTGGTTAAAGCAACAGCACTTAAAATGTTCGTAGTTCTTATATATACTCCTTTTGTTTTCAGCGTTTTTGCAATGAACGGTCAAATTGAATATGTGCTAGGTATAGTTACAGGTGTTGGTAATTTGATTGGCGGATTAATAGCAGCAAAGCTAGTTTTAAAATGGGGGGCAAAGGTAATTCGTTGGTCTATTATATTTATGATGATAATATTCATATCAAAACTACTTGGAATTATTGATTTTTGATATTAAATTTGAAAATATATTAAATCTAATATCCTTTTTGATAATCAGGCCGAGTTTGAATATCAAAAAATCCTTTTGAAATGTGTTACAAAATGATAATTATTAAATATTTACATTTAAAGATTTTTGAAATTACTGATATTAAAAAGAATAAAACAATTATCTAAATAAATACAGATAAATTAAAACACAATGAAATTGATAGTCCATTTTTTTTTGCTATTCCTTTTTACTTTGGTAATAAATACAGTTCATTCGCAAGAAAAAAAAGAAAAAAAGGAAGTCAATTATTCTAAAAGTATTTTGTTCAACAATCTTGCGCCATTAAATATAGAACTTAAAGTAAATAAAAAATCTTTGCTTAAAGATGTAAAAGAAAACCCACATTATCATCAAGTAGTTGTTAAATATCAGGATAGTGTTGAAGGTCTAAAGGAGTGTAATTTTGAGATATCGACACGTGGTAACTTTAGAAAAAACCCTCAAAACTGCAATTCTCCCCCTTTAAAATTAAGTATCCCTGATGAAATAAGCAAGTCAAGTAGTTTGTTTTGTGGTCAGAATAAAATAAAATTGGTTTTGCCCTGTCTTCAAGAAAGTGAAAAGTCGCAGGAATGCCTGATATTAGAATATCTTGTTTATAAAACCTATGAATTATTTACAAATGTAAGTTATAGAACTAGGCTTGTAAACATTGCCATGATAGATAGTGCAAAAGAGAACCATGCACAGAATTTCACAGGTTTTTTCCTTGAAGAAACAGAACAACTGGCAAAAAGAAATAATGGAAAAGTTCTTAAATTAAAAAGATTTCATCCAGAAAAGGTAGATCGATCACAAATGACATTTTTGGCTGTTTTCCAATACTTCATAAGTAATACAGATTGGTCGGTGCAGGCAATGCATAATATAAAACTTATTTTTATTCAAGATCAAACAATTCCTCTAGCCATTCCATACGATTTTGATTGGTCGGGTATTGTGAATGCTTCTTACGCAATACCAGCACCGCAACTTGAAATCAAGTCAGTCAGAGAGAGACTTTTCCGAGGTTATGAGCGTTCTATGGAAGAATATGAACCAGTTATCAAGCTTTTTAATGATAAAAAGCAAGAAATTTTTAACTTGTATAAAAATTGCGAATGGTTAAGTGAAAGAACAAAGGAAAGTACAATTAAATACATAGATGAATTTTATGAAATCATTAACAGTCCAAAACTTGTTGAAAGAGAATTTATTAAGAATTGCAGAAAACTTTGATTTTAAAATTTTAAGCTAATCCTGCTTTGACAGATTAGGAAACAAATTAATTTTTCAGCTTTTTTTACCCCAGCCCTAAAGGGCGAAAATCTTAAAAATCAATTTGTTCCCTTTAGGGATCGAGGGTAAAAACAAAATGATTTTTAAATCTGTCAAAGTAGAACTAAAGTTAAAAATGCTTAAGAAAATCAAACTCTAAGCACTCAAAACACACTAAATACTTTAACACCTAATAAGTATATTTGGTGTAATTTTTGAATAATAAACGATAATTAATCAATAAATTTTAAAATGCCCGAAAAAAAAATAATAAAAATTTTCATCATCGAAGATGATTTTGTTTTTATTGAAATACTTGCGAATCTGTTAGATTCAATAAGTGAAGAACTCCAAGAAAAATCAGTTTCGCTAAACTATAAAACATTTTATAGTGCCAAAGAAGCTGGTTTTGAACTAAGCAGAAATCCTGATATTGTTTTACTCGACTACTTTATTATGGATGATGAATTAAATGCAGATACAGGTACTAAACTTCTGAAAGATATTAAAGAACACGATTCAACGATTGATGTTGTAGTAATTTCAGGCCAGGAAAGTAATACTGTTAAAGAAGAATTATTGAACAAAGGAGCAACTGCCTACATTTCGAAAGATGAGGAATCTTTAATTCAGCTAAAACCGCTATTGAAAAATATTATTATGAAACATGTTAATTAGTGTTTAAGAATTGAGAGTAATCAATCATTTGAAAAATAAAATCTTCAAAATAGAGTTTTATTAATGAATAGTATAATTAAAAATTACAGAAAATGAACTTACTGATTTATATTTTTTCGATATTTTTACTCGTTCCGCAACAAATTGAAACTTATTACATTGTAAAAGTTAAAGGTGAAATTATAAATACGGAAACTGGTAACGCCCTTAATCAAGGAGATGAAATAGTAGATTCGGACAAGTTGAAATTTGAGGATGCGGAAGCTATGGCCATAGTAGTGAGTGATTCTCAAAATAAGTATGCACTTAAATTTCAAAAAGCTGATGATGCTGAATATGATGAGTATATAACAACAGTAAAAAATGCACTCAAGCTTACAAAGAAAAAGCGAATAGGTACCCGTGGCATGATAACAAATGCAGCAATAAAAGATTTAAAAGAATTTTTGGGTGACAATGAATTCACAGTAATTGGCAATTCGCTTGCTGTAAAACTCAGCAAACAAACTTTTGAAAACCAATCAGTTGAAGCAAAATACGATAAAGCAGGAAAACCTTTTAATAAAGAATTGATTAAAGGTGATACGATACTTAATTTGTCCAGGGCAGAATTAGGCGCAAAATCATATGGTGAGGTTACACTATATCACGTTGATTTCTATAAACATGATAAAACTGCACAGTCGGTTGAAAAATTAACCAGACTGGATCTCAATTTTATTGATGAAAACGCCCTTCGCGATGAATTTAAAACCATTATTGCAGTTTACAAAAAAAAGAACTTTACCAAAGCACAGATGAAACCATTTTTAATGGAGTATTTTATTGATTTTTATGGCAATACACACGAATATTTGCTCAGTCTTTTTGTTGATAAAATTATTGATGAAAATATGAAAGGATAAGATAATGATATTAAATTTATGAGTCCACTCCAAAAAGTCAATTCTTTTTAGGGAATGTAGGAGTAAAACAACTTATTAGAATAGACTCATTTATTGTGTTGATAAAATGGACATCCAATATTGATGTCCATTTTTTTTTATACTGTATAAAGATTAACAGTGCTTTTATTTATAAATCATGGAACTGTTTGTTGTATGATGCATTTTAAAAGTGCTAAAAATTAAATGAAATTGACACTTTTTATATAAAAAAAGAAAGAGACCAGTTGATAATAAACACTACATTTGCTTTGATTTAAGTATTTTAAGCAGTATAAAATGGATGATTCTAAAAAAATTGTTATTTTTATCATTCAATGATTAAACTCCAGACAGGATGAAAACCTTTAAAAAAATATTTGTTGGCATCTTTATTTTCATATTTGTTGCCATAATTGCCTCATATTTGTTTATAAACCATATTTCAACCAAAGGGCTTCCAGAATATACGGGCGAAATTAAATTAAAAGGTTTTACTGAAAAAGTAATAGTTCGAAGAGATTCCCATGCGATTCCACATATTATTGCAAGCAACGAAGCAGATTTATATCGGGCTACAGGCTATGTACTGGCGCAGGACAGGTTATGGCAAATGGATTTACTTCGCAGGGTTACCATAGGCCGTTTATCCGAAATATTTGGTGAAGATTTATTAAAAACTGATTATTTAATGCGGGCTTTGCGCATTCCTGAAAAATCAAAAATGGTAATTGAAAAATCAGATAAAAAAGTAGTAGATGCTCTGGAAGCATTTGCTGATGGCGTAAACCAATATATTGAAACTCATCTTGATAAATTACCTCCAGAGTTCACAATCCTTGGTTACAAGCCCGAAAAATGGAAAATTGAGCACAGTGTAAACCTTTTGGGTTATATGTCGTGGGATTTGACTATGGCCTGGGAATCAGAAGTATTGTTATATCAAATTCAACAAAAAGTAGATTCTGTAAAATTCAGGCAACTTGTACCTAATATAACCAATCAAAAATCTTATATTTTCAATCAGGAAAAGTTAACAGCATCTGAAATTAATATGCGGGCTGAGCTGCTCACCGCAACAGAAAAATTAGAAGATCTAGGCCTTGATATCTTTGAAGGTAGCAACAATTGGGCAGTTTCAGGGAAAAAAAGTACAACTGGAAAACCAATTTTGGCGAATGACATGCATCTTGGCTTATTTGCTCCCGGTATTTGGTATCAGATTCATCAATATATTGAAGGAGAGTTAAATGTAACAGGCCTCTTACTTCCGGGAACACCAATGGTTATTGATGGGCACAATGAAAATATTGCATGGGGAATGACCAATGTAATGGTCGATGATATGGATTTCTATATTGAAACCGTTAATCCTTCCGATTCGAACCAATACAAATTTGATGGGGAATGGAAAAGAATGGATATACGGACTGAAAAAATATTGACAAAGGAAGGCGACACGATTAGGAAAACCATTAGATTTACACATAGAGGCCCTATTGTTTCAAATTTTAAAGGATTGAAAGATAAAGTAGTATCCATGCGTTGGACAGGAAATGATTACAGTAATGAATTCAGAACACTTTATCTTTTGAATAGAGCTAAAAATTGGGATGAATTTAAAGATGCCATAACTACGTTTAAAGCCGGACAAAATATTGTTTATGCTGATGTTCAGGGGAATATTGGCTTGTATTGTGCCACAAGTATGCCCATTAGAAAAGGAGAACCAGGTTTTTTATTACCAGGAGATACATCTAAATATGATTGGCAAGGCTATGTTGCATTTGACTCACTTCCCCATGAATATAACCCAGAAAGGGGGTATGTTTCATCAGCAAATAACAGAACAGCACCCCCCGATTATCCGCATTATATAAGCTATTGGTTCGATTTGCCATATAGAATCAATAGGATCCGTGAAATGCTCGAAGAAAAAGAAAAATTATCAATCGATGACTTTAAAAGAATGCTTGGAGATCACAAATCAAAACTGGTTGAAAAGATGCACCTGCCCATTGTCAAGGAATTGGAAGGTTTAAGTGGATTAGATAAAAATCAACAAAAAGCATTAGAAATGTTTAAAAATTGGGATGGAATTTCAACAGCAGAAAGCCAGGCTGCATCAATCTTTGAATATTTCTATATTTGTTTTGCCAAAAACCTGATCAATGATGAAATCGGAGATGATCTGTATAAAAATTTTATTGTTAGCAAGATTTTGGTTAGAAATATTGTTGATAATTCTTGGACAAACCAAGAATCTCAATGGTATGATAATGTGAATACTACAAGCAAAAAAGA
>Ga0316608_1001283_pt1 | contig 10241 bp, 13 predicted proteins | sample MIS2016152B_MG_FD_207673 | JGI IMG/M metagenome (GOLD analysis project Ga0316608, IMG submission 207673) | Microbial mat bacterial communities from Middle Island sinkhole, Lake Huron, Michigan, United States - MIS.2016.152B | ecosystem: Environmental > Aquatic > Freshwater > Lake > Sediment... | reverse complement strand
CTGGCCGCTGATTCCCGGTAATAATTCATTACGAACTCATAACAATCCGGGGGAACTTCCAGGGACCAAATTTCATAAGGTGTTCCTGGGGTATGCCCTGAAAGATCATTGTAACCCATCCAAGATTTGATGCCGCCATTGTGGGGCCACTGTTCAATTAATTGTTTTGTGTCCGGAGCCTCTCGATCAATAACGGCGGAATGGGAATCCGGATCACGGGTAAGCGCCTGGATGAACCTGGAAGTCAAGGAGATCCCCTGGAACTGGACATATTCAAGATATCGTGGTAAGGCAAGGAGTCTTGACGCTGCGATCATAGCTCACCTCACGCATTGGGGTTGATAACTGGCGGCGTGGGCTTATCCCCAACCTCATCATCCTTGCCTTTCTTGTCACTCGACCCGAAGAAAAAAGTTATGATAGAAGAAAGCCCGGTGCCAAGCAAAAAACCAACAATAAAAGTTATCAGTTCTTTTTTCTCAGGCGTGATATCCGTAAAGAAAGAAGCCCAGTAAAGATACCCAAAAGTAAAAAGCATAATCACGCCAGCAAAAATCATTCTTTTGTCATAATTTGTCATCTTTTATACCCTCCCGGAACTAATTCATAATGGTTACCATCGCTGTACCTGCCACCCCATCTGCATTTTGGATCAAGGCTTTCCCAATATGTACCAAGCAATGTATGGTCTTCTGTTTTCTTTAACCACACTCCGTCCTTGTACAAGTTCAAATCAATGGCAAGCCTACTGTAATGCAGTGAGTTTTCTTTATGACCGTCCTGCGCCCAAAGGTCCCCCCCTGATAGAGTAAAGCCTAATCCATAAGTATACTGGATAAGCTGCGAAAGGTAGTACATAAATTTTGCTCTATCGTTCAACCTAGCACCCCCAAGAGCTTCAAAAGCATGCCGCATATAACAGATGATAACAGTGCTATGACAACCCATTGTTGATTAACTGAGTTCCGCATCAAAGCCCATTGCGCTGTCATGGTTTCTTTAATTGAGTCCCTGGGACAAGATTGCTGCCAGTTTTTAACCTGAGTGACAACCCCATTAGTCCCAAAGTCTTCATCCCTCTTTAACCACAGCTCTTTCACCTGAGAATCAAGAGAGTTTATCCTTACCTCTTGTACAGCGATTAATTCAACTGTTTTTATCATTCTGTCCATTTGCACCTCAAGCCTATCAAGTTTCTGCAAGATAAGAGATTCAGTCATTTAAGAAGTCCTTTTAAAGTTATTCATTTCAGTTCGATATACAAGTTAAGCTATTTCTTTTTCAAACACCGTGACAGTATAGCGTTATTAGATGTGTTTAACAACCTTGCCGTGAGAATCGAGCTTACCTTCTTTTTTCAATTCAAACTCTGCAAGTGCCTTAATTTTTTCTTGTATTAACTCCTCTTTTTCAATTTGATCTTTGGTTAAAGCTATAATTGCTTCGCTCAAAGAGTCATAATTTATAATCACATCAGCCACGATTGTCCTATTTGCAGTAGTATCATAAGGGGATATAGCTTTGTCTGTGCAAGGTTTATTGTTACGATCAGGATCAATAAAAACTACCTTATCCCCATGAACTTGAAATTGTTCTGATGGTATTCTTTCTGCAATGAGTTTACATAAAATAAGCAAATCCATATTAATCAACCCTCCTAAAAGATAAACTTGTCCCACCAAGAAAATCATTATCACCCCACAAATACCTGTTACCTGAGCCTACTACATAGGCTCCTAAATGGAGGGTGTCCTCAGCATTTAAAAAAACTCTATTTATAACCACTATAGTTGTATGCCCAAAATTACCAGACCCCCCGCTGTATGCTGACCTTTTTGGTGTCGCACTTGCGTATGTTGGATTCCCAACTTTAATAAACGCGAACACGTTCCCGGATGTTGAATCTTGTCCGAAGGCAGAGCCAATAATGTCATAGGTCCCTGATTGTTTAACGACAAGGGAAACAGCAGAGTATTCAGCAATGTCACCGACGGAAGTAACTGTAGTGGCTAACGATTTGCTATACCCATAATCACTTTTGGGATTCCATATCACTTGTGGAGCATCCAGAACGGTTGCCTGAATGGTGTGATCAGGAGTATCGGCAGTGTCATACTGGTATCTGATTTTCCCAACACAAACACAATAATGGCTGTTTGATCTGGTATATGTTGATGAGGCTTCCAGTAGGAAATAATCATCTTCAGTTACCGTGGTTGTGGTCGGAACTCTGGTAAACCCTGAATATCCACCCAATGCCCAAACGATTCCAGTTCCGTCCCATATAGCATATACGAACGCTGTCTTTATCTCAGCATCAAGACTTCCTTTTGACCAATAGTTTGCTGCATCAGCAAGGATAAACTGGCTTGTTCCTGATAGATAAGCTGCTGCCCTTGATCTTATCGTATTCCCTGTTCCATCAGGAACGGCCACTCTAATAATATTAGTAGCAGCAGGAACGGCCCCACCGGATTTTGTAAAGACATCGAGCTTGTTAACGGCGGCATTGACCGCCAGCTTTAAGTTAAAAATATTACTATTACTATCAACATAGCTTTTAGTGCTGGACTGCATATCTGTTGTAGGTGTCGGTACAACCGGAGAACTTGAGAATGTTTTAATTCCTGCAACGGTTTCGTTTCCTGTTAAACTTATTTTACCGTCTGCATAAAGCTTAGTAGCTGCTTGATAATCTGTTGTAGGTGTCGGTACAACCGGAGAACTTGAGAATGTTTTAATTCCTGCAACGGTTTCGTTTCCTGTTGTTTGTACTCTACCTGTTACGGATACAGACAAAGACTCGTTCCCTGCATCATCAACCTCAGTTAACACAATACCTGCACCTGCGGTTAGTTTACCGTTCAACACTCCAGGCGTAGTGTCATTAGACGATACTACAACGCCATTAGCATCTACACTACCGGGCACAGGATCAAATGTATCTATCACAACGTCAGGTGAATCGTCAACAGGATCATTAGAATACAGCACAACCTTATACCCACCAATTCCAAACACATCAGGACAGCGGCCTTCTGAATCTAATTGCAATGGGTTTGTGTTAGGAATTGTTTCAAGTATATCTGAATACGTGTCTTTTGGCGTACTGACTGTTTGCGTAGCGTAAAACTGTAGCCAACCATCTACAAGAGGTTCAAGGACACTTGTTGTAGAATTGAACGCAAAAAACTGTGTGAACGCCGGTATTACTCTTGGCATTATTTACCTCCTTTAGTACAACTTATTTTTACTGTATTTGCTGTTATACGCCCCTATTTCTTTATCAACCTTTTCATACATGGCCTTAATCTTGGGATCAGGGTCTAACATAATTTTCTTCATATAAGACAACGCAGCCATTGCACCACCAGAAGGCAGTTTTCCAATAGCACCGGCTGTATTACCTATTGCAAGATTAGCAAGTCCACTTATAACTTGATGAGCTGAAATTATGTCAGTGAAATTGGGTATAGTCTTGTTTCCTTGCATGTTACGAGCTTTGTGTGCAGACCGTGCAATATCTTCTTCTACTGCTTTGTACGAGCCATACAGGTTCTTTATAGGCTGGTACTGTTCTCCGGTAGCTTGTTGAACAGTGTCATCAAGCTTCTTTCTAAGTTTATTGGCAACAAGCGCATCAACCATAGCTTCACCGAAATTATCTCTACTTGGGTTCTGTAGATAAGCTTTTTGAGACACGTTTGCAGCGGCAACAGCACGCTGTGCTTCAGTGGCAGAGTAACCGCCTTCTTCACTACGTTTTAAATATGCTTCTGCTTTTTTAAGTGCATAGTTTATAGTTGAAGGATACTCGTCTTTGAGTACTTTATCGTCAGTTAATTTTAAAAGCTCATCACTTATATCTTCTGTATCAACTTTAAATTTACCTTTGGAATCTGTCTCTTTTACAAGGGAATCTGCTTGCTCAAACAAACTTATCTTACGCTGATTTACAGCTTCTTGCATTTCAATGCGACTTTCTGGTAACTTAGATACTTTATCACCTTCGACAGTTTCAAATACAAGCTTATCTTTATTTTTTACAGTATCAACAACAGTATCCAACAGGTGGTTGTTGTACTTCTCAACTTGTGACACAGTTTGTTTAGTTTTAAATTTCGGTGCTACTGCTTTATTATATGTTGTTATAACACTATCCGCAGTTTTTGCAGATAAACCTTTAGCTACTTGCCCAAGTGACGTTATAGACTTCAACACACCAAGAGTTGCTACATCTGGAGCAGCCTCTATTCCAGTGGCCACTGTTGCAGCAAGATTAGGATAACCGGCGTCTGTTATAGCTTCGCCTGCACGTTTTCCTGCGCTCTTAGCCAGCTCTCCAAGGAATCCAGCAGGTGCAGCAGCGTTTAGCAACTGTTGTCCACCTTCTGTAAAAGGTTTATGCGTGAGCGCATTTTGAACTGTGTTTTTATTATCTTCTGCTCGCGCTAAAGTTGCATCAGTAGACTCTTTTTCCCCTCCAAAGAACTCTGACCCTTTCTGTAATGCCATTGTACCTAAGCCTGTAAGACCCCCTGTTATCGTGCCAATTGGAGAAGTAGCAATGGTAGCACCAGCATCAAGAACAGGATATCCTTTAGCTATATTAGCTACAGTTGGAAGAGCTTCTTTAGTCATTGCTTTGTAATCTGTAGCAGGCATATCCGTGGGAGCATCTTTCGAAATTCCGAGCATTCTTTGTTGCATAGCCGTGGGATTAGGTTGCGTCTGCGTTACAGGTGTAGCATCAGTTTTAACAGGTTGTGCTTCAAATTGAGAAGCATTTTCATTAGCATAAGCCTCTATTTCTTCAGGAGTAACACCTTCAGAAACTTCAAATTTAGCTATTCTACCATCCGGTAGTTGGATTTTGGCTATAGGCATTATTCAAATCCTACAAATTTTATTTTCTTAGCTGCTGGTTTAGTTGATGGTGTCGTACCTTTATAGTCTGGTAGAGCTATCTCTAAATCAAACAGTAGCGAACTATCGCGATCTTTAGATTTGATTTCCTTCGCCATTTTGTTATGTGAATTAATAGCATTTTTATAAGCGCGCTCATTAATATCCATTACACGCCTAAGTGCTTGCTCGTTCATACTAATTTTTCCACCAGCTATCTTTTCAGCATATTCTCTATCAGCGTCAGATATACCTGTACCAGAACCAAACTGTTTTATAACTTCACCAACCTGCCTACCTAAAGCCGCTGAGTAGGCTTGTGTGTTAGCTACAGGATCATCAAAAGCTTTGAAGCCAAGGCGTGATGACAATGCGTTACCTACGCCGGTTAGAAATTCCGCACCTGTTCCAGTTATAATGCCTGAATCAAGGAGTGGCTTAACCTCATAAAGATTTTCTAAACCGCTGCGCGCACCTTTAGCTGCCTCTAAGGATGTAGTAGCAGATTTAGCCATCTCCTCTGCTAATTTACCTAAACCTTTTTCACCTACATTTACATTTACTTCAGTCTTACCTTTGTTTGGATTTTCTCTACCAGTTAAACCTTCCGTCGGTGTTACATACTTCCAACCACCATCGCCAGTATCTACTTTTTGAGGAGTAGGGCCTTTATCAGCAGGCTTTAACACACCCATCTGTTGAAGCATACCAACAGATTTAGTCAAAGCTACAGTTCTTTCTTTTCCATAAGGCAGATCCATTATTGCTTTAATAGTTAATGATGCTGTACTTCCAGGTGTAGCCACCTTCAACCCATATTCAAGTAGATCATTTTGTGTTTGTTCGTCACTTGCAAAAGTTGCACCAGCTACACTAAATGCTACTGCTTGAATGTCACGAGTATCCATGCCTTGAAAGACTTCAGTTATTGTTTTAGCTGCCTCAGGGTCTTGTACAGCGTAAGCAGAGTGCGCAGCGTCAATTGTTTTTTGATCTCCGCTCTGTACAGCACTAAGCATAGTCTGTTTTGCAGCATCTTGTTCTTCTTGACGTTTAAGCTTTAAACTACGATCCTCAAGAGCTATATTGCGATCTTCCATAGCAGTTTGAAGCGCTAAGTTTTTAAGCGAGTTATCGCGAGCGCCTTGAAAAGCGTCATTGTAACTTTTAACAGGGTCAGAAGTTACTGGATTTGCAATGAGGTTTAATATAGAGTTAGCCATTGGTTCTCCTTAGTGTGAGTATGTTCGTGCCGGGTTTACAAAGCTTGAACTGTTTGGCGAGGTATACGGCATTGTAGAGCTATTACCGTAATAATTACCAGCTACACCAGCCAAATTACCAACTGTACTTTGCAAAGCATTAGACTGACCCAAAGCGGAGGCTGCATTGACGTCACCTTGAGCTAAAGCTGCATTTGATGCGTTTGTTCCTTGCTTAACACCAAGATTAGCAAGAAGTGTGGCTAATTGCATACGTAAATTAGTTTCACCAGTTCCAGCGGCTGTGTAATTATTAGCTACCCCTGTCGTAGTGCCTTTAGCGATCTCAGATAGATTTGTGCCAAGGGTTTGTGCATTGCCGGACAAGGCTGTTCCGAGATTCTGCTGTGCAGTGGCAAGTGCAGTACCTGTACTGTTAGCAAGATTCGATAAATTAGCTCCAGTTGTCTGGTTTACTTCAACACCTGACCCTGTAGCATCTTGTCCCCTTATGGCGAGGTTCCTATAGTTCTCAAGGGTTCTTTGTTGGTCTGTAGCTGCTATTTGCATAGCTTGTTCTTGCAAGGCTGTTCTAACGCCACCACTACCTAATCCGCCAATAGCTGCCGAGTTTCTAAGCAAGGACTGTTCTTGTTTCTCCCTTAAATACTTCTGACCAGGAGATTCCATGAAATCGTTTATAGCAGTCTTTTGAGCTTCAGCACCAAGAGCGCCGGATAAACCTGCCTCTTTATTAAGTGCAGCTTCTCCAGTCTGAATGTAAGGATTCAATAAATCCATTGATGCGTCTCTGGAGTCAGTAAGAGCTTTTGACGCACCGGCAAAACCAGTCTGGCCGTTTGTCTCTGTAGTAGCCCCTGGAACATAGTTTCCATTACTATCATAGTATCCAGGAGATGTTATGTTGTTCCCTAACAAAGCTGACGTAATAGCTTGACCTGTGTCCATCAGTATTCTGTTAGAGTCCCCAGTTGAACTTTTCAGAATGTCGAAAATCTCAGCTTTACCGGATTTTAACTCCGCAGAACTTTTATCTAACGCAGACAAAAAGCTTGTTAAAGCAGGATCAAATTGACTAAGCACATCTTGTCGAGCTTGTGCCGCTGCCGCTTCGGATAGTGCCGTTGCAGCGTCAATTGATTGTGTCTGAGCCTTAGCTGCGTCTTTAGAGCCTTTTGAAGCTATTAAGCCCCCTGCTATTGAGCCTACTGCACCTATAATTGCTGTTGGCATATTAAACCTCTCTAATTTCTTCGTAAGTTAATCCAAAAAGCTCTAAATCCCAAACTTCGCCATTTTTTGAATACGCTTCTCTTCGTGTACCTTCATGTACGAAACCAAGCTTTAACACATGGTTTATAACATTCTTGTATAGCGCAGGTATAAAACACTCCAATTTTCTACAAGCTGGAAGATTATCAACGATCCAATGGACAACGGCTTTAGCTGCAAGTAAACTGTACATTTTTCTGTGTTCTTTAATTATTAAAGAGTGTATAGTGTACACTACAGAAGAAGTCCTTTGCAGTTTATATGCGCCTATAATTCCAAGCGTGTCATGCACTACAGTGATCCAAGTGTCATTAAGCACATCTGGTATACTGTCGGAAACACCGTCCTCATGAATATCGTCCCAAAGTGACGGCTCATGAATTATTGCGTAAGCTACAGCATAGTCTGTTAGTCTAATAATTGTTAAACCAGTATCCATCCTTGAGTCCTATCATTTGATATATGTTCATCACGTTTGATATATAGAATGTTTCCGGCAGTTCCGGCAGTATCCATATACAACCTTGTAACGCTTGCAGATACAACACCCTCAGGCGAACCGCCACCTATTATTATGGGTAATTGTAATAACTTAAGCATCATTGTATGAAAACGCGGCTCAGCTTTCCCGTCCTTATTAACAATCGGTACAGCAGGATCAATGTACATTTATTCATACTCCAATTTTATAAACACAGGTTTAACAGGATCAGATAATTTAAAATTTAAAATTGCAAACCTATCGTATCTACCATTCTTTCGCCAAATAACTCTTTTACTATACTCGCCTTTTTTACCAATAGAACGCATACGAGAAGCGCCCCATGTTTTACCATCTTTAGATATAGATAGAACAACTTGTGGATTAAGTGCATCTACATTACCAACACCAGATTCCATAGTAAGTTCTAAAATAGTCGATACTATTTCATCGCCTTTATTTGTAAAAGGTTGAGTAGAGAACTCTCTAATTATAGGTTCACCGTACTCAGTATAGACACTCTCGTCCAGATAACCAATGCGCCCGTCTAACGAATCGCCAACAATTATTTTCTCATAAGCCTTGTCTATAGAATTAACTCGCCATCTTCGAGATTCTTCAGTTATATATGAAGAACGCTCATGCCATTTGCCATTATTCACATTATACACAAATGTATGCTCAGGAAACGTAAAACCTACAAAGGTTATTCCCTTTGACGAATAAGACCAGCCAAAGGACTTTACAAGGTCGGCTGTTGAATACAGTTGTATTACACTGTCTATAACAGGTGTTGATATAGGTACTAAATCATTTCCTGTAAATTTCAATATTGATACGTTCTCGCGTTTACCAGCGCCAACCATAAAAAATGTTCCAGCGGCACTTATTACCGAGAATGGTGCTGTTGAACCTTTGTCAATGTTTACACCATTCCTAACGAAAGGTGCATCCGACGATCCGCCTATGTTTTGAAACCCTTCAGTTGTCTCGCTACCAACGAGATAAATTTGATTACGTGCTACAATTGGCGCAGTTAGCGCATCTGGATCACTTTCTGCTGATAAGAAGTCTAATGCGTTCCATGAAGTACCGTCATTCAATGCAGATAATGTCCATTTCTTAGTGTCTGTTGTACAAGCAAAGTATCCATCAATAAACACAATCATTTTAGGACTTCCATTTGCTATGAAATCCGGATCAGTTATTGGCGCAAGTACGTCTATGTCCGGAGTATAAATATAACCGTCTCCGCCTGGTACAAGTATAACTATCTGAGTAGGATTCTGTGCTATTGATACGCGCCCTGTTCCACTAATAGTGCCAATCAATGAGTAAGAGAATACAGAAGTATCATACGCACCTAATGTTCTTATTAATTTATAAAAAAAGCTTCCATTTACAAAGTAATATATACCATCTTTAACAATGGAACCTCTATTAGCGTCTTGAGTAGTGTTAGTAGTTACAAGCTGCGCTGATCCTGGAGTACCTACTAATTGTTTGGTAGATAATGCTGCTTCATTAGGTATCTGTTCATATAGATTCATACACCGTTGATGCGAAACAGGTAGTGATTCATCTATATAAAATCCACTAATTAAAGGAAGTTCTGTAAGCATTATAACGTGTCCTCACTATAAAAAACTTCTCCAGCATCGGTATAGTAAGTATTTCCAGAACCCACAGGTAGTATGTCTGGGTAAGTTGGTGTCAGGTCTTTATCAGCTAAGGATATAAGTAGCAGTGTGTTAATAGCCTGACTTGCATTAGCAGACAAGATTTCAGGCATAGGAGCAGACCTATACTTAGGCCACAACCTAAATGCAAGTAGCTGAATGATAGGGTCAATAGCACCATCGTCTACTGTAACTTCACTTGACAAAGTTGTCACAGGTGTAAAGCCGAAAAAGATGCTTCGAGCCTCTAACGTCGCCATCATTCTATTTAAAGTTCTGATAGCTGTTCTTGCATCGGCAGCTTCCAAAGAGTCTTCGTCCATTCCTGATACGATATCTTCAAAGGCGTCTAATATAATTCCCTTGGCTTTCTCAGTCATCTTTTCGGCTCCTGTTAAGCTTTTCTTTTTCTACCGCTAACTAAAAAATTTTCTTCTTTAACTTCGGCAGGTTTTTCATCCTCATCAACCAACTTCCACCCTAAACTTTTAGCTTTTGCAATAGTTAAAGGATCTTCATTTAAAGTAATCTTTTTTCCACTCGGTTTAATCCACTGTTGCATAAGTAGTCCTTTTTAATAAGGCTCGCCATATTTCAGACGAGCCTTTGGTTAAGGTTAATTGTTAATTATTCAGTACCGTAGCAATGCCCGGCAAAGAACGGGTTCAGAACAGCATAAGC
>Ga0316608_1001282_pt1 | contig 10243 bp, 9 predicted proteins | sample MIS2016152B_MG_FD_207673 | JGI IMG/M metagenome (GOLD analysis project Ga0316608, IMG submission 207673) | Microbial mat bacterial communities from Middle Island sinkhole, Lake Huron, Michigan, United States - MIS.2016.152B | ecosystem: Environmental > Aquatic > Freshwater > Lake > Sediment... | reverse complement strand
ACTACTAGAGCATTCAAACCTTCCCGGAAGTGCGATCGAATACCAGTATGTCGGCGCTGGAACTTACCTGCTATGTGAAAGCGGCCAGGTAGCAGAGTTAGTATGGGATTTAAGATGGTGACGGCTAAAAAGTGAACAACAAAGAACAAAGGCAACTGAATTAGCCAAGCAGTTAGCAATAGAGTCAGAAAGCCCAGATCGTCGCTGACTAAAGGAATGCCCCTGTTGACTACGAAACTAAAACTCTGAGCGAGGACAAATGCCCTTAACCAGGAAATCGGATAGGGGAACCAAGCTGGCCACTTGAGAGTTTTCATGCTGCGGGAGGGAAAGTGTAACGGCGTATTCTCAAACTATTAAGATTTTGCCAGATTTGGCGATCGGAAATTTTGCAAGTGCGATCGAGCTTGCAACAGGCTTTCCGGCCTGTTCCACAATACATTAGTTCGCGATCGCATGGGGGCCGAGAAACCGGGTTTTTTTACGAAAATACTTCCTTCTCGCCAGCAGATTCAGTAAAAAACCCGGTTTCTTTGATCGAAGTGCGATCGCGAACTATTTAATCAAACCACACCCGCAAACAATTCCTCAAAACTCTTTTCCGTCGCCTCCGACTTCGCCACAATCTCCACAAGCTGATTGCGAGAAGCCGGCTCAAATAGAGCCTCCACACACACTTGAGCTACCTTAGTGCGGGGAATACTACCATCTGATAGTTTGTCCGCTGACTCCATGACGATCGCATTAGAATTATCCTCATTTTTGAGACCGCCTGGACGGACGATCGTATAAGTTAGCCCACTTTTTTGCAAATAGTCCTCAGCTTGCTTCTTCCAAACCAGAATCAACCAGAACAAATTCAGCGGGTGGAAAAAGTTAGACACGCACAGAGAAGTCACCAGCACAAAATGCTCAATTCCCTTAGCCTTAGCTGCATCCACCAAATTTTTAGTTCCCTCAAAATCCACCCGATAAGGCGCTGTCGGGTCAAAACCAGGGGCCGCACCCGTCGCGCAGAGCAATACCGTACTATCACCGATGGCATCACTGAGAGATGTAGCATTTAATACATCTCCAGTGACTAACTCAGCTTCCGGGGGTAAAATTTGCCTAGCTGTCTCTAAATTACGGACTAGAGCACGTACGGGAATCCCGCGCTTTACCAATTCAGTCACAATTCGGCGTCCAGTCTGGCCTGTGGCTCCTGCTACAAATGCTTTCATAAATAGAGTTATCCTGAACTAGGGTATGTTTTGTTGCTACCAGCAAGTTTCCATTCTCAATTGTAGGGAGTTTCCTCCCTTGCCACATCCCCAACCCGATTAATAGGCGTGTATTAAAGGAGAGCGAACCATGAAGCAGGATTCCGCCGAATATCCAACCGTTGAGGCTTCTGATGAACTTTGGTATCCAGAGCCGAGTTTCCAGCCAACGGAAAGTGAAGGTGCAGATGTAGCCGAGTCAGTTGAGCAGACTTGGTTTCGCACCCATTTTGAAGACAGCATGGAGATGTATGCGGATGCTGAGACGGTGGCCAAGCATTTTAACAATCACAAGAGTTGGTTTTGTCGGTGCGCTTTGCCGATGAAGGCAGAATCGATCGGAGAAAATGGCTACGATTTATTAATCGGCCGTTTTGGTGCTTTCGGCTACCGCGTTGAAGTCAGAATTGGTTTAGAATTACTACCTCCTGATGCCGAAGGGTGCTATTTGATTAGAACAATTCCGGTTCCGAATTATACGCCACCGGGCTATGAAGTTAATTTTTGCTCCGCGATGAATTTGGTGGAAATACCTGCTGACGAGTTTGCCACAAATTGGCCGACTTCCGAGCGTTCTAAGTTGCCACCTGTGATTACCAGTGCTGCGTGGAAGCTGGATTTAGCAGTAGGAGTTCACTTTCCGAAGTTTATTCTCTCCATGTCTGAATCTTTAATTCAAAAAACCGGCGAGGGAGTTTTGGAAAAAATTATCAAACAAGTTAACCGCCGCTTGACTTATAAAACTCAGCTTGTTTTTCACGAAAGTTTGGGAATTCCTTTTCCGAAAAAGCCTCATAAACATTAATTTCGATCCCTCTTAAATCTCTCAAACTAAGAGGGGTGATAGTTTTGAGTTTTGAGTTTTGGGAAGGAGAATAATTTTGAGTTTTGAGTTTTGAGTTGATGAGAATTTTACTTCTGACTTCTGACTTCTGACTTCTGACTTCTGACTTTTAAGCTGCTGTCAAAATTTGCTCTCTCAACTTCCCAATCAACTCATTCACCCCCCCCGTATTCAAACGGTAACTCAAAGGATGGCCAATCAAATAAGCCGAACTTTCAAACAAAACATCAATCTCCACCAAACCATTTTCCTGCAAAGTTTTGCCCGTCGCCACCAAATCCACAATTGCCTCCGACATCCCCGTGATTGGCCCCAATTCCACAGAACCGTAAAGCGGCACAATTTCCACCGGCAAATTCAAATTGTGAAAATATTCCCTCGCACAGTGGACGAATTTAGAAGCAACTCTACCATGAGGCGGCAAGTCCACAGTTCGCCGGTAAGAACTAGATTCTTTCACCGCCACCGACAGCCGACATTGACCAAATTTTAAATCTATTAAATTCGCAACTTTCGGCTGTTTTTCCCGCAAAACATCATAACCAGCAATCCCTAAATCCGCTTGACCGTATTCCACATAAACCGGCACATCATGGGTTCTGACTAGCAAAGCTTTTGCTGTTCCGGTAGGGTCATAAATTTGAAGTTGGCGGTTAGATGAATCTAGAAAAGCACTGAAGTCTAATCCAACAGATTTAAACAGTCGAATGCTATCTGCTAAGAGTCCGCCTTTGGGAAGTGCTACGGTAATCATACTGGTTTGAAATTGTAAATTGCTGAATTCGGGATTGAGGATAAGCGCAGCCTGAGCGGAAACAGCTTTTTCCTAAACTACAATAGCACAAATTGTTCAAAGATCCAAACATTTTTAGGTAGGGCTAATATTTTTGTTGATGTATATGTTATATTGAAACCTACATAAATCGGAATTAGTTAAAGATGGTCTGCCCAAATCTAAAATCTAAAACCTAAAATCTAAAATCAGAATGCGGATTCTTTTAGTTGATGATGAAGTTGAGTTGACTGACCCCTTGAGTCGAGTTTTAACCCGCGAGGGTTATACGGTTGATGTGGCTTTTGACGGGGCAAGTGGCAGCAATTTAGCAATGCAAGGAAATTACGATTTGCTAATTTTGGATTGGATGTTGCCGAAACAAACAGGATTGGCAATTTGTCAACAATTGCGATCGCAAGGACGGAATACACCTGTGCTATTTCTCACCGCTAAAGATACTCTAGACGATCGCGTACAAGGACTGGATGCCGGTGCTGACGACTATCTGGTAAAACCTTTTGAATTGCGAGAACTGCTGGCCAGAGTCCGCGCCTTGCTGCGGCGACCTCCTACTTTTGATGCCGATGTTGCTGTGGGAAGGCTACAAGTTGGTGATTTGCAACTAGACTACGACAATCAGTTAGCTTATCGGGGCGATCGCACAATTGATTTATCAGAAAAAGAATGTCAGTTGTTAGAATATTTAATGCGTCATCCCGGTCAATTGCTGACACACGAACAAATTCACCAATATTTGTGGAGCGAAGCCGAAAAACCGAGTAGCAATGTATTAGCAGCTCAGATTCGCCTGCTGCGCCGCAAAATAGAAGCTCCCGGCGAATCGGTGCTAATTCACACTGTTTACGGCAGAGGATATCGCTTTGGAGAAGGAAGTTAAAAATAGACAGTCATGAAGGCATTTAAAACTAATACTGTCATTCTGAGGGAACCGAAGCATCTCCGAGATGCTTCGTTACACTCAGCATGACATATAGGCTCCGAGGTGCTTCGTTACACTCAGCATGACATATAGGCTCCGAGATGCTGCGTTACACTCAGCATGACATATAGGCTTTGTATCCAGCAATATAATTAAGTCATGGACAAATTAAAGTAATTACTGTCACTTCCGGCGGACAAAATAGCCTTCCGGGTGCATAGGTTCCCAAACCGCGATTCACATATAGTAAATTATTACCAACTTGATGCAAACCACTAGCCCATTCCCAGTGAGTAACTACTCGATCGCAAGCTGAGATCAAAGGAATCCACTTTCGCACTGGTTGAGGAATAGCATAGCCAATTTTTCTTACCCAAGCATACAAAGGCCCGATACCGGGAATAACTATTTGACCACCGTGAGTGTGTCCCGATAACTGCAAATCAATCCGGTATTTTTGCAGCTTTTCAGCAGTATCGGGATTGTGAGACAATACAATTCGAGGAATTTCTCGATCGACAGATGCCATTACAGGTTCAGGTTTGAAATCGCCCGACCAAAAATCCGCTAATCCGACTAAAGCTAATTCTGACCCCAAAGGATAGATTGCTTCGTTGTACAAAACTCGAATGCCGACACTATTTAAAGCATTAGCAACTTCTATTTTTGCCCCCGGCCAATAGTGGTCGTGGTTGCCCAAAACAGCGTAAATTCCCACCCGACTTTGTAAGTGTTTTAATCGTTTTACTAAGCCGTAAATCGGCGCAGGTTCCCAAGTAATAAAATCCCCGGTTAATAAAATTAAGTCTGCTTCAGCTTCATTAGCCGCAGCGATCGCCTCTTCTAGCAACCATTCCGACAGCCGCCTCCCGTCATAGTGAAAATCAGTCAGTTGTACGAGTTTAGTACCCGATAGATTTGCTGGAAGATTGGCGATCGGTATTGTTAAATGATCTACTCGCAGTTTGCCAGTGAATAACCTGTGCATAAATCTAAGGTTTTTGACAGAGTGCAATTTCTAGTTTAACAAATAATCGGAATGATTAAACCGCGAAGACACAAAGAGCACGAAGGAAGAAGATGCTCCATTCTTCCTTCTCGTCCGCGTGCCTCGCGGTTCATTTAATCTTACTGCATATTCTTTTTTTTAGCCGTTGCTGATTAACTATTCAATTCTCTAATCTAAAATCTATTGACAGATTCCCATTAGTGTGCATTCCCAAACCAATCGCGGCTGTACATAATTTAGCAAATATTGTCGAGCTTTTTCTAAGGGCTCTAAGGGCGATCGACTAATTTTCCCTGCTAAAAATTGCTGCCAGTAACAGTGCTGTAAATAATCGATTAACCATAACTGAGATTCAGTATCCAAAGTTTGATCAATTTCCTTAGCCAATGCCAAAGCCGATCGCAGATTTTGAGGCAACTGCTTCACCTTTTGCAGCAAATCATCCGGCATAGATTGCAGTTGCTGCCAAATAGCAATTGCCTCTCCAGGACTTCCCTGAGCCATTCCCATTACCTCGGAATGGGACAAAATCTCTCCGAATCCCGCTTGCTGCAATACCAGTGCCATAGCTTCGGGATTCAGTCGATTAAACTGGATTTTTTGACACCGCGAAATCAAAGTTGGCAGCAAAGATTCCACAGTCGGAGCAATTAAAATTAGCGCGGCTTTTCCCGGTTCTTCCAAAGTTTTTAATAAGCCATTAGCTGCCCCCTCACCCATTGTTTCTGCCTGTGATAAAACGACAATAGAACGGGCAGCTTCTAGGGGTGGTCTACTTAGAAAATCACCGATTTCTCGCACCTGTTCTAATCGAATTTGCGGTGGTGCTTTGCGCTTTAAACCAACTGATTCAGCTTCCTTTATTGAAAGTCGCTTGCCTTGGTTCATGTAAGTTGGTTCTACCCAAAGCAAATCTGGATGATTTCGCTGCTGCACGCGATTTTGTACGGAGGCTATTAATCGTGGTTCGGCAAGATGGGCTGAGAATAAGAGCTCAATAAAATACTTAGCAGCTAAACTCTTTCCTATGCCGTTAGATCCGACAAATAAATAGCCGGGAGCAATGCGGTTTTGAGAGACTGCTTGAGTCAGCAATTCTACTGCTTGGTTTTGTCCGATTAATGATGTGAAATAATCCATAATTCAAGATTCAAAACTCTTTAAATATCCCCAAGCTGCTAAAGAGCGACTTAAAATAGCTTGAATTTCCTGGGCTACCTCATCTTCAGTGCGATCGGCATTGATGCGGATAATTCGATCGGGATTTTGTCGAGCCAACTCCGCAAAACCTTGCTGCACCCTGCGGTGAAACTCCACATCAGCTTGCTCGATTCGATCGCGCTCTCCCCTAGCCCTTACCCTCGCCAAACCCACCTCCACATTAATATCCAGCCAGAAAGTTAAATCACTTTGCAAACCGCCGGTAGCAATTTCGTTCAGTTGCTTAATTAAATTTAAGTCAAGACCGCGGCCATAGCCCTGATAAGCAATAGTAGAATCAGTAAAGCGATCGCACAAAACCATCGTCCCCAAGGCTAACTGCGGTTTGAGAAAAGTTTCGACGTGCTGAGTGCGATCGGCAGCGTACATCAGCAATTCCGCTCGCTCTGATACTAATTCCCCCTCACCCTGATCCAGCAATAACCGTCTTAGTCCCTTTCCTAGCTCAGTGCCCCCAGGCTCACGAGTAGCAACCAAACTGGCGATCGGAAAGCAGCTTGCTTGCAGCCAATGTATCAACCTCTGCATTTGCGTAGTTTTTCCCCCACCTTCAACCCCCTCAAACACGATCAGTTTGCCATCCATTGCCTTGCCTTTCAATTTGAATAAAATAAATCGTTATTGTACCGTATATCTCGTCTAGGTTCGCTATGATGATCAGGTCTAAATGCCTCACGGCTGGAGTTTTCTATGGCTCGCTATACTGGTTTTTTTATCGTTGCTGTTCCCAACGACCATCTCCGTCAATCCTTGATTGAGATTTTAGAGTCATGCAATCTTGATATTATCTATGATACAGGAGATTCTGTCATGGCTCGCGAACTTCGCAGTCAAGTTTCGCTTCCGAAGCGAGTCACTGCTGAAGTCCTAATTAAGCAAAACACGAGCAGCGACTCAGAGGTTCGCATCAACTTCGTGATTAAAAACGAGGAACTGCCCTTCCAAACCAACAACCACTGCCGTCAAATGTTCGAGCTAGTCAGTGATTCGATTATCAACAACCGCAACTGGCAACTCTTAGAAAGTATGGCACTTTAGTTAGAAGGAAGAAGGAAGAAGGCCCTTCGACTACGCTCAGGAACCCTGTTAGGAAGAAGGAAGAAGGAAGAAGGAATTTTTTGTTTGAACTAACAAGCAAGAAAAATTCTTGAATTCTAAATTTTTCTTGAATTCGGCCTTCTGCCTTCTTCCTTTCATCTGTTATTAGTTCTTGGCTAATGACCAATGACTGAGGACTTTTAGCAACAAACTATAAATTTAAAATCGATAAATTTAAGGCCGAAATCCCCGACGCAGTAGTAAAGAATTGGTGACAACACTAACAGAACTAAACGCCATAAATGCACCAGCCGCCGCAGGGCTGAGTAAAATTCCAGTTGCGGGGAGTAAAACGCCGGCGGCCACCGGAATTCCCAGAGTATTGTAACCAAAAGCCCAAAATAGATTTTGGCGAATCTTGTTAAAAGTAGCGCGACTAAGTTCGATCGACTCAACAACATCCATCAAAGCATTTCGCATCAGCACAATTTGAGCAGTTTCAACAGCTACATCAGTCCCACCGTGGAGTCCGATACCCACATCTGCTTGAGCCAAAGCGGGGGCATCATTAATTCCATCTCCCACCATCGCCACTTTTCGGCCTTGGGCTTGCAAAGCTGCGATCGCCCTAGCCTTCTCGAACGGTCGAACTTGGGCCAAAACATCCGTCGTGGGCAAATCTAACTGGTTGGCGATCGCATCCGCCGCTTCGGGCCTGTCCCCCGTCAGCATCATCACCCGCAATCCCATAGCCCGCAAACGCTCCACCGTCGCCTTAGCATCCGGCCTGAGAGTATCTTTTAGCCCGATTACCCCCAGCAAAACGCCCTCACAAGCCACGTAAACCGCCGTTTTGCCTTGACAAGACCCCAACAATTCCGTGGCAATAGCGACCCCCTGCTGCGTCATCCACTCGGCATTCCCCGCGAACACCCGTCGGCCTTCCACCAAAGCCGAAACCCCTAATCCCGGTTCCGTGTAGAAATCCTCAGCAGCCAGCAGTGGCAAAGCTTGTTTTTCGGCTTCCAGCAAAATCGCTGCGGCGATGGGATGACAAGAACCCCTTTCCACCGCAGCAGCAATTTGCAAAAGTTGTGGATTAACTGATGTAGAACAGGCATCTTGCCTGTTGCTAAAATCAACTGTAGAACAGGCATCTTGCCTGTTGCTAAAATCAATTGTAGAACAGCTATCTTGCCTGTTGCTAACATTAATATCTGATGTCAGATGCAGATCAGAATTCTCAAAAATCGGCAAATAATCTGTGAGTGTAAGATGTCCTGTGGTCAAAGTACCAGTTTTGTCAAAAACCACCGTATCTAATTGATGCACCCGTTCTAAAACATCACCACCGCGAATTAAAAGTCCCCGCTCCGCGCCGATACCAGAACCGACTAAAATTGCAGTTGGGGTAGCCAGTCCCAAAGCACAAGGACAAGCAATGACTAAAACTGCGATCGCCAATTTCAAACTTAACAATAAAGGGGATTGATAATGAGTAATTGGGAATGGGTAATCGGTAATTGGTAATTGATTTCCAATGCCCGATGCCCCATGCCCGATGCCCATTGCCCATTGCCCCATATCCATTGCCCCATGCCCCATATTGTGTCCTAAAAGCACGGATGGCCAAATATGAGTTCCGGCAAAATACCAAAATAGAAAAGTTAAAGCTGATATCGCCATTACCCCATACACAAAATATCCCGCGACAGTATCGGCTAAATTTTGAATCGGCGCTTTTCGAGTTTGGGCTGCTTCCACCAAAGCCACCATTTGAGCTACAGTTGTTTCCTTGCCGGTGCGAGTTGCCCGGATCACAATTGCCCCGGATTGATTGATAGTTCCCGCTGCGACTGCATCTCCTTTTTGCTTCAAAACCGGCATCGATTCGCCAGTCAGCATCGACTCGTCTATTGTTGTTTTACCTTGGCAAACTTCGCCGTCTACCGGAATTTTGTCCCCTGGCAAAACTTGCAGCCATTCTCCGACTCGGACGCGATCGGCTGGAATTTCAATGTATTGTGAATTGTAGACTGAAGATGTCGAGTTATGAGGCAATTCTTCCGAGCCAAAATCTAAAATCTCCAACTTAAAATCAACTAAGCGGGCAGTAGCTGGTTGTAGTGCGATTAAAGCTTGCAGGGCTGATGCGGCACGGCGTCTAGCTTGCTGTTCGAGAGTTTTTCCCAATAAAATAAAGCCGAGAAGCATCACCGGTTCGTCAAAAAAGCACTCCCATCGCATCTGGGGAAACAGCAGCGCCGCGTTGCTAGCGGTGTAAGCTGTGACAGCGCCTAAAGCTACGAGAGTATTCATATTCGGTGCATTTCGCCACAAACTGCGGCACCCGTCAACGATAATTGGGCGGCCAGGTAGCAGCAAAGCTAGGGTGGCGAGTCCCCAGTGAAACCAAATATTACTTAAAATTGGGGCTTCCCGGCCCAATATGTGACCTAAACCGGAGAGAATAATTAGGATTAGGGCGATCGTCAATTGTCTTATTTGCTGTCGAATTTCTTGCTGTCGCCTCTCAATTGCGGCCGCCTCTAATTCTCGTTGATTTCCACCACAGCGAGACTGACTGGGAAATCCATTATCAGTCAATTTTTTTGCTAAAGCTTCAGCATCGACGGCCCCCGGTTCGCACTCAACCGTTGCTACTTCCACAGCTAAGTTAACGCAAGCTGAAATTACCCCTGAGTATTGCATTAGCTGGCGTTCAACTGCTTTGGCGCAGCCTGCACATTTCATGCCGCCGACATCGAAAGTCACAATTTCAGGCGGCGGGGATTCTGTGACTGGTATGATTATTTCTGATTGAATTTCGGGGATTGTTTTGGGAATAAATTGCATGGGGATTTTTCAGAATTGATTACATCTCGGAATTTGTGAAAGTGTTTAATGCACAAAACAAATGTCTCTATTTTGAGAATAAAGAAAATTTTTGCCATCTCCCGAAAGTGTGAGCTTTTTTTAAGCCTTGGCACTTTTGAGTGGGGAAGTAGAGATTACCTAAAATTTCAAAAATTATACCTTAATAGAAGGTTTCAAACTATTTTTATTAAGGGCCTGCTCTTGCACTGAATCGCAATTTTTTAATAGCGACAATCCGCAGAAAATTCGCAAACCCCAAATTTCAAACCAAGGCAAA
>Ga0316608_1001281_pt1 | contig 10246 bp, 7 predicted proteins | sample MIS2016152B_MG_FD_207673 | JGI IMG/M metagenome (GOLD analysis project Ga0316608, IMG submission 207673) | Microbial mat bacterial communities from Middle Island sinkhole, Lake Huron, Michigan, United States - MIS.2016.152B | ecosystem: Environmental > Aquatic > Freshwater > Lake > Sediment... | reverse complement strand
TTAGTTTGCGACTTTGCAACACTCGACAATAAAAATGCTGAAATAATCAAAATACAAATTTTTGTTTTCATTTCTATTAATGGATTTTAGTTTAATTTTAGATGTGTTAAACGGTTATTAATCTTATTTATTATCTAGTATAATTTGGTGCTTCACTGGTAATCGTAACATCGTGAGGATGGCTTTCTGTCATCCCTGAATTTGTTATTCTTACAAATTTTGCTTCGTGTAATTTTTCAATATTACTTGCTCCGCAATATCCCATTCCTGCACGTAATCCACCTATCATTTGATAAATTACTTCGTTAAGAGTTCCTTTGTATGGCACTCTAGCTACAATTCCTTCTGGAACTAATTTTTTAATATCATCTTCAACATCTTGAAAATAACGATCTTTAGAGCCTTGTTGCATTGCTTCTAATGATCCCATTCCACGATATGATTTGAATTTTCTTCCATTATAAATAATAGTTTCGCCTGGCGACTCTTCTACGCCAGCAAATAACGATCCTGCCATAATTGAGCTTGCTCCTGCCGCTAAAGCTTTTACTATATCACCAGAAAAACGAATGCCTCCATCGGCAATAACTGGAATACCTGTTCCTTTAAGAGCTTTAGCTACATCATAAATAGCACTTAATTGAGGAACACCAACACCTGCAATTATTCTTGTAGTGCAGATAGAACCTGGTCCGATACCTACCTTTACAGCATCTGCTCCTGCTTCTACTAGTGCAAGTGCAGCTTCTCCAGTACCAATATTTCCAACTACAATATCAAGATGCGGATATTTTTTCTTTACTTGTTTTAGCATCTCAATAACTCCTGCCGAATGACCATGTGCTGTGTCTATCACAATAGCATCAACACTTGCATCTACCAATGCATCAACTCTTTCCATTGTATCGTGAGTAACTCCAACACCAGCGGCTACTCTTAATCTTCCTTTTTCATCTTTACACGAATTAGGTCGATCTTGAGCTTTAGTGATATCTTTATAGGTCAATAATCCAATCAAACGATTGTTTTCATCAACTACTGGAAGTTTTTCAATTTTATGATGTTGAAGTATATCTGCAGCTTGTTTTAAATCTGTTTTTTGAGAAGTTGTGATTAAATTATCTTTAGTCATAATTTCGCCAACTAAACGACCCATATCTTGTTGAAAACGAAGATCTCTATTGGTTACAATACCTACTAATTTGCGATTTTCATCAACAACAGGAATTCCTCCAATTTTAAATTCTTTCATCAAGTTTAAAGCATCGCCAACTGTACCTGTTTTTGTTATGGTTATTGGATCGTAAATCATTCCGTTTTCGGCTCGTTTTACTTTCTTTACTTCTTTTGCTTGACGTTCGATACTCATGTTTTTATGAATTACCGCTATTCCACCTTCTCTAGCCATAGCTATTGCAAGCACCGCTTCAGATACAGTATCCATTGCTGCTGATACAATTGGCGAATTAATTGGAATATTTTTAGAAAAAAACGAAGAAATATCTACGTTTCGTGGTAATACATCAGAATATGCGGGGACTAATAATACATCATCAAAAGTCAGCCCTTCAAATATTATTTTATCGGTTTCAAATGACATTATTCAAAATATTTATCTTATTTTTAAAATTGTGCCAAATTACAAAAAAATGATGATACTAAAATTGTTTTCTATTTTTTTTAGTTGCATTTTGCAAATAAATATTGCTAATTTTTAATATGAACATTTACAGGCAGATACTTACAAAATACTGGGGCTATCCTAACTTCCGACCACTGCAAGAAGAAATCATTCAGTCGGTTGCAGAAGGTAAAGATACACTAGGATTGATGCCTACAGGCGGAGGTAAGTCTATTGTTTTTCAAGTATATGCATTATCAAAAGAAGGCATTTGTATTGTAGTTACGCCACTTATTGCTTTAATGAAAGATCAAGTTGATAATTTAAAAAAAAAAGGAATTAAAGCATTAGCAATCTATTCTGGCATGACAAAAGATGAAATTAATATCACGCTTGATAATTGTATTTTTGGCGATTACAAGTTTTTATATGTTTCGCCAGAACGATTAGGTACCGAATTATTTTTGGCAAAACTGCAAAAAATGAAGGTAAATCTTTTAGCTATTGATGAATCGCACTGTATTTCGCAGTGGGGCTATGATTTTCGCCCATCATACTTAAAAATAGCCGATATTAGACAACAATTACCAAATATTCCAGTCTTGGCTTTAACGGCAACCGCTACAAAAGAGGTAGTTGAAGACATTCAAAATAAATTGCAATTTAAAGAGCACAATTTGTTTTCGATGAGTTTCGAACGAAAAAACCTCAATTATTTTGTAAGAACTGTTGAAGACAAACAAAAACAACTTTTGAAAATAATTGAAAATATACCAGGAACGGGAGTTGTATATGTTAGAGATCGTAAAAAGACAAAGGAAATAGTTGCTTTTTTAAGAGAAAACAAAATATCTTCCGATTATTATCATGCAGGATTAGACAATAAAACCAGAGATTTTAAACAAAGCGAATGGAAAACAGGTAGATGCAGAGTAATGGTTGCCACTAATGCTTTTGGAATGGGTATAGACAAAGCCAATGTGCGATTTGTAGTCCACATGGATTTGCCCGATTCGTTAGAAGCTTATTTTCAAGAAGCTGGAAGAGGCGGTAGAGACGAGAAAAAAGCTTATGCAATTTTATTGTACAACAATGCCGATAAAATAAAACTAGAAAAATCTATTCGAGTAAGTTTTCCCGAAATAGATTATATCAAAAGGGTTTACGAAGCTCTGGGCAATTATTTTCAAATACCAATTGGCGGTGCAAAATTTATGTCGTACGATTTCGATATTGGCGATTTTTGTGCAACTTTTAAATTTGAAATATTATCGGTTTTTAATGCAATAAAACTCTTACAATTAGAAGGTTATATAGAGGCTACCGACGATCTTTATAATCCATCAAAAGTACACTTTACAATCAATCGTGATGATTTGTATAAATTTCAAGTATCAAATGCCGCATTCGACGGATTTATCAAATTAGTATTAAGAAATTACACAGGCTTATTTACCGATTTTGTTGGAATTGATGAGGTTTTTCTTGCAAAGCAAGCAAATGTATCTATCGACATAATTTACAAGTATTTGCAAACATTAGCAGGACAAGGAATTATTAAATATATTCCACAACGAAAAACACCACTAATTGCATATACAGAAGAACGTTTAGATCAAAAATCGTTGCACATATCAAAAGAAAATTATGATATTAGAAAAGCCCGATACATTCAAAAAGTAGAAGCTGTTTTAGATTATGCAATGAGCACCAATAAATGCCGAAGTCAAATTCTACTTTCGTATTTTGGCGATAAAGACCCTTATCGTTGTGGACAATGCGATGTTTGTTTACGAAGAAACGAATTGGGGTTAAGTAAGTATGAATTTGATATTATTTTAGAAAAAGTAAAAGCTATTTTGAAAAAAGAACCTACTCGTATTGATTTATTGGTAGATAAAGTAAGCTTTAGTGAAGATAAAATATTTAAAGTAATTCAATGGTTATTAGATAATAACAAAGTTATTTATAACGATGGAGATAAACTTTTTTGGAATGATACAAATAAAGGAGATGCTTTGTAATTATCTATTTGGCATTAAACGTATGTTGATTAACTTTGTAAAAAATATAAAACTATGAATGATTCAGCGGAAAGCATCGTTTACTCAAAAAACGTTGTTGAGTTTGTAACTGTTGCAAATGAATATTGCAACTTTGTTGAAAATGCAAGCGGTTTAACAAATCGCGAAATGGTTGACAAATCATTAAAATTGATGTCGTTAATCTATTTAAAAGCATCGCTATTGCCCGAAATTAAACCTTTGTTTGACGACGAAGATGTGGAAAAATTTGTAAAAGAAGAAGACTGGAAGTTTATTCACGAAACCATTGCCTCAAAACTTGGAAAAAATGATGCGTATCTTGAACTTGTTGAAAGTCAAGGATATGAAAGCGAAGAAATAGTTCGTTTGAGCATTGGAGAACAAATGGCAGATGTTTATCAAGACATCAAAGATTTTATCACATTGTATCGACTTGGTTCTTACAGAAATATGGTAGAATCAATTAGAGAATGTAAAATATCCTACGAAGAATATTGGGGAACAAAACTATTGAGTGCTCAAAAAGCTTTACATTTTCTAAAAAATAGTAAAACTTCTACCGTTTTTGATGATGATATTGAGGAAGTTATAGACGATGATTTTATAACCGACAATTCACAAGAATGGAGCAACAATGAATAATATATTTCAAAAAACAATTACCAACGAAGAAATAGCATTATTACCCTTAAAAGCATTTGAGGGTAATATTACTTTAATCGATTCTATTGAAAAATTTCAAGCAATATACCCCGAATTAAGAAAGGAATCTATTCTTGGATTTGATACAGAAACAAAACCAACATTTAAAAAAGGTGAATCAAATTTAAACAAGGTTTCGTTATTGCAACTTTCAACCAAAGATCATGCTTACTTATTTCGATTAAATTTCACAGGATTACCAAAAGAATTAGCCAAAATTTTAGCCGACAGAAATATTATAAAAATTGGCGTAGCAGTTCGTGAAGATATTAGAGGATTACAAAAGTTAACTCCATTTATTCCAGAGAGTTTTATCGATTTAAAAGATTACGTACGCTACTTTGGAATTGAAAACAGCGGACTAAAAAAACTTGCAGCCATTATTTTGAATATCAAAATATCAAAATCGCAACAATTATCGAATTGGGAAAACCCAGAACTTAGTGAGCCTCAACAAAAATACGCTGCAACCGATGCGTGGGCTTGCTTTGAAATATACAACACACTACGAAACTCTTTTAATTTTGACCATGACTAACTATACAAAAGTAATTTTAAAATCGGGTAAAGAACAATCAATAAGAAGATACCATCCTTGGATTTTTTCAGGAGCAATTAAATCAATAGAAGGCAAAGTTGCCGAAGGTGAATTAGTATCAATTTATAGCAATAACAATGAATTTCTTGCAAGTGGTCATTATCAAATAGGATCTATTGCCGTGCGAATATTAACTTTTAAACCCGAAGAAATAAACGCATCGTTTTGGAAAACAAGAATTCAACAAGCTTATAATCTTCGTTTAGCAGTAAATTTAGCAAACAATCCTAAAAATAATGTTTTTCGGTTAGTGCATGGCGAAGGCGACGATTTACCAGGATTAATTATTGATTATTACAATGGTACAGCCGTTGTTCAAGCACATTCTATTGGTATGTATTTGGTTCGAAATCAAATTAAAGATGCCTTAATTGAAGTTTTAGGCGACAAGCTAAAAGCTATTTACGATAAAAGCGAATCTACTTTGCCATTTAAAGCAGAACAAAAAGGCGAAAATACTTGCGTTTGGGGAAAATCAGAAACAACCGAAGTATTAGAATATGGCAATCGATTTAATATTGACTGGGAAGAAGGACAAAAAACTGGTTTTTTTGTTGACCAACGAGAAAATCGTAAATTGTTGGAATTCTATTCAAAAGAAAAAGATGTGTTAAACATGTTTTGTTATTCTGGTGGATTTTCGGTTTACGCCATGCGAGGAAACGCTCGATTAGTACATTCAGTTGATGCATCGAAAAAAGCCATTGATCTTGCAAATCAAAATACGACTTTAAATTTTGAAAATGATCCACGCCATGAGGCTTATGCAGTTGATGCATTTGAATTTATGCACAATATAAAAGATAAATATGATTTAATAATACTCGATCCACCTGCATTTGCAAAACACCAAAGTGCCTTGCACAATGCTTTGATGGGATATAAAAAATTAAATATGGTAGCATTTGAGAATATTCGTAAAGGTGGAATTTTATTCACTTTTTCTTGTTCTCAAGTGGTTACAAAAGAAGACTTTCGGAAAAGTGTATTTGCCGCAGCAGCCAACACTGGACGAAAAATTAAAGTTTTACACCAATTAACTCAACCAGCAGATCATCCTGTAAGCATTTATCATCCAGAAGGAGAATATCTTAAAGGTTTGGTTTTATATGTTGATTAATGATTTTTTTTTAAATAAGTTATACTAAAAAAGCTACTATGACAAAATACAAAATCTTCCTTCTTCTTTTTCTATTTTTTCCAATTTTTGCTTTTTCGCAACGAAGTTATTCCACAACTTCGCAAAAAGCAATTGGTTACTACGAAACCGCTAGTAGTTTTTATGACGAAGGAAACGATAGTCAAGCAATTACTTATTTTAAAAAAGCAATAGATGTTGACAGTACATTTTATGAAGCATATTTCTATTTATCACGTGTTTATAGCGAAAATGAAAACATCAACGCAATAATTGATCTTTATAAAAAATGTGCAAGAATCAACGGTAGTAAATATCCAGAAGTATATTATTATTTGTCATCAAGCTACTATATTTCAGGATTATATAAAGAGGCATTGGCTGCAATGAAAACATATTCGGCTTATCCAAATATAGATAAAAAATTGAAGAAAAATGTTGATTTTATTATCGAGCGATCTGCTTTTGCAATTGAAGCCATGAACAATCCTGTGCCATTTGAACCAATCAACATGGGGCCAAACGTAAATAGCCAGTACGATGAATATTTGCCTGCAATTACCGCCGATGAACAAATATTAATTATTACAGGCAGAATACCAAAAACAGAATATACTCCTGGCACAAAAAGCACGCAAGAAGACTTTTTTATTAGTCAGAAAATTGGAGAAAAATGGGGTAAAGCAAGAAATATGAGAGAAGTAAATACGCCATTAAACGAAGGAGCTCAATCAATTTCTGCCGATGGAAAATATTTATTTTTCACAGCTTGCGGTCGTCAAGATGGAATGGGTGCTTGTGATATTTATTATTCTGTAAAAAATGGCAATGAATGGTCGCTACCAATTAATTTAGATTATCCTATAAATACAGCTAGTTGGGAATCGCAGCCTTCAATTTCTTCCGATGGAAAAACACTTTATTTTGCAAGCGATAGACCAAATGGCATAGGTAAAGTTGATATTTGGAAAACAACTATTATCGGAACATCTCCCGAAACAGGAAACTTATTATTTAGTGAACCAAAAAATCTTGGAAATATTATAAATACTCCCGATGTAGAAGGATCGCCATTTATTCACCAAGATAACCAAACACTTTATTTTTCTTCCGAAGGATTAATTGGAATGGGTGGTTTAGATCTTTTTGTTTCTCGTCAAGATGCCGATGGAAAATGGAGCAAACCAAAAAACTTGGGTTACCCTATTAATTCTGCTTTAGATGAAACAAGTTTAATTGTAAATGCAAAAGGCGATAAAGCATATTTCTCGTCCGATAGAGCTGGTGGTTATGGCTTGATAGACCTGTATGAGTTTGATTTATACAAAGATGCTAGACCAACACAAGTTACTTATGTAAAAGGTCAGGTTTTTGATGCTCAAACACAAGCTAAGCTAGAAGCCAGTTTGGAATTAATTGATTTAGAAACGGCTCAAGTTGTAGCAACCGTAAAATCAGATAAAACCAATGGCGAATTTTTAATTTGTTTGCCAGTCAATAAAAATTATGCATTAAATGTATCGAAAAAAGATTATTTATTTTACTCCGACAATTTCTCGCTAAAAAATCTTGCAAACCCATCTAAACCATATCAATTAGATGTGCCATTAAATCCAATTAGGGTTGGCGAAACGGTAGTATTGCGAAATATTTTCTTTGCCACCGATTCGTATGAACTAAAACCCGAATCGAAAGCCGAACTTGCAAAATTGATTGCGTTTATGAACGATAATCCAAAGGTGAAAATTGAAATTGGTGGACATACCGATGATGTTGGAGCCGATGATTACAACCTTAAATTATCGGAAAATAGAGCAAAATCGGTTTTAGATTATCTTGTAAAAAATAATATTCCAGAAAAACGCCTTACCTTTAAAGGATATGGCGAAACCGAACCGATTGCCGAAAATAGCAATGATGAAAACAGACAGTTAAATCGCAGAACAGAATTTAAGATAACCAAATAATTATGAACTTTGTACATATAAAAATAATTTCAGGAAATTTACAAATAACCGCAAAACAAGTTGAAAATACCATTGAACTTTTTGATGGCGGTGCAACCATACCATTTATTGCTCGTTATCGAAAAGAAGCAACCAACGGATTAGACGAAGTTGCTATTGGAGCCATTAAAGAACAAAATCAGAAATTAATTGAAATTGACAAAAGGCGGCAAACCATTATCAATTCTATTGAAGAACAAGGAAAACTTACCGATGAAATTAAACATCAGTTAGAAGCAAGCTATATTTTAAGCGAATTAGAAGATATTTATTTGCCATTCAAGCAAAAACGTAAAACAAAAGCTACCATTGCTCGTGAAAACGGATTAGAGCCATTGGCTAAAATAATAATGGCTCAGCAAGAACGTGATATTGAAACAAAAGCTACCAAATTCTTAAATAATAAAGTAGAATCGACCGAAGCCGCTTTGCAAGGTGCTCGCGATATTATTGCCGAGTGGATTAGCGAAAGTCAAAGTGCCAGAAATAGAATTAGAAATTTATTTGTGCGTGAAGCAGTTATAACATCAAAAGTAATAAAAGCGAAAGAAGAAGAAGCCATTAAATACAAAGACTATTTCAATTTTGAAGAACCACTTAAAAAATGTGCTTCGCATCGTCTTTTGGCAATGCTACGTGGCGAGCAAGAAGGATTTTTGAGAATCAACATTGAACCATCAGAAGAAACTGGCATTGAAATACTTCATCAACTTTATGTAAAAGGTAGAAGCGACGCATCGGAACAAGTTGCTATTGCTGTAAAAGATAGTTATAAACGATTGATTTGCCCATCCATAGAAACAGAATTTAATAACGCATCGAAAGAGAAAGCCGACGAAGAAGCAATTCGTGTATTTGCCGAAAATCTTCGTCAATTATTACTTGCTCCGCCATTGGGACAAAAGCGAGTTTTAGCAATAGATCCAGGATTTAGAACAGGTTGCAAAGTTGTTTGTTTAGACGAACAGGGAAATCTGTTGCACAATGAAACCATTTATCCACATGCCCCACAGCAAGATACAGCACTTGCTATGAAAAAATTAATTTCGATGGTAAATGCCTATAAAATTGAAGCAATTTCTATTGGAAATGGTACTGCCAGCCGAGAAACCGAAACTTTTATTGGTAAGGTTAAATTCGACCGACAATTGCAAGTATTTATGGTAAGCGAAAATGGTGCTTCTATTTATTCTGCTTCGCCAGTTGCCAGAGAAGAATTTCCCGACTACGATATTACCGTGCGTGGTGCGGTTTCTATTGGTCGCCGATTAATGGATCCGTTGGCTGAATTGGTTAAAATTGATGCAAAATCAATTGGAGTTGGTCAATACCAGCATGATGTAGATCAAAATAAATTAAAAACCAGTCTCGATACCGTTGTTGAAAGTTGTGTAAACAAAGTTGGTGTTAATTTGAATACCTCGAGTAAACATTTGCTAACTTACGTGTCGGGTTTGGGACCTCAATTGGCTAAAAATATAGTAGAATATCGAAAAGAAAACGGAGCTTTTGCATCTCGCAAAGAAATAAAAAAAGTAGCTCGAATGGGCGACAAAGCTTATGAGCAATGTGCTGGTTTTTTACGCATTACCAATGCCACCAATCCGCTCGACAACACGGCTGTTCATCCTGAAAGTTATCATATTGTAGAAAAAATGGCTAAAGACTGCAAATGTACAGTAGCCGAATTGATAGAAAACAAAGAATTGCAAAGCAAAATAAGCTTGCAAAGCTATGTAAATCAAACAATAGGATTGCCAACATTAACCGATATTATGGCAGAGCTTGCCAAACCTGGACGAGATCCTAGAAAAACAGCCAAAGTATTTGAATTCTCTAACGATGTGCACCGAATAGAAGATTTACAAGTAGGAATGATTATACCTGGAATAGTAACCAATATTACCAATTTTGGAGCCTTTGTAGATGTTGGCGTAAAACAAGATGGCTTGGTGCATATTTCTAACCTTAAAAACGAATATGTAAGCAATCCTACCGATGTAGTTTCGCTGCACCAACATGTACACGTAAAAGTTATTGAGGTAGATATTCCCCGACGTAGAATTCAACTATCAATGAAAGATTTAGATCTTAAATCGGAAGGGTAAAAGATTGTTGTTGTTGGTGTTTTATACA
>Ga0316608_1001280_pt1 | contig 10246 bp, 14 predicted proteins | sample MIS2016152B_MG_FD_207673 | JGI IMG/M metagenome (GOLD analysis project Ga0316608, IMG submission 207673) | Microbial mat bacterial communities from Middle Island sinkhole, Lake Huron, Michigan, United States - MIS.2016.152B | ecosystem: Environmental > Aquatic > Freshwater > Lake > Sediment... | reverse complement strand
ACAACAAAAAAGTTCTCGAGAAAACCAATTGTTACAACAAAAAAATGTTTAATTTTAAAAACTTAAAAATTATGAATTTAGAAAATTTGAATTTAGTGGAGCTTAATGCTCAGGAAGTGGAATCGACCAATGGAGGTAACGGTATACATTCAGGAGGTTACGGATTAGTGAATGAACCTGGTTGCAGATGTTGGGGTGAAGGTATGTTTGGTTTTTTTGCCGGTTTACTGGGTTATTAATTTAAAAATTAGATAAAATGTTAAAAGAATTAAGTTTAGAAGAGATGATTATAACAGATGGAGGCACAACTAATCCTGATTGTTATGAATTTGGACGTCAATTTGGCAAAGCCTTTAGTGCTGCAATCGCAGCTTATGGTATATATTGCTTAGGTGTATTATTGTAATTGATGTTTAAATTACCATTAAAGATAGATTATAATAGAGAATCCTTTATTGATAAAATAAAGGATTTCTTTATTTATTTATTTTTTTATATTATGGTATTGTTTGTAACAGGGGTTTTTCTCCGTATTTGTGATTTGTTGATTTATAATAAATTTTCGTTTTCATTTTTAGAAACATTTAAGGAAGTACAGACTAGAGGTGTTAAAAATGTTTCATTTCTTTTTATTGTTCTGTTTGGTCCATTTATGGAGGAATTGATGTTTCGTCTTCCGTTAGTTCTAAAACGAATAAATATTCAAATATCATTATGCATCTTTAGTTTATATTTTGTTGGAGATAAAATTACATCAATTAATTTTTACAGTTTTTTAACATGGATTAAAATAATTCCTATATTCTTAATTATTTTCTTTGGGAAATATTTCATTCAGGAAAAATATTTACTTTTAATTAAAGTGAAATATTTTAGAATGTACTTTGCTTTTCTTTCTATATTTTTTGGAATTGTCCATTTAACTAATTTTTATGATTTTATTCCAAACCAAATATTGGTTTTCTCTTTTCTCTTTATTATTCCACATATCATACTGGGTGGCTTTTTAAGTATTTTACGCCTCAAGTATGGATTTTTTATCGGTTTAGCATTTCATAGTCTATATAATTTAATTATAATTTTATGAAACTTTAAATATTAGAATTTTTTATAAATAAAATTATATTAGATAGAGAAAAATTATGCGTCCCCGATCTCCGAAGTCTCCCGACTTCGTAATAACAAATATTTTTAAATAATAATCAGTTTCTCAAGCAAAGTCAACAAAAACAAACTAATGAACTTCAGTTCAGACCCAATTAACACCCTCGAAAGCCTTATTTATAAATACTAAACTGTTTTTGGCTATTTTAAAAAAAAACTTGCAATATTCGTTATTTTGATAACTTTATAGTTAACTTTGCAGTATGAAAACAGAAAGACAAATTGAATTTTACGAAACGTATTTCCAAGATTTCTTTTTAAAGCAGAATAGTAAAGTTAGAGAGAAAATTTCTTATGTTTTCAAAGTTATTACTAGTGTTCAAAATATTCCAACAAAATTTTTAAAACATCTTGAAGGAACAGATGGACTTTATGAAATAAGAATTGAATATGAAAGCAACATTTACAGAATATTTTGTTGCTTTGATACAGGTAATTTAGTTGTACTTTTTAATGCATTTCAAAAAAAGACACAGAAAACGCCAAAAAACGAAATTGAATTAGCAACAAAACTTAAAAACGAATATTTTAATTCAAAAAAGTAGGAAAATGAATAAAGATGAAAAAATAAGAAAAGCAAAAAACTTTGAGGAGTTGTTGGATATAGAATATGGTGTAATTGGAAACAAGAAAAGAGATGATTTCGAAAAAAAAGCACAATATTTTATAATCAGTGAAACGTTAAAAGATGCTCGTCACGAAGCCAAAATGACGCAAGAACAACTTGCAATAAAAGTAGGTACAAAAAAAAGTTATATTTCAAGACTTGAAAACGGAAAATGTGATATTCAATTATCAACACTATACAAAATATTCGAATTTGGACTTGGAAAAAAAATAAATTTAGTAATTGGATAAAATGATTGTCTGCAAATAGCCTTTTCGGGTAGCTTGTTTCCAAAATTATCAATTATAACATTGGTGTCAATTAAATAGTTCTGTTCCATTCTTTACGAGCTTGTTCGGTATGTTCTTTTAGCGATTGATACTCGTTTTCGGATAGAATACCACAAAAATCGGACATTGATTTTTTAGGTTTAATCTTTTCTTCCGTCGGTTCATCAAGGGCAAAAAGCAATACTTCAATGGGCTTGCCTACATAGCTTTGCGGTACCTGAATAGAAATATTTTGTTGCTGTGGCGTTAGGAGTGTGCGTATCATAATTTTATAGTTGGGCTTGTTTTGAATTGTCTTTTACAGTTACCATAACTTGTTCAATTTGAATTATACAAAGCTACAAAAAAACACAATCTAAAATCTCATTATTTATTTACCACCACCCTTCGCCAGCAACTCCCGTAAAAACTGAATCTCGCTTTGTTGGGTTGCGATGAGTTTTTCGTAAGTTTCTTTATTGTCTTGATAAAAATGTTCGATTTTTTGAAGATAACCTGTAGCATTATCTTTATTTTCTTGATTATAAACCTCTTTGGTTTCTATGCCTAATAATTCGCTTATTTCAACTTCTAAAATTTTTGAAATTTTATACAAACGATCTATTGTCAATTTCGTATAATTCATTTCAATTTTACGATAGGCATTTGCAGAAATATCAAGACTTAAAGCAATATCTTCGATAGTTTTCTTTTTTTCAATCCTTATTTCCTTGATTTTTTTAATAATATCGGTGCTTTCCATAATTTGTGTTTTTATAAATGTTTCGTAAAAGTAGAAATTATTTTCTTAAAAGTAAAATTGTTTTCGCATAAGTTGTTTTTTATTCTTAAATAAAAAACAAATTTTATACAAGCAAAAAGGCCTTGAGAAAAACCAATTATTACAACAAAAAAGAATGAGTAACTATGAACTAATATGCCAGTTTGGCAAAACTCCCTTAAGTGGACTAATGTTCAAACATAAAAACAAACTTCTGTATCGCTCTTTGTGGAAGTAAAACTGTTTGGAGAATTTATTAACTTTATATTTGATATATTATGGACTTTATTGTAACAGGGACTGCCCTAAACATTTCAGCTCAATTTGTTCAAGCAGCAGCAGCTTACGGGCCAACCTTAGCTGCTGCAGCAGAAGCTGCACTACCAGCTTTAGCTGCTAAAGCAGTAATGAGTCGCTTGATTATGTAATCAAGATGATTCATAACTTGGTAATAAATTAAATTTATTACCAAGTTCTTTTTCTAACAATTAAAAAAAAAAAAAAAAAAATACAAAGACAAAAAGGCCTTATAAAGAGGCGTTACCAAAAAATACAATACAAAAAATAAAAGGAATATTAAATGGAATAGATATATTAACTACAGAAACTACTTGGGGAAATCCATTCAATGAAGTATATTCTGTTAGAGTTCAAGCAATAGATGATGATGGTGGTTTTGGTCAAAATGGAAAAGGTAGAAATCAACTATTTTGTTTGGCCAGTGCTTATGCGGAATATGTTGAAAGAATTCAGAACTTATTATTAACAGGAATTTCTGGATTTAATAGAGTATTAATGGAAAAAAATTTTAAAGAAACAAATTTGTACTTTTATCCAGATGAAAAGGAAATCACAAAAGAAGAGTTTCTTAAACTTCCAAAAGAATTATTAAGCGACTTCTTTCCAACAAAAAATGAAGAACAATTAATTGACATTGTAAATCATATTTTTGAAACAGTTGAGACTAACAATCATCAGGGACTATTAGGTGTTCCTTTTTACAGTTTAAATCAAAGAAAAATTATTCATATTCCACATAATTTCTTGTTTTCAATTACTGGTTCTAACGGTATGGCTGCAGGAAATACACTTTCTGAAGCGATTTTTCAATCATTATGTGAAATTTATGAAAGAAATTCTGCATCAGTCATCTATAATGAAAGAATAACTCCACCAACCATAGACAAAGAATTTTTATCAAATTTTCCAAACGAATTAAATATTATTATTGAGATTGAAAACAAAGGATTTGAAGTTATTGTAAAAGATTTTTCATGCGGAAAAAAACTACCTGTACTCGGTTTGATAATTATTGACAAAAAATCACGTAAATATAAATTGAATATAGGTTCGGACACTAATTTTCAAGTTGCTCTTTCAAGAACTCTTACAGAAATATTTCAAGGTTTAAAAGATGAGTCAACTATTGAGAAAAGTTTGCTTTCAATTCCAAGTAAAGAAAGTGCTCCTTATTTTTACCAAGAAACTAATGAAACAATTTATGAAAAAGAAAAGAATTTTGTTAATTTTTTGAAAAATGGTAGTGGTATTTTTCCAGAATCATTATTTTACGATAATCCTTCATACTCATTTGATTCAAATATTTTTACTTCAAAAGATTCGTATGAGGAAGAAGTAAAATCTTTATTAGATTTAGCTGTCAATTTAAATTATAATATCTTTATTAGAGATGTTTCATTTTTAGGCTTCCCAACGGTATATATTTATATTTCAGGAGTTTCTTTATTAGGAAATAAATTTAACATTCATGAATCAGGATTTATTAATGAAAAAACTGTCTTACAAAATGATTTAGAAAACTTACTATTTCCTTTTGAAGATTTTATTGCCAATAAAAATAAAATAATCAAAGCAATAGATATGATAGAATCACTTGAATTAATGATAAATGAAGATTTTAAAGCAAAAGACTTATTTCGATTAGGGTTTAGAGAGGGCACTAAATGGAACGAACTTCCTATAAGTTTTATTATGGTTATTTTTTCATATTTAGCTAATGATTATGTCAAAGCTAAAAGTTATCTAACAATATTTATGAAGAAATTAAATCTTGAAAGCAATGAATATTATTTGAATATAATGAAACTTATAGATTGTAAAATAAGTAATATTTCTTTAAAAGAAATTTCTGAAGTTGTAATCGATGGTTTTAAGGATACTGAATCAATTTTTAAATACATAGGCTATCCAATTTGTCCGAATTGTTCTGAATGTAGTTTGTCAGAAATATGCACAACAAAAATAAACCTTGTAAAATATTCAAACATTAAACAAAAATTTAAAGAAAATTTAATAAATCAAAATAAATTTTCTACATTGTAAAAAAAATGTCTTTTATTTTTTGGGTAAAAGACAGTTTTTTTTTAATATTATTTATTATGGATTTACAATATATTTTAATTGCACTTGTATTAATAACTGCATTGTATCTTATTTTCTCAAACAAAAAAGAAAAAATCACTTTTTCAAGCACTTCGTTTTTAGATGAAAAAAAAAATGATTTTAATTTTAACTTAATTAATAAATATTACAAAAGCAGAATTTTATTAGAGTCAAATTATTTTCAAATAATTTCAGAAAAAATTTCAAACGATTTAGATTTAGATTTTGTTTTTAAGAAAATAGACAGAACAATTTCTATAATTGGACAGCAATATCTCTATTATAAAACACGGGTAATAAAAAAATCTCAACAAGAATTAGAATCATTTTCTATTTTAACTGATTATTTTATCGAAAATAAAAATAATACACTTTTAACAATTAAAGAGTTATCCAGTATTAATTCTCACGATGCCTATTTTTTTGAAGAGTTAATAAATAATGAAGTCCCAATTAATAAACATATTCTAAAAAATGCAATATTTCTAAATATTTTATTAACTACATTAGTAATTCTTAGTTTTTTTTTCCATATTTTCTTTTTAGGTGTATTTCTGATTTTTTGTATAAATCTATTTCTACATTATAAAAATAAATCAAGTATCGATTTTTACTTAAATAACCTTTCAGAATTTTCTAAAACTTTAAATGTTGCAAAAAAAATTTTTGATATAAATTCATTTTTAAAAATTCACTTTAAAAATTTAGACTTTATTATACCATTATCAGAATTCAACAAAAAAGTAAAATTTATTGTTATAGAGAAATACTTAAGAAATGAATATTTAATAATTTTTTGGCTAATTTTTGAATTATTAAAAATAACATTAAATATAGAAATCATACTTTTTAACAGTCTTATGCTGGATATAAATAAGTATAAAACCCAAATGAATAATTTATTTATATTTATTGGCGAAATAGATTCAAGTATTTCTGTTTCAACACTTCGTCAAAATAAACAATTAATTTCTAAGCCAGTATTTAGTAGTACAAGCACTATCAACTTGACAAATTTATACCATCCATTAATCCATGAATGTGTTAAAAATTCTATTCATTTAAACAATAAAAGCGTTCTGCTAACTGGCTCAAATATGTCTGGAAAAACTACTTTCATTAGGGCATTTGCAATTAATAGCATTTATTCACAAACGCTAAATATTGCTTTTGCAGATAAATATGAAAGTTCATTTTTTAAAATTTTTACTTCAATTCGAAATCAGGATAATATTAACGATAGTAAAAGTTTTTATCTTGATGAGGTATTGTCAATTAAAGAATTTATAGATTCATTAAAATCAAATGAACCACATCTTTTCATTTTAGATGAAATTTTTAAAGGAACAAATACAGCAGAGAGAATTGCAATTAGCAAAGCTGTTTTATCATATTTGAATTCAAAGAATAATTTAGTATTTGTTTCAACACACGATTTGGAATTAGCAGATTTATTAATTAAAGATAATTACGATTTATATCATTTTTCCGAAGATGTTACTAACGAAACATTGAAATTTAATTATAAAATTAAAAGCGGAAAACTTACAAGCAGAAATGCAATTAAAATTTTGAATATGTATAATTATCCAAAAGAAATAATTTCAGAAGCAAACTATATATATAATAATTTTACAAACTTATCCTAATTTTTTTGACTCATATCATTATGATGATAGGCAAAAAATAACATCTTACATTGATTTTATTTTAATTTTTATAAATAAATGTCCAAAAATTAAAAATTATTTTCGTAAAAGTAAAATTATTTTCGCATTAGTTGTTTTTATTTTAAAAAATATATACAAAATTTACTATAACAATAAATTCTCGAGAAAACCAATTGTTAAAACAAAAAATGTTAAATTTTAAAACTTAAAAATTATGTTAAATTTAGAAAATTTAGGATTAGTTGAGTTAAGTGCTCAAGAAGTAAAACAAATTGAAGGTGGTGTTACATGGGATGAAATAGTCCATTATGTTAAAGATTGGTGGAATGATGATGGTTGGTTCAGAGTAGTCTAACCTCTTGTAGTGTTGATTTTTTGAGAGGCTGTTTATTCAGCCTCTTAACATTTAAAGTGAAAACAAAATGAAAATACCAAATTTTTATAAAATAAAATTCAGCGAAATTCAGGAATATAATCATACTCCGACAGAAAAAGTCAAATTCTTTTTTCTGTCGTATATTTTTGCTTTCATTATAATGTTTATTGTGCTTTTGTTAATAACAATGCCTATGGATTTTTTTGTCATGAAAGTTCTTCACTTTGATTCCATAAAGAAAACAATTAGTCCTCTGAAAAGTTTTCCTCATCGATATCCATTTTATTTGGTTGTTTTTATAAGCCCTTTTTTTGAAGAAATTTTATTTAGATTGGCATTAATATTAAACAAAAAAAATATTTCAATTTTTATTGGTTTATTAGTGTATGTTATTTTGGGTGGAAAAATATCAACATTTAGCATAGGCAATAGTTCTTACATTTATTTTGCATTGATTGGCTTGGCTATTTCTTCACTGACTTACTTTTACCTTCCCCAACAAACAGTAGATTCATTAAGAAAACATTGTACTCATTATTTGATAAAATTTTCAATCCTCTTTTTCGGTTTAATACATATCGCAAATGCTTCAGTATTACATTGGGAATTATCTTTGTTTTATCCATTTTTTGTGTTGCCGCAAATAATTATGGGTTACTTTATTACCAATTTAAGATTAAAATATGGTTTTTGGTGGGGTTATGCTTTGCATGTTTTATTTAATGCAATTGGTCGGATCTAATTTTTTTTTATTGTTTTTTATCTATAATTCCTAACAGGCTTTAATTAGTTATTTTCATTAAAATTCAATAACAAAGTATACTAATAAACCTATGAACTTCAGTTCAGACCCCATAAACACCCTCGAAAACCTTATCTACAAAAACAAAACCAAGAGTATTTCTATCTATTTGGTGGTGGTTTTGGCGGTGTTGCTTTTTATAGTGTTGTTGCCTGTAATCGAGGTGGATATTAGCAGTCAGAGTCGGGGTATTATTCGCTCTAAGACAGATAATGTGCCGGTTACTACCATCGTGAGTGGTCGCATTACTTGGCTTTCGCTGCGAAATAATGGGGTGGTCAGCGAAGGCGACACCCTAATCAAAATGGCAAAAGACGGTTTAACCACCGAGAAAGCCACACAAGGCGAATTGTCAAGCACCCTTATCGAACTGCAAGAAGATGTAACCGCTATTTTGAGCGGCAAGACCGCCCACCTCAAAACTACTGCCGCCCGAGAGGATTTCCACCAATACAAATCCCAAAAAAACGAGTTGCAATCCAAAGTCTCGCAAGCACAAATCAACTACAACCGCAACAAGACCCTTTTCGACAAAGGCATTATTGCCAGTGCCGAATATGAAAAATTTCAGTATGAATTGCAATTTGCCCGTCAAGCATTGCAAAGTTTTGTGAGCCAACAAAAAGCCAGTTGGGAAACTCAAAAAAGAGAATTAGAAGAAAGAGTGCAGCATATAGATGGCGCTGTTGCAAAAATAAAAGTAGAAGAAAACAATTATGTGGTTTTGGCACCCATATCCGGAACGATAGAAGGTTTTTCGGGGCTGCAAGTGGGTTCGTTTATCAATGCTTCGCAACCCATTGCCACGATTTCGGCTACGGATAACCTCATTGTAGAAAGCACCGTTTCGCCCAACGACATAGGCTTAATCCAGAAAAACCAAGCCGTAAAATTCCAAATCGATGCCTTCAATTACAACCAATGGGGTTTGCTCGAGGGCAAAGTCATCGACATTGACCGCAATATTACCATTCAAGGCAATCAGGCTTATTTCAAGGTGCGTTCGAGTTTGAACTCCACAGCAATGAAACTGCAATCGGGCTACAAATCGAATGTTTCCAAAGGAATGACACTCACCACCAGATACATCATCACCAGAAGAAGTTTGTTTGAGTTGTTGTTTGATAAGGTGGATGATTGGTTGAACCCGAAAGCCCCCCAGCCCCCGAAGGGGGAGTTTGTAAATCGCTAAAAAAATTAATCCTAAAAATAAAAAAACAGAAAATACTATGTAGATTTGTAGAAATAAATTCTATTGTTATGACCGCAATTGCCTTAAAAAAATATTTGGTTTCAAAAATCAATCTTATTGATGATGATTTGGTTTTGGAAAAATTAAAAAAAGTGGTGGATAAAAACGAGAAAGTCTATGTACTCTCGGAGGCACAATTAAAGAGCATTGAAATATCTGAGCAAGAAATTTTAAGAGGCGAATGTTTTGACGAAGAAGAAATGGACAAAAAATTTGAAGAATGGCTAAACGCAGAGTAAGTTGGACTAGCAGAGCTAATTCTGAACTTTATGAAATATTAAACTACTATGCAAAAAGAAACAAAAGTAGAATTTATAGTGCCAAACTTCGCAACAGTATCAAACAGAAACTAAAAGATTTAGATTTTTCGATAGCTTTACCTCAAAAGACCGCCAAACCCAATATTTTTTATTTTACGCACAATCATATTTCTGTGTTTTTTTCTTTTCAAGATAATACTGTTTTTGTAAAATCAGTTTGGGATGAAAGAAGAAATCCACAAAGTTTGGAATTCATATTGCAAAAAATAGATTGATTCTCTACACAAATCTTCATAGTATTTTCTGAAAACTCAATTCAGAAAATGGCATCTATCAAAATTAAACAACACGACATCAAAGATTGCGGAGCGGCTTGCTTGGCATCAATTGGCAATCATTATAAAGTAAATCTTCCCATTGCTCGCATTCGGCAATATGCCAATACCGACAAACGAGGCACTAATGTTTTGGGCATGATTGAAGCCGCCGAAAAAATGGGCTTCACTGCCAAAGGTGTCAAAGGCGGTATGGACGCCATTGACAAAATTCCGCTTCCAGCCATTGCTCACGTTGTTGTCAAAGAACAGCTACATCATTATTTGGTAATTTATAAGGTAGAATGTGTTTTAGAACAATCTAAAATCAACAATCTAAAATCTAAA
>Ga0316608_1001279_pt1 | contig 10262 bp, 1 predicted proteins | sample MIS2016152B_MG_FD_207673 | JGI IMG/M metagenome (GOLD analysis project Ga0316608, IMG submission 207673) | Microbial mat bacterial communities from Middle Island sinkhole, Lake Huron, Michigan, United States - MIS.2016.152B | ecosystem: Environmental > Aquatic > Freshwater > Lake > Sediment... | reverse complement strand
CTAATAATACAACTTCAACAAATAATACTGTAACAGGATTAGCTGCTGGAGTTTATACTGTAACTGTAACCGATGGAGGTTCATGTACGAATACTGCCTCTTTTACAATTACGGCACCAGCTCAAATAACGTATTCAACATCTATGACATCGGCTGTTTGTGGAGCTTCTAATGGCTCGGCAACTGTAGGTGCAGTAACAGGAGGTACGGGTGCATATACTTATGCTTGGAGCAATAGCACTACTGCAAATCCTGCTATAAATCTTGCTGCTGGAAATTACACTGTAACAGTAAAAGATGCGGTTAATTGTATTTCAACTGCTATTGTAACAGTAACAGGATCGGGTTCTGTTACTGCTGATTTTAGTATAAATAATGGACATCAATGTTTAACAGGAAATTCATTTACATTTACTAATACAGGATCAACAGGGGCTGGGATTACTTATAGTTGGGATTTTGGAGATACTCAAACAGGAACAGGAAGTCCTGTTTCTCATACATATACTACTGCTGGTTCTTATAATGTTGTTCAAACGGTAACGCAAGGAACTTGTGTTGATACAAAAACAATTACGGTATATGTTCATCCACATCCAACGGTTACGATAACGCCAACACCAGCAACTTGTTTAAATTTATGCGATGGTTCTGCTTTAGTTGCAGCCTCAAGTACTCCAGTTGCTCCACCTTATGTTTATGCATGGAGCAATAGTACAACTGCAAATCCTGCAATAGGATTGTGTGATGGAGTTTATAGTGTTACTGTTACTGATAATTGGGGTTGTGAAAAATCACAATCTGTTACAATTACAGAACCAGCAGGAATTACTTTAGTTCCTTCAAGAACTGATGCTAATTGCAATGGTCAATGTAATGGCACTGCAAATGTTGTTGCTTCAGGAGGATCTAGTTCTTATACTTATTTATGGAGTAATGGTGCTTCAACTGCAAATATTACTAGTTTATGTGCTGGAAATTATACTGTATCTGTATTTGATTCAAATTCCATAGCAACTTGTTATCAAACAGTAACAGCGGTGGTAGGTCAGCCAACAGTTCTTGCAGCAACTAATATTGTAGCTCAGAATGTAAGCTGCAATGGAGGCAATAATGGCTCTGCTACAATTAATGTTACTGGCGGAACATTGGCATATAGTTATTTGTGGCCCGCAAGTGCCGCAAATCAGATTATTGCAAGTGTTACGAATTTATCAGAAGGAACTCATATTGTAACTGTAACTGATAATCATGGATGCACAGCAACAACCTCAGTAATAATAAGTCAGCCTGTATTACTTACAGCTTCGGCTACAGTAAATCAGCATGTAAGTTGTAAAAGTGGTAACGATGGTTCAGCTACAATAACTCCAGCTGGTGGAACAACCGTATATAGTTATTTGTGGCCCGCAAGTGCTGCAAATCAGACTACAGCAACTGTTACAAACTTATCAGCAGGAACTTATATTGTAACAATTACCGATGCAAAATTTTGTTTTACAACAGTTTCTGTTACTATAACAGAACCAAATTTATTAACAGTAACAGCATCAGGTACAAATTTAAGTTGTAATGCTGTTTGTAATGGAACTATTTCATCTATAACAACGGCAGGAACTTCTCCTTATACTTACTTATGGAGCAATGGAGGCGGAACTTCTGCATCTGCAACTAATATGTGTGCAGGTACTTATACTATAACCGTAACCGATTTAAAAGGATGTAAGGCGACATCAACAGTAACAATTACAGAACCAGCGGCTTTAATCGCAAATTCAGTAGGAACACCTACTTCTTGTAATGGAATTTGCAATGGAACAGCAACTGTTACCTCAAGTGGTGGTACTTCTGGATATACTTATTTATGGAATGATCCATTGTTTCAAACAAATGCCAATGCAACAGGATTATGTGCAGGTACATTTGATGTAACAGTAACCGATTTAAATAATTGCAAAGTAACATCTTCATATACGGTTACTCAGCCATCAGCAATAACTTTAACTTCAAGTAGTGGAAATGCTAGTTGTGGAAATGCCACAGGAACAGCTACTGTGTTTGCATCTGGAGGTACAGGCACTTACACTTATACTTGGTCAAATGGAGGTAGTACTAGCAATATATTATCAAATGTTTTAGCAGGAAGTTATGTAGTTACAGTTACTGATTCAAATAGTTGTTCTCAGTCAATTTCAATTTCTGTAAATGATAATGGCTCTCCAACAGCTTCAGCTACAGTAACACAACAAGTAAGTTGTTTTGGTGGAAATAATGGTTCGGCTACTGTATCCGCATCTGGAGGTACTGGTTTAGGTACTTATATTTATAATTGGTCTCCAAGTGGAGGTACTGGAGCAACGGCAAGTAGCTTAACAAGTGGAAATTATACAGTATCTGTTACAGATGGAAATGGGTGTCTTGCAACAGCAACAGTTTCAATTACACAGCCTGCGTTATTAATAGCAACTATTACATCTACAGTAGATGTTTCATGTAATGCAGGTAATAATGGCAGTGCAACAGTTTCGGTTTCTGGAGGGACAACTGTTTATTCTTATTTATGGCCCGCAAGTGCAGCAAGTCAAACAGGTTCAACTGCAAATAATTTACAAGCAAACACCTATATTGTAACCATAACTGATTTTCTTGGGTGTAAAGCAATAGCAACAACAATAATTAATCAACCACTTGCTTTAACAGCTTCAACAGTTACTAATCAACAAGTAAGCTGTTTTGGTGGTTCAAATGGTTCTGCAACTGTTACAGCTTCAAATGGAACTCCTATTTATTCTTATTTATGGCCCATTTCTGCGGCAAGTCAAACAACAGCAACAGCTACTAATTTAGCACAAGGTTCTTATATTGTAACTGTAACTGATTTTAAAGGATGTGAAATAATTGCAATAGCAACTATATCGGAACCATTAAATTTAAGTGCTTCAATTTTAGTAAATCAACAAGTAAGTTGTTTTGGTGGTTCAAATGGTTCTGCAACTATTACAGCAACAGGTGGAACTGTAAATTATTCCTACGCATGGCCAGCTTCAGCTCTAAATCAAAATACAGCTTTGGTTAGTAATTTATTAGCAGGAAACTATATAGTTACAGTTACTGATGCTCTTGGGTGTAAAGCAACTGCAACAACAACTATTACAGAGCCATTAATACTGGCAACATCTATTGCTCCTCCTGCAAATGTTTCGTGTTTTGGAGGAAATAATGGTTCTGCAACTGTTACGGCTACAGGTGGAACTGTTAATTACTCTTACGCATGGCCCGTTGCAGCGGCAAATCAAAATACAGCAACAGCAAGTAATTTATTAGCAGGCAGCTATGATGTAACTGTAACCGATGATCTTGGTTGTGAATCTATTTCAACAGCATTAATTACACAGCCGTTACAAGTTGTTGCAAGTGCTAGTTTAGTTGCTAATGCACATTGTGGTCAAAACGATGGATCTGTAACAGTTTCGGCTATTGGAGGAACGGTAACTACAAGTTATTCTTATTATTGGAGTGATCCTTTGAATCAAACAACTCAAACGGCAGTAAATTTATTAGCAGGGACTTATAGCGTAACAGTAACTGATAATAATGCATGTACTTCTGTGGCAAATGTAAATATTAATGATATTGCTGGAATTACTTCATTGGCAAATATTACTGTTAATACTAAATGTAATGGAAGTTGTGATGGAGAGATAAGTATTATAGCAACAGGTGGATCTGCACCTTATACCTATTTATGGGATGCTGCGGCTATGAATCAAACTTCGCAAACAGCAACAGGATTGTGTGCTGTGTCTTATACCGTAACAGTAAAAGACGCAAATAATTGCACTTTAGATACAACAGTGATTGTTGGTCAACCTGATGTTTTAGAGGTTGATATCACACCATCAACAAATGTATCATGTAATGGAGGTAGTGATGGAACAGCAACAGCATTAGTAACAGGAGAAATATCTCATTATAACTATATTTGGAGTACTGTACCTTCGCAAAATTCTGAAGAGGCAATTGATTTAAGCGAAGGAGCTTATACCGTTTCTGTTATTGATGCAAATAATTGTTTAGCAACAGCGAATGTAACAATAACTCAACCAACACCTATTGTGTTAAATATAACTACAGTCCCTGAAAATTGTGGTCGAGGAAATGGAAGTGCAACTGTTTCTGCAAGTGGTGGAACACCTGGATTGGCTCCAAATTTATATACATATCAATGGTATTACGATGCAGCTTGCACAAATCCTATTATTGGGGCAAATCAAGCAACTTTTACTGGATTGCATGCAGGAACTTATTATGTGAAAGTATTAGATGGAAATGGTTGTGTTGCTCCTATTGGTGTTGCAATTATATCCAATATTCCAGGCGGAGTAGCCTCTATATCAGCTTTTAATAATGTAACTTGTAATGCAGCTTGCAATGGAACAGCAACTGTATCAATAGGTGGAGGTGTTGCTCCATATATTTATTCATGGAGTAATGGACAAGCTACAAGTATTGCTTCTGGATTATGTCCTGGTGTATTTGTGGCAAATGTTACAGATGCTAACTTATGTGTTGCTACTGCAAGTGTTACTATTACACAACCAACAGCATTAACCAATAGCTTTACATTTATAAATGCTCAATGCAATGGTGCAAATTCTGGATCAATTACTGCAAATCCATCTGGAGGAACAACTCCTTATTCTTATAATTGGAATGCAGCAGCTGCATATCAAACTACACAAATAGCGTCTAATTTAATCGCAGGAGCTTATTCAGTTACTATTTCTGATAATAATAATTGCACATTAATTTCAAGTTATACCATAACCGAGCCCACAGCTATTGTTCTTTCAGCTATAACAGTTGAAACAAATTGTGGACAAAATAATGGAGAAATAAACCTTACAGCAACAGGAGGAACGGGTCCTTATACTTATGCTTGGAGTAATTTTAATACTAATCAAAATATTACTACTTTATTTTCAGGAAGTTATTCTGTAACAGTTACCGATGCACATGGATGTAAAAAATCAGCTTCTTATGCTGTGAATAATATTGCTGGACCAACCGTTTCTATTTCTAATTCGGTAAATGTTTCATGTAATGGCTTATGTGATGGTTCAGCTTCAATTATTGCATCTGGAAATGTATTGCCTTTGAATTATATATGGGACGATCCTATGCATCAAATAACTCAAACCGCAACAAATCTATGTGCTGGAACTTATAACGTTACAGTGTCTGATCCTGCCGGATGTATTGCTTCAACAACTGTTATTATTAATCAACCCCCACAACTTACTATTACTACAAGCTATGTTGAGCCAAGTTGTAATGGTGGAAATAATGGAACAGCATCTGTAATTGCATTAGGAGGAACACCTGCTTATACATACACATGGAACGGAGGAGGTTTAAATCCTTCAAGTACAACAAATACTGGTTTAGTAGCTGGTAATTATACAATAAGTGTTCACGATGCAAATGGTTGTTTATCAAGTCAAATGGTTGTAGTTTCTCAGCCTAATTTTATGTCGCTTACAACACTAACAACAAATGTTCTTTGTAGTGGATCTTGCGATGGAACAGCAACAGTTATTGCTGCTGGAGGAACTTCTGGTTATAGCTATATATGGAGCAATGGACAAACAACTGCAACAGCCGTTGGATTGTGTGCAGGAAATTATTCGGTAACAGTAACAGACTCCCATGGTTGCACAGAAGATATTTCACTAATAATTTTTCAACCATCTGCTATTTCAATTAATATAAATCAAATTCAACATGTATCTTGTTTTGGAGGAAATGATGGTTTTATAATCTCTAATGCTACTGGAGGAGTTCCTAATTATAACTATTTGTGGTCTAACGGTTCTACAGGTCAGAATATAAATGGGTTAACTTGGGGATCATATATTTTAACAGTTACAGATGTAAATAATTGCTCGGTTCAAACTACCATTGTAATTAGTCAACCGCCAGCATTGGCTGTTCAATTAAATAGTGTAAATGAAAATTGTTTTGGGGCATGTGATGGTAGTATTGCTTGTATTGTTAATGGAGGAACTCCTACTTATACATATCAATGGTCTAATCTTCAAACAACAAATAATATTACAGGATTGTGTCCTGGTACTTATACTTTAATTGTAACGGACTCCAAAGGATGTACTAAAACAACACAAAAAGTAATAACAGGACAACAAGAATTAAGTATATCTGTTTTAAATGTTCAGCCAACACATTGTGGAATGCACGAAGGTTCTGCTCAAATTGGTATTCAAGGAGGTTTAGGAAATGTTGGTATTCATTGGTCGAACAATGGAACAACATTAACTCAAAATAATCTTGCAGGTGGTTTGTATGGTGTAACAGTAACAGATCAAAATGGTTGTACTGATGTTGATCAAATTAATATTAATGATATTGATGGACCTACATTAATAGGAATAACTTCAACTAGTGTTAATTGTTTTGGACAGCTAAATGGTTCTGCTACGGCAACTTATACATCAGTTGCCGCAATAGCTTCAGTAGTATGGAACGATCCTCTTAGTCAAGCTTCAGCTACAGCAGCAGGTTTAGCAGCCGGAAATTATTCTGTTTTGATTACAGACATAAATGGGTGTGTTGTATCTGGCAATGTTGTGGTAACACAACCATCACAATTATTGTCTGTAATATCAAGTAAAACAAATGCAGCTTGTAATGGATATACTGATGGATCAATAACTGTAACTGTTAGTGGTGGAACACCTAATTATATTTACAGCTGGTCTGATGGTCAGGCAAATCCTATTGCTGTAGGTTTGGGTGCAGGAGCTTATAGTGTTACTGTAACAGATGATAAAGGATGTAAAACTTCTTCAACTGCTGTAATTTCTCAGCCTATGCCTATTTTAATTAATGGAGTAGTAACAAATGCACATTGCAATGGCTCTAGTGATGGTCTTATAAGTTTAACTGTACAGGGAGGAACTCCAATATATTCTTATACTTGGATGCCAGCTGTAAGCACAAACTCTGTTGCCGCAGACTTAGCAACAAATACTTATGATGTTATTGTAACTGATAATAATGGATGTCAACAAAATGCACAATATAATGTAGAGCAACCTGCTCCTTTAATAGTTTATACTTCAACGCTACCAACAACTTGTGGTAATCCTAATGGTTCTGCAAAAATAGATTCTATTACTGGAGGAAATGGCAGTTATCATTATGTATGGTCTCCAGGTAATTTTACAACAAATTCAATTACTAATTTAGCGGCAGGAACATATCAGTTACAGGTGTTTGATGGACAAAACTGTTCTGTGATTCAAAATGTAATTGTTGGTGTAGTTGACCCTCCTCAATTGTTTTCATCGCAAACCACCCCAGTAAGTTGCTATGGAGGAAACAATGGTATAGCCGAAATTATTGTTAAATATGGTACTCCACCTTATTCTTACTTATGGGCACCTTATGGTGGAATAAATTCAGTAGCTACTAATCTTTCATCTGGAACATATACAGTAACAGTTGCCGATGCAAATAACTGTTTAGTAGTTAACACTATTATTGTTTCACAGCCAGCTCAAGTTATTGCTCATGCAGATGGTATCGCAACAATATGTATTGGACAGTCAACCTTAATTACGGCATCAGCTCAAGGAGGGAATCCTGATTATTCTTTTATTTGGGATAATAATTTGAGTCCAATTCAAACTCATGTTGTATCTCCTATATTAACAACAACATATACTGTTTATGCTACAGATCATAATGGGTGTATATCATCTCCAGCAACAGTAATAGTATCTGTAAATCCATTAATTCAAGCAAATTTATATTCACCCGATTCTATTATTTGTGAAGGAGATTCTACATTATTGATTGTTGAAGTAATAGGAGGTAATGGCGGTCCTTACAGTTTTTTTTGGATAGGAGCAACTCAAAATAATGATAGTATATATGTTAACCCAATTACTGATACTCAATATGGAGTAGTGGTTACTGATGGCTGTGGCACTCCTGCTGATACAGTTTATATTATGATAGGAGTTAAAAAAGCTCCAGAAATAAATATTGTGTCGAATGTAGTAGAAGGATGTGAGCCATTAACAGTTATATTTAATAATACTATTGATAATGGACAATATGTCAACTATGTTTGGAATTTTGGGGATCTGGCTTCTGGATCTCATAACATATCAAATATAGTAAATCCAACACATGATTATTATTTAGTAGGAGAATATTCGGTTTATTTAACTGCAATAAATTCTGATGGATGTGAAACTACTGTTAATAAACCTAATATGATTCATGTTTATCCATTACCAAAAGCTGAATTTTATACTAATCCAAATTCAGCAATAGTTAATGTTCTTCATTCAAATATTGAATTTATAGATAACTCTTCTAATGATGTTGAACATTGGTTATGGTATTTTGGAGATAATAGTATTTCAATTTTAAAAAACCCAGTACATTCATATTCAATGCCAGGAATTGATACAGTTTTACTAATTGTTGAAAATGAATATGGGTGTAAAGATACTGCTTCAAAAATAGTAAATGTAAAAGAAGTGGTTACTTTTTACGCACCTACGGCATTTTCACCAGGAGGTGATGGTATAAATGATACATGGTATCCTCAAGGAGTAGGCATTAATAGTGAGGATTATCACATGTATATTTATGATCGCTGGGGCGAAATAATTTTTCAAACAGATTATTACTCCGAAGATCCATTAGATTTAAAAGGGCATTGGAATGGAGGCATTAATAATATAGGCGAAGTTGTGCAAAATGCTACTTATGTTTGGTTGGTTGTATTTAAAGATGTAAATTCAATTAAGCGTGAATACTCTGGAATGGTTACTCTAATTAAATAAAAAGAAAACTCCTTTTTTTATACATATAAAAATGCTTACTTTGATTAAAAAAATGAAAAAAAATAAAGAATTATACATTATAAGACATGCAAAAGCAGAGCGTGAAAGTATTACGATAAAAGATATTGATAGATCATTAACAGGCAAAGGTATAACACAAGCATATTTAATGGCAGAAAAATTAGCAAATCAAGTTGCTGATTTAAATCTTATTATTTGTAGTCCAGCAATTAGAGCATTACATACTGCAACTATTTTTGCAAGAAAAATGAATATTTCGTTAAGTAAAATTATACTTGAAAAAAGTATATATACCTCAGAATTTGGAAATACAATTGATTTAATCAAACATACACCAGATGACTTAGATAGTTTAATGATTTTTGGGCACAATCCTTCTTTATCAGAAACAGTAAATCATTTTTCTCTTGATTTTATAGATTTTCTACCTACGTGTGGTGTCATTAAACTAAAATTTAATACAGATAAATGGACAGATTGTGGGAGAAATAATTCAGAATTGGAATTTTGTTATTATCCTCAAGAAAAATAATAAATCTAAAAAAAACGGATATTTAAATTTGGATTGATTTTTTTTAATGATAGACAAGCGAAAAGTTGGCTTTTTTACTTTAGGATGCAAATTGAATTTTTCAGAATCATCCACCATTGCACGAACTTTTGTTGACAATGGTTTTGAGCGAGTTGACTTTAAAGAAAAGGCAGATGTATATGTGATTAATACTTGTTCGGTAACCGAAATTGCTAATAAAAAATGTCGAAATATAATTAATAGAATAACCAAAAGAGAACCTAATTCTTTGATTATTATTACAGGTTGCTACGCCCAACTTAAACCCGAAGAAATAGCTCAAATACCAAATGTTGATTTAATTCTTGGCACAAAAGAGAAATTTGATATTTATTCGTTAGTTGAGAATTTAGAAAAAAAGCAAAAAACTGAAATACATATAGATAAGATAAATGAAGTAACCGAATTTAATCCATCGTACTCTGTTGGCGATCGTACTCGTTCGTTTCTTAAAGTACAAGATGGTTGCGATTATTTTTGCTCTTATTGCACAATTCCATTAGCTAGAGGAAAAAGCAGAAACGATACGATTGAAAATACTATTGTAAAAGCAAAAGAATTAGAACAAAAAGGGATAAAAGAAATTATATTAACAGGTGTAAATATTGGCGATTTTGGAAGATCTACATCTGAATCGTTTTTCGATTTGGTTAAGCAATTAGATGATGTTGAAGGTATTGAACGTATAAGAATATCGTCTATTGAACCCAATTTATTGACCGATGAAATTATTGAATTTGTAGCTCAATCCAAAAAGTTTGCTCCCCATTTTCATATTCCACTGCAAT
>Ga0316608_1001277_pt1 | contig 10266 bp, 9 predicted proteins | sample MIS2016152B_MG_FD_207673 | JGI IMG/M metagenome (GOLD analysis project Ga0316608, IMG submission 207673) | Microbial mat bacterial communities from Middle Island sinkhole, Lake Huron, Michigan, United States - MIS.2016.152B | ecosystem: Environmental > Aquatic > Freshwater > Lake > Sediment... | reverse complement strand
GTCCTGATACGTCAGTTATATTTTCGGCTGTGGAAAATCCGGGCAGGAATACCAAATCCAAAATTTCTTTATCCGATAATTGAGCATCTGCAGTAATTAAGTCTTTCTCAATTGCTTTTTTCTTAACAACATCCAAATTAATTCCTCTTCCATCGTCCTGTATCTTAATTACAACGTGGGCACCAGAATAATATGCTTTCAAATAAATCATTCCTTGCGGTGTCTTTCCCTTTTCAATTCGTTCATTTTCAGGCTCAATTCCGTGGTCAACACTATTGCGAATAATATGCATTAAGGGATCGGTAAGGCCTTGAACAAGAGTTTTGTCAAGTTCTGTTTCAGCACCTTCTGTTATAAATTCTATATTTTTATTAAACTCTACAGATAAATCTCTTATTAGCCTGTGGAATCGGGTAAGCATAGTTTCGATAGGAATTAAAGAAATACTAAAAGCAGTATCTCTTAATTGGCGAGTTATATTCTCAATGTTTTCAGAAAGCTGGTTTAACTCATACACCTGATTTTCTTCAACATACAAGCTTAAACTTGCTTGGGTTGTAACCAATTCACTAACTAGGTTCATTAGTTGATCAATTTTATCAGAATCGACCCTAATGCTGGAAATTACATTTTCTTTTGTAAAACTATTTAGTTTTTCTTTTACAGAAATCTTGAGATTTCTCCTTCTAATATCAAGATCTTTAACAAATTCTTTTAAAATATCTATGTCAATACTCTCTTTTGATTCAAATTGTTTCTCAATTTCATCTATAATATCCTTATCAGCAAGCAAATTAAAATCAGCGAGTTTAATTATTTCCAATTGGCTGTCATCTTCAACAAAAATGAATACTTCCCTTAATTCTGCTATTGGTTTGTCCGATACAAGAAATATTTCCCATCCAGTATAACATTTGCTTGTGTCGAGTTTTGAAATTAAAGGAACCTTATGTAATCTTGGAAAAACAAGGCTTGTTCCTAGTCCACACAATTCATCAATTAGAAATAAAGGATTTGTACCATTATCCATAATTGATTCGTTGGGTACAAACTGAAAAAAGTATGTCTTTTCATTTCCTTCTGCGATATTTTCAACATTTGGGTGGTTTTTTAATTCAGGTGTGCCAATTCTTTTAAGAACCTGGTCAACTTTTGCTAAAAGAGTATCATGAATTTTCTTTATCTGTTTGTCATTCAATGCATCAGGATTTAATAGGTTTCTTAAATGATCAACAGCTGAGAATGTTATACTAAGAAGGTCTTCATTTATTTTCAATCGATCATTCCGTACTTCATCATAAATGGTCTCAAGATTATGGGTAAAATTACTAATTGCATCAAAACCAAACATCCCTCCTCCGCCTTTTAAAGAATGCATGATACGAAAAACTCCAGCAATGAGATCTTTATCACCTGGTTTTTTTTCGAGGGTTAATAATGCTTCTTCAAGATTATTAATGAGGTCAGTAGCCTCTTCAATAAATTTTTTTTGAAAATTATCCATCAGAGATTCTTATTATTGAAATAAACACTTTTATACATCCTTTATATCATTGGATTATATCCCAATGGCAAAAATGAATTCTATCTCATCACCTTAACAATGGCATCTAATAGTTTTGCAGGAATAAATGGTTTAATAATCCATCCTGTAGCACCGGCATCTTTGGCTTCCATTTTTTTGTCTCTCTGAGACTCAGTTGTCAGGAATAATATTGGTATTCTGGTATATGCTTCAATCTTCCTTACTTCTCTTATCAATTCAATACCGTTCATGTTCGGCATGTGCAAATCGGTAAGCAGCAGATCAATTGTTTTTCCGTCAAAGTGTTTTATAGCATCCTGACCATCAATTGCAACTATCACATTATAACCTGCATTTTCAAGAGTGAAACTTACTACTTCACGTATACTTTCAGAATCATCGACAATTAAAACTGTTTTTGCCATAGTTTATTAATTAATTTAATCTTAATGTTTAAAGTTTTTTCAAGACTTTTAAAAATCCCGTATTTTCTATAAGCTCCATGATATCCTTAGATAAATCAATTTTAAATTTTATCTTTTTTTTATGGCGCTCAGCTGATTTTTGTAAAGAAACCAATAATTGGATTGTGGCCAGATCAAAAACACTAACCTCATTGATGTTAATTTCTATTTCGGAATAATCTTTTTCAATTGCCCGAATTTTTGGAAGTAACTCATTTAGGTTATTAACGCTTAAGTCACCACCCAGAAATATTCTAACAAGATTTTCGCCTTTTTGAGGCTGATTCATTTTGAATTTAATATCTCTCATAAATTCAATTTATAAAGGTTAAGTTATTAGAAAAACTCAATATTATCTTCATCTTCATCAACAACTGCATTTGTCTCATCAGTTTCATTGAGCACCCGCTCATGGATAAGCCTCTGACTTTGCATAGTATATCGTTTCTTTAAACTTTCCAAATCATACGACTCATCTTCCGATTTTGCAGCCGAATCAGATTTTATAGTTAAGTAAATATTGTTTAATTCTAAAATAATCTCTTCTATAATTTGTTCAAAAAAATCGTAATATTTTACTTTTTCAATTGATGTTTGGATTTCAACTGCGAGCTGATTTCCTAATTCTCCATTTTCACTAAGTATTTCTTCTACTTTTAAATTATCAGAACTTAAAATTTTTACAACAGAAAAAATACTTTCAGAAAACTTCTGAAGGTTAGATTTAAATTTCGTCTCAAAATTATTCTCAACTATTGTTTCCAGCACAACAGTTTCGTCTAGTGCACTTTTAAAGTACTTATTAATTAAATCCAGCTCTGTTTTAATAAACTTACTAATTTCACTAACCTGATTTCCTAATTTTGTTATTTCTGGTAATTTTTTTTCTTTAGGCTTCACAGTAGCAAAAATTTCAGAAAGTACGCTTTTAATAAATCTACTTTCCTCTGCAATTTGATCCAACTCAAGCTTTAAATCTAATATAAAATCTACAATTGATTTAACCTTTATACTAAAAAGTTCTCCATCATCCCCAAATTTGTCGATAAGCTCAACAGATTTTTCTAAATTTGATTCAATTTCCTTAAAATGTGATACCCCCTTTTTAGTATTATGGCCCGAGAATGAGTTACAAATTTCTGAAACAGCTTTCATATCATCTCCAATTTCAAGGAAATTGACTGTTATTTTCTCAATTGCATCCTGATATTCCTGATTCGTATGGATTAGTTGGGCAACTTGAACACCGGCAATATCTCTTATTTGAAGAAATTTTGCAGTATGTTCAGCTAATGATGCGCCATTATCATTAAAATCAAAAGCATTTAACTCATCTATTATCTCTTTGTGAGTATGCTGAACATGCTCCATTTTTTGTCGGATAATATCGTGAAACTGCAAATTTGTAATAATCCTGCTCACATTTTCAAAATAATCTTCCGACTTTTTGGTAAGAATTGGCATTTGAATAGAGGCATCCTGATATTTTGCAGATAAAATTGTAACACTTGACTGCACCTGCTCAAGAATTGTTTCAAGAGTTATGCTTTGTTGTATTTTTAAATGGCTGAAGAAATCCTGTACAGAATTTGTTAAAATTTTAACTTTATTTAATTTACTATCAAAAGTATCATATATCTCTTTAATAACTTTAAGTCTCAGTACTATTTTATCTGATTTCTCAATGATTGATTCATCCAGATTAAGATAAGTAAAGTTAAGCTTCAAATTCGCCAATAAGAAATTAAGGGTCATCAAGTTCTGGTTATAATTTTTTATTGGGATGAACATGGAACTAAACAGACTTTGTATGTTATCCAAAACTTTTGAACCAACCATAACGCTTTCAGTAAACCCATCAATCTGAAATTTCAATCCAGTATGGAAGGTATCTAATTTCTTGAGAAGATAATTACGATCTTTCCCTGCCAAAATTTCAAAAAGATACTTGGCGTTATTTGAAATTTTTTCTGCATGTTTATAATTATCCTTAAGATTATTGTTTAATGTTAAAAAATCTTTGGCAGAGGATTCATTCAATGCATTAATTTTCACATCAATATCCGAAAGTAAGATAATAATCTCCTTTATTGAAGCTTCGCTTAGCGCTAAATTAGCATTATTCTGGGTTTTGTCGTCGCTCATATGAAAAGTACTTTTCTTTGATAAATATCTTGGATAAATATACAAATTATTTCAGCAATAAAAGAACTAAAATTATCTTGATATTTAAAAATCAAATAAATAATTGGTCAAATCTTATTCCAATCTATTGATTTAACATTAATAATAAATCTGCCTTGTTGAAAATTTTGCTTAAATAGGAAAATATAAATATGAGATAAAAAATCCAAAATAAAAAAATATATCATATGATTAACTATTCAAAGATAAAAAACTATATTTGCCAAAATTTTATAAACAAAAAAAACATGAAAAATATCTCGCTTTATTTGAATATTGTATTGTTCATTGCAGTAGCCTTGTTGTATATAGATAGATTTTCGGGAAATGATGAAGATAATGGACAATCCGCAAAGCTTTCGGCAGGTACAAATGGTGATATTGTTTATATCAACGTTGATAGTCTGGTGAATAGTTACGACTTATATAATGAATTAAAAACAAATCTAATACAAGAGCAACAAAACCTTGAGGCAAGTTTGAATTCAAAATCTAAGGCTTATCAAAGAAAGGCTATGGAGTTTCAGCAAAAAGTTGAAAAACGCCTTGTTACCCAAGCTCAGGCAGAACAAATGCAACAACAACTTATGAATGAGCAACAAAGTCTTTTACAGCTAAAAGATCAATTAACAATGCAATTAGCTGAAAAAGAGCAAAATATGAACAAGCAAATATTTGATCGGGTTACAAACTATTTGAAAAAATACAATAAAGACGGAAAACATAGAATTATTTTAGGCAACTCAATGGGCTCAAATGTTTTACAAGCTGATTCTACACTTGATATCACTAACATTACGCTTAAAGGTCTAAATGAAGATTATTTGGAATCTTCAAAATCTGAAGAAAAAACCAATAAATAATAATTAAACTTATAATGATATTTTTCTTGTTGCATGATTAAATTTTAAAATTCGTTCTGCAAAATGATATTAAAATAATAGGTATAGGTTTTTACTATACCTTTTTTTATATTCAAAAGTCATAAAATTTCATAGATTTTTTATATCAAAATTGCAATGGAAATATTCGAAGATTATATTGGAAAGCATTGTAATTACTTGACCTTTATTGAAGAATACCCCTCTAGTAAGTTAAAAAATATAATTGTTATTCCTTGCTGCAATGAACCTGAATTAATAAAAACCATAGATTCACTTAGAAATTGTATCAAACCCCAATTTCATGTTGAAGTTATTGTTGTTCTTAACTCATCTGTAGATTCAGAAAATGAGGTTATTGTACAAAATAAAATAACAAAAAAAGAAATCCATGAATGGGCACAAAAATACAATCAGGAAATTCTTAAAGTATACCTTATAGAACTTGAAAATCTTCCTGCTAAAATTGCAGGAGTAGGTTATGCTAGGAAAACAGGGATGGATGAAGCTGTTAGAAGATATATTATTTCTGAAGAAAAAAATGGCATTATTTGCGGACTAGATGCTGATTCGATAGTTGATGAAAATTATTTGATTGAAATTGAAAAATTATTTCTCTCAGACAAAGAATGCAACGGATGCTCAATTTATTTTGAACATCCCATTACCGGCAATCAATTTTCAGAAGAAATATACCGCAGGATTATTGAATATGAACTATTTCTCCGCTATTACAAATTGGCCCTTCAATACATCGAATTTCCTCATTATCACTTTACTGTTGGATCCAGTTTTGCAGTAAGTTCCAATATTTATTGCAAAGCTGGAGGGATGAATAAAAGAAAAGCCGGTGAAGATTTTTATTTTTTACAAAAAGTAATGCCACATGGTAATTACTATGCGTTAAATACAACCTGTGTTCATCCATCTTGCAGGCCATCGGATAGGGTTCCGTTTGGCACAGGCGCATTTATCAGTCAATATATTGATACGCCCGATAAAGCATTCTTAACATATAATTTTAAAGCATTTCTAAACTTAAAAGAGTTTTTTAATGATATCGGATTATTTTACAAGACTGATAATGAATTAATTAAAAAAATAAATTTAAAATATCACTCTTCTTTAATAAATTTTTTAGAATTAAATAATTTTCAGGAAGCTTTAAATAGCATTAATTCAAATACTTCAACAATGTCAAATTTTAAAAAAAGATTTTTTCTATGGTTTGATGCTTTTCGAATACTTAAATATTTGAATTTTGTTCATCAGCATTATTATAAAAAGGAATTGGTTATAGAATCGCTCAGATCCTATCTTTTCCATGTTAACAGATTAACTGAATTGCATTTAGATGAAAGGGAATTATTGATTCAATTAAGAAATATAGAAAAAACATCTTCATAAACTATGAATCTGCAATCTAAAATTCACCCCAATTATTAACAAGCATTTCCAAATAGATTAGAGAGAAATAAAATTATCAAATTTTCACTTTAGTTTGAATTAAATTTCAGATATTTACTCTCAAATAAATCAATATTATTAACCATTAAAATTAAACTATGAAAAAATTAATTTTCCTAATGCTAACAGGATTAATATCAACGATGGCGATCAATGCCCAAAATCTAAAACTGGATCAAATTCTTTCAAAACATTTTGAAGTAAGTGGACAAGATAAGTTGTCGCAATTAAAAACCTTGAAAATGGTTATAAAAATGTCAGCCATGGGCATGGAAATGCCAATGACATTGTATAGAAAAAGGCCAGGAAAGATGCGGATGGAAATGGAAATGCAAGGTATGAAAATGATTCAAACATTCAACGGAGTGGAGGGATATATGGTTGCTCCCTGGACTGGCTCAACAGAGCCACAAAAAAGTAGCGATGATCAAATTGCACAGTTTAAGGAACAAGCCGACATGGATAGCAAATTTTACAACTATAAAGAAAAAGGAGACCAATTAGAATTAGTTGGCACTGAAGATGTAAATGGTAAAAAGGCATATAAACTTAAACTTGTTGAAAAAGCTGCTACAGAAAGTGCTGCCGGTCAAACTAGTTTTCATTTTATTGATTGTGAAAATTTTAATCTGGTAAAAATCATAGCAACTACCAATATGCAAGGAGTAGATACTGAAACTGAAAATTATTTCACAGATTATAAGCAAGTTGATGGTGTTTCGCTGTTCTACAGAATGGAAATGAAAGCCGGTGGCAATTTGGTGAGTAAAATGAATATTGAAGAATATAAAATCAATGAAGAGCTTTCAGACGATTTATTCGAAAAACCTATTAGCAAATAAGGTTTAAATTGTAAAAATATTCAAATAAAAAAAGGCCAGTGAAAATTACCGGCCTTTTTTTATTTTAAAAGTTTATGCAATCACTATTTCCCTTGCAGGTTTTGCTTTTGCCTCCTCCTTTTTAGGAATTTCGATATTCAATATCCCATTTTGATACTCAGCTTTAATATTTTCACCATCAGCTGTTTCGGGCAATGTGAATGAACGCTGAAAAGAAGAAAAATTGAATTCTTTTCTGCTATAATTGGTATTTGATTCGTCCTGATTATTTGATTTCTCTGATTTAACAGTTAAAACATCATTTTCGAGATGAACCGTAAAATCAGATTTAGATAAACCTGGAGCAGCAAATGCAATTTCAAAACTATTTTCAGTTTCAGCAATATTAACCGCAGGAACATTTGTTCTTAATCTATTTATACCGTTATCTACAGAACCGATAAAATCTTCTAACCAATTTTGAAATACTGGATAATTGTTGTTTACTCTTCTAATAAGTGTCATCGTTTTTTCCTCCTATTTAATTGTTTATAAATTCATTTTAATGTTTGATGTCAATAAATTTTCAATTTATGTACCAATCTATAAAACAGGAAGTTATGTCATGAACTCAAAACAATATAAGCCATATTGGCCGAATCTAAATATAAAACAAGCCATATTGGCCGACTCAAGAAACTTTTTAAACCTTTAGCCTAATTAATTCACAAACTTTGTGAATCCTTTGTGCCTTAGAGCCTTAGTTGCAAGAATTGCTTTTGCCATAAAGACACAAAAACACTAAGTCTCATGAAGTTGATAATATTCATGAATTAAGCTGGTTGGTAGGGTTTACTCTCTTGATTGACTAATAATACCTAAATAGTTGATACGAACGCACCAATGACAATAAAATAAGAGGAACAAACGCCAAATCATATTGTTGTGGAATAATTGACCAAAAAGGAAGTACTGAAAAACTAATAATTCCTGTTATTAAAAAATAGTACTTTAAAAATCTAGATTTTGCTTTTCGGAATATCATAAAGGCTAAAAATAGATGAGTTGGAATAGCCCATATCAAGTTCCAATTTTTAACAACAGCGGTATGACTCGTGGCAAACCACATCAGGAATAAAATCATCCCAATTGTTCCAATAAATAAAAAAACTAAAAAATCTATCAATTTGTACCTTACTTTTCTTTGAAACTCTAAAAAAGTAAACAACAAAACAACAATCAATACTGACCAAAATATAAAACCCGGACGGGTAAAAATCAAAATTGATTTATCTTCAGGCGCTTGTTCAAAAAGTACATTTGCAGATTTAATAATGCTTTTATTCTGATTTTCCTTGTTTATAATGGAATTGTCAAATGCCACTTTCATATAATCAGGTAAAAACATACTTTCATTTAAAGTACTTTTTCTGTCTGCAATAGCTCCTAAAACCAAATTGATTCCAAACCTCCCCCAGGGACTTCTTTCCAGGTTTGGCTTTAGCATTTCCCTAAATGTTTTTCCCTCATATTTCGATTCATCAAATCTAATATTCCCTTTTAATTCATTTTGAAATACATCCCTTATCCGTGTAGCACAATTGTCGAAGAAAAAATCGTACAGATAATATTTATTTTCAGGTAAGCGATTATATTCCAAAAAGCTAAATACTTTATCTTTCTCTTCGGCAGTTAAATCAAGGACCTGCTCATAAACTGAACGATTTTCATATTGATTTCTAAGCATAAAATCCTGCATATTCTCATCATCAAGCCTATAGTTTAGGTAGCCCCTTACAAATTTTACATAATAATTAGGCACATTAAAATCAACTGTGCCATAATTATAAACCCTATCTATTCCTTTATCGTAATCTTTAACTCTGATTGCGCTATGTCCAAAGGCAGTATAAAGTTCTTCTCCCGGATTTATTGTAAGCAGACTGATTACTGCATTTTCAGAAAGCATTTGTGCATTCATGAAATTAAGACTGAAAACAAAGTAGAATATGAAATTTATAATACTGAATTTTAATAATTTCATTAGGAAAGAATAAATTAATTTTTAACTTATAAATAAAAAGTCACCAGTAAAGAAGATATTTTTGGAAGCCAATTGAATTAATAATACCGAAATAGTTGATAAGAACGCATCGATGACAATAAAATAAGAGGAATAAAGGCCAAATCATATTGCTGTGGAATAATTGACCAAAAAGGAAGTACTGAAAAAGTAATAATTCCGGTAATTAAAAAATAATATTTCAAAAAATTTGATTTTGCTCTTCGAAATACCATAAAGGCTAAAAACAAATGAGTAGGAATAGCCCACATCAGGTTCCAGTTTTTAACAACGGCGGTATGATTTGTGGCAAACCACATCAGAAATAAAATCATCCCAATTGTTCCAATAAATAAAAATACTAAAAAATCTACTAATTTATACCTTACTTTCTTTTGATACTCAAAAAAGGTAAACAATATAACTATAAACAATACAGACCAGAAAACAAATCCTGGCCGAGTGAAAATTAAAATTGACTTATCTTCTTCTTTTTGCTCAAAAAGTACCATTTTTGATTTTACCAGGCTTTTACTCAGATTTTCCTTATTTAAACTGGAATTAGCAAATGCCACTTTCATATAATCTGGAAGAAACATGCTTTCATTTAAAGTACTTTTTCTGTCTGCAATGGCCCCTAAAACAAGATTTATCCCAAACCGTCCCCATGGATGGCTTTCAAGATTAGGCTTAAGCATTTCCCTAAATGTTTTTCCTTCATATTTCGATTCATCGAATTTAATATTTTCTTTTAGTTCATTTTGAAATACATCCCTTATCCGTGTAGCACAATTGTCGAAGAAAAAATCGTACAAGTAATATTTATTTTCAGGTAATCGATTATATTCCAAAAAGTTAAATA
>Ga0316608_1001276_pt1 | contig 10283 bp, 7 predicted proteins | sample MIS2016152B_MG_FD_207673 | JGI IMG/M metagenome (GOLD analysis project Ga0316608, IMG submission 207673) | Microbial mat bacterial communities from Middle Island sinkhole, Lake Huron, Michigan, United States - MIS.2016.152B | ecosystem: Environmental > Aquatic > Freshwater > Lake > Sediment... | reverse complement strand
ACACACATTAAAATGATGATGGCGTTACGGCGGATAAGCACGCCGCCTGCGCCAATGGTAAATAAAATGGCACTTAAGAGTAAGTAATATGAGAGGGGTATTTGGTCAATCATGAGGTCTCAAGGTTAGTCATCTGATGACTAACAGTCATCAGATGACTAAAGTATTTATTTTGTTTTGTTAGATAACGCTTTCCCTGCCAAAATGAGGTCGCGGGAGTCGCTGCGGGCTAACCAAATCACGCCCACAATACCCACTAAGAGCAATATTGCGGCTAATTGCACGGCTAAAATGTAATCGGTAAAGAGCGTAATGCCAATCATTTGGGCTTGGCCGTATTTGGCAACATCGTCAGGCGTAAAATTACCAGATTGTCCTTGAGTCATTGACTCAAACACGGAAGTTCCCACAAGGGTTAACATGATAATGGCTAGGGCGGCTAAAAACGCATTCCAACCCGTCAGCCAAGTGGAGACATCTTCACCTAAATCTGCACCGAGCAACATCACAACAAAGAGGAACAAAACGACGATTGCGCCCGCGTAGACCAAAATTTGCACAATCGCTAGAAATTGGGCATTGAGCATGAGGTAAAAGACGGACAGGCTACAAAAGTTAATGAGCAATAGCAAAGCACTATGCACCACATTTTTATTGAAAATGACTCCCAACGCGGAGACAATACAAAGGGTGGCAGTGACGAAAAAAAGAATTTCTTGCATGGTTTGGGTTGATTAGGGTTGAAAGATGGGGTCAGCCTATCTGTCAACTCTAATGTTACTTAATGCTCCAAGTGGGTTTATCCTCAAAAACTTGGTCATTACGCAAAATAATGTAATCAGGCGTGGCGGGGGAGGTGAGGAGGCGTTCTTTGGTATAAATGGCATCCCAACGGTCATATTCGGCTAAAGCAAAATCATGCTTAAGGACAATGGCCTCAGTGGGGCAGGCTTCCGCGCAGTAGCCACAGAAAATACACCGTAACATGTTAATTTCGTACACTTTGGCGTAACGTTCCCCTGGTGAACGGCGGTCATCATCGGTATTTTCAGAGGCTTCCACATAAATGCAATCCGTTGGGCAAGCGGCCGCGCACAGGGAACAGCCAATACAGCGTTCTAGCCCGTTTTCGTAGCGTTGCAGAATATGTCGGCCTCGAAAGCGGGGGAATAGTTGGGCGGGTTCATCGGGAAATTGGCAAGTGACGGGCTTGCGGAAGAGACGTTGTAAAGTAACGCCCATTGCTTTGGCAACCTCAATGGGGCCTGTGACCATTTCTTTTAATTCGTTTAACATGTGAGTGATGAGTTATGAGTGATGAGTTATGAGTAAAAAAATCATAATTCATCATTCGTAACTCTAAAAGAATAATACAGCCAACACCAGGGCCGTAATAATTAAATTAGCCAAGCCAATCGGCAGGAGGAGTTTCCAACAAAAACCCATCAATTGGTCAAAACGCATGCGAGGGACGCTCGCCCGTACCCAAATCAGCACACAGTACATCAGAATGGATTTAGCCAGAAAGATGCTAAGATAAATAACGGGTGAGATGAGTTGCAGGAAGGGCAAAAAAATGAAAATTTGCTGTAGAAAGGGGAGATTCCAACCACCTAAAAAGATAGTTGTAATCAAGGTACATAACATCATGGCATGGACGAACTCCGCCGCTTGGAAGAGACCAAATTTCATCGCGCCATATTCAGTAATAAAGCCGCCAATTAACTCATTTTCCGTTTCGGGTAAGTCAAATGGAGCGCGCCCCGCTTCGGCTAAACCACCAATGAAGAAGATGAGGAAGGCAACGGGTTGTAAGAAAACTAGCCAGAACAAGCCGCCATATTGCGTTTGAAACTCCACAATCTCACGCACGCGTAATGTGCCTGTAACTAAAACGACACTCAACATGGCAACTCCAACGGGTAGTTCATAACTGAGCATTTGCGCGCTAGTGCGGAGGCCGCCGAGGAGTGAATATTTGTTATTACTCGCCCAGCCGCCTAAAACCACGCCGTAAGTGCCTAAACTGCCAATCGCCATTAAATAGAGTACGCCAACATTAATATCAGCTACCCAAGGGGCTAATTTAACAGGGAAGCCCAACAGTGTTTCAACGAAAGGTAGCGTAATGGATTCGCGACCAAATGGCACCACTCCAAAGGTGAGCAAGGCCGCAGTCAAACTGAGGGCAGGCGCAATCAAATAAACCAACTTATCCACATGGCCAGGGACAATTTCTTCCTTGAAGAACATTTTTACGCCGTCAGCCACAGGTTGTAACAATCCAAAAGGCCCCACGCGGTTCGGGCCGTAACGTCCCGTAAATCGCCCGATTAACTTGCGCTCTACCATTAAAGCCCCCATGAAGGCCCCCATAATGGCCGAACCAATGGTTAGAATTTTGACCGCATCAATGATGAGAAGAATAATAAACTCGTATTGTATTAACATAAGCATTTTCCTCAGTCATCTGATGACTAACAGTCATCAGATGACTACTGGGCAAAATTTTTATTTAAGCCCGTTTCACTTTAACGGGGGCATACAGACCAGCTTCGCCCACCAGTTTTTCAGCAGGGCGACCTGTGAGATTACGGGGCAAAAGGAGCGTTCCTGCACTCATCATGCGGTTGATTTGCACAGGGAGTTGAATGGACGTGCCATTTTGTGAGACCACCACTTTGTCACCGTTTGTTACGCCCCATTTTTCAGCGTCAGCGCGGGAGATAAGCAGTTCGGGTTTTAAGATATGGGGCTGCATAATGTCCGTTTCCGCCAGCAATCGCCCATTGTCATACAACATGCGAGGCGCAACTAATGTTAATTCGGACTCACCCCCCTTTGTCCCCCCTGATTCAGGGGGGATAGAGGGGGGTATGGGCGCAATAAAGCGCAAGGTGACTTTAGCCCCACTTTCTGCCACTGTCGGCCATTGCATGCCTTCCCGCACATCCGCCGTAAAACTCATACCTTCGTAAATATAATGTGAGGTTTCGCGGTCTAGCGTCACGGGGGCGACTAATTTCTCAAAGGCCATGTCTTTATATAACGGCACGGTTTGCGTAATTTCCGCCATCACGCCGTCAGCCGAAGCATAGCCCCATTCAGCCCCTAATTGTCCCGCAATCGCGGTGAAAATCAGCCAATCCGCCCAAGCCGACATGAGGGTATCAATGCCTGTATCGAAGGCTTGCACGCGGCGTTCCATGTTGGTAAATGTACCGTCACGTTCCGCAATACTTTTAACGGGTAAAACCACGTCGGCGAGTTTCGCGGTTTCGGTCAGGAATAAATCTTGCACCACCAGAAAATCTAATTTTTGTAAGGCTGCTTTATAGGCTTCACTTTCGGCGGCAGGGTCTAGCCCCGCAATAATCATGCCCTTAATCGGCGAGTTACTCGCTAACATCTGTTGCGCCGATAAACCTGCGCCATTCTTAACGGGAACGTAACCAGGTAAACGATTTGGCACAATGCCCATGTCCGCCGCGCCACGACTATTGGCATGGGGCAATACGGCAATCACGCCATTATTGGCTTTGCCCGCGTGTCCCGTTATTAAGGCGAGGGCTTCTAACGCGGCGCGTAAGGCGGGGTCATTGCCTGCTTCGAGGCCAAATAAAATCAGGCCGTTGGCGGCTTGAGCAAAGACTTTGGCGGTGGCCTCAATTTCGGTTTCTTTCACCCCTGTCACCTCAGCCACTTTCGCCAGGCCGTAATTTTGCAACGATTGGCTTAATTTCGCAAACTCAGTGGTCTGACTATCAACGGCAGCTTGATTAACTAAACCTTGCGTAATGACGGAGGCCACTAAACCCCACGCCAAATGCGCCGCACTACCGTAACGATAACGCAACGAACTTTGCGCCTGAGCATCTAATTTCGTTTTGCGTCCCCCTGCGTTGATGAGGTGCGCGCCCTTTTTGGTAGCCGCAGCCGCAACCCGCAAATAGAGAATCGGGGCATCTTGGTCTAAATCAGAGCCAATTACTAAAATGGTTGTGCCTTTGCCGACCTGCGTTAAATCCGTGCCAACGCCCGCGCCAACGGTGTAGGCGGTTTCATCTTCTATGGCCGCGCTCAAACCCACGCGGTGGTCAATGTTATTCGTGCCAATCACTTGACGGAACAATTTTTGGAAGATATATAAATCTTCATTGGAGAGGCGCGCGCCTGCCAACCCACCGAGCGCGTTTGCGCCCTGCGTAGATTTAATACCGCTTAATTTTTCGCCAATCACCTTAAGGGCTTGACTCCAGGTCGTTTCCACCAAATCTTGCCCTTGCCGTATCAACGGCGTGGCGATGCGGTTGGCACTTTCATTAAAGTGATGCCCAAAGCGACCTTTGTCACAAATCCAGGTTTCATTGACGGCTTCATTTTGGCGAGGCATGATGCGGCGGATTTGCCCTTTCGTGCCACCGCGTCGCGTGCTTAATACGGTGTTACAGCCGACACTGCAATGATTACAAATACTTGGCACATTCACCAACTCCCATGCCCGCGCCCCAAAACGGAAATCTTGGGTGGTCAACGCGCCAACGGGACAAACATCGGCGGTATTGCCCGAATAGTGGCTATCAAACGCGGGGTTGGAATAGCTGACGATATGGGCATGGCGGCCGCGCTCCTCAATTGCCAAAACGGGGTCATGCGCGACCTCATCTTGGAAACGGACACAACGGGTACAAATGACGCACCGTTCCATGTCTAACAAAATCAAATCACCCAACGGATATTTCTTGGGGAAATGTTGCTTATCTTCATAATTAAAGCGGGTATTGCCTCCCCCATGTCGCATAGTCAAATCTTGCAATGGACACTCGCCCCCTTTATCGCAAATAGGGCAATCAAGCGGGTGGCTGGTGAGCAGGAACTCTATCACGGCCTTACGGTCATCTAACGCCGCATCCGAGTTGATTTTGACCACCATGCCAGGCGAAACGGGCGTGGTACAAGCGGTCATGGGCTTGGGGAAAAAATTGATTTTCGGCTTACCCTGCTCATCTAACGCGGGCTGGTTGGTGGCGCGGTCAATCATGGGCGTACCCACCTCAACCAAACACATGCGGCACATGCCAACGGGGTCTAGCTTGGCGTGGTAGCAGAAAACGGGAATTTCTTGCTCAATTCGTTTGGCAGCCTCGACAATGAGTGTGCCTTTAGGAACAGTAACTTCAACCCCATCTATCGTTAACGTCACTTGGTCTGACATAATGATTCCTTTGCTAATCTAAAAACTAAGTTGTTGCTAACAGGACTTTGAATGTGGGATTAGCAAACTCCCAATTTTTTATGGCTTGATAAAGCTGAGTTTTCATAAAATGGATAAATTCGTAAGCCAAGCGGAGATTCTTTTCGACAATTTCAGGTTTAACCTCTTTTAAGTCATCACTCCCAATGGCTTTTTGCAAACCTATGGCTAAAATAGCCATCAAATGATGACCACAACAGACTTGCCACAGGTCATGGTCAGGGCTTTTGAGATTATTCATACCTTTTTCCATGACCTGTTCTGATAAAGCGAATTTTTGGGCATGGTTTTTAACCGTTGTGAGCATCTTTTTTATATCAATCGTTAAGGTATCTTTGGTAATAAACTTGCTAAAAAATGATAACTTGTCATCAAATTTAAGGGCGAGGTCATTTTTTAATGAATACCAAAGTAAATAACCTAAATTTGCCCCATTTTCTAGTAAGACATCGCGTAGGTTGCCATGCTGTTTTTCAAACGCCTTTATCTTAGCATGAGAACCATATTCACCCAAAAACTTATCTAACGCAGGGGATTGTAATAACATGGTTTCAAGGTCATGGGTATCGGTTATGAATATTTGAGGATTAGCGGGGGCTATATTTTCTAATCGCCAAAAATCAGCGTCTACAATCGCTAACACGCCTTGATGGTCATGTCCCAATATATCAAACACATTAAGTACATTCTCTTTGCCAAAAGCCACCTGAATTTGACAGCCATTACGGTCAATAAAATTTCGATATAATAAATTATCGCCCTCACCTTCAACAATTAAGAACGCCCCTTTATATTGGCTACGTTGTTGACGGATACTATTGGCAATCCGTTCAGGGGTAATATATGCTTGCATTACACCACCATGCTCATTTCAGGCCCTTTCAACTCAACTGTTAAATCCCAACGATTACTAATAATATCAGGCGAGTGAGTCGCCACCAAAATATCAAATGAGCCGAGTTTGGTAATGGCTTCTAAATCGCGAATAAATTGAGTTTGCCATGCAATATGTAATGATATTTCAGGTTCATCAATTAAAATGAGCGAATTAGGTTTGGTTTTAAAGAGTAATTCATACAATAAAATAAGTTCTTGTTGCTCACCTGATGACAAATCTGTAACAGCTAAACGTTGTCCGTCATGGGTAGAGAAAAAGAATCCTTCTTCTTCACCTATAGTAATTTTCTTGTACAGGAAACGATTTTTTATAATTTGTTGAAATGATTCGATTTTTTCAGCCAATTCATCAAATATAGCTAATTTTTGTTCTACATCTTGTACATAAACAGCTAAAACGTTTTTGGTATGTTCATCAATATGCTGAGGTATTTGAAAACTATTGTCTTCTTCTTTTTCTAAAAGTCCTACAGCTTTAAAACGTGAGCGTTTAGATTCGAGTTGAGTGAGTTTATCTCGTAACTCGTTTTCTTGTAATTTGTTACCATTATTGGTTAATGAAACCAACCTGGCAGGAAAAGTTCTATCAAGAGACTGGGATAATTGGCTTGATTCTGCTAATTTGGTTTTTATAGTTGTGGCTAAATCATCAGCATAAATGGTTACTGCTGCAACCATTTGTGGCGATTTATCTCTACTTTTAGGTAACCTTGATAGACTTAATGAACGTTGAGTTTTTATAAATTGGATATGAATTTTTTCTCTAATTTCTTCTCGCAAATTTTCATCTTTTACATTAGCATTAATATATCTGGAAGGTAAATAGTGACCAAAACGTTCAGTAATATCTCCTATTGATAGAATCTCACCAGTAATTCTATCTTGCCAACGATTGATTCCAACTCGTTCCATGTTGGGAATCTCATGTTCTATTAAATCTGATAAAAAAGGCATAGGCTCTAAATTACGAGGTGCTAAAGTCATTGAGGGCGGTTTGTCTGAAGAGTTTAGTTTGTGGAAAGTTAATTTTGGAAAGTTACTATCTTTTCTTTCTTTTTGCCTAGGGAAATCCACCTTTATGTAATCGCCATCTTCAAATATTACTTGAAATTCCTTAAATGGAATAGTGCGAAAAATGGTATAATGACCATTAAACAATCCATGTAACATTCTCAGCAAAATGGTCTTCCCGAACCCATTGGGACCGTGAATAATGGTAATGCGCTCCTCCATGTTAAGCGGAATAACATGATCAAATAATCCAAAAAGCTTCTTAACTGTAATTTGTTTAATTCGCATATTAGGTAAGTTAGTCATCAGATAATGAATCGTTATCTGATGACTAATTGTTTAAAGGTGCAAATGAACTGGCGCGCCATTGGCGGGTTCATCAACCACGCGGCTATCATATTCACTGCGGAAGAATTTTAAGCTGGTGCGAACGCCTGGCACCACAAACTCACCTAACGGGCAGAAACAATTGCCTTCCATTTGGTTAATAATCGTGGTTAATAAATCAACATCTTTTTTCGTACCATGCCCTTCGGTAATTTTCGTAAAGATGGATTTAAGCCAATGTGTGCCTTCACGACAGGGGCTACATTTACCGCAACTTTCATGCTTGAAGAAATCAATCACTTTTTTCTCCGCCCACACCGCATCAACGGTTTCATCTAACACAATGAATGAGCCAGAGCCGAGCATAGACCCCGCTGCCGCCATCGCTTCGTAATCCATGGCTGTGTCAATTTTATCGCCAGGCAAAATGCTGGAGGCCGCGCCAGAGGGCAAAATGGCCTTCACTTGTTTACCGCCGATAATCCCGCCGCCGAGTTCTTCCAATAAATAACGGACAGGTGTCCCAATGTTAATTTCATAGTTACCAGGTTTATTCACCCGCCCACTCAGGCTGATAATTTTAGTCCCAGGGCTTTTTTCGGTGCCATATTTGCGGTAGGCTTCCACGCCATGTTGAATAATATAAGGGACACCCGTGAGGGTCTCTACATTATTAATGACCGTAGGTTTGGCATATAGCCCCGCGACGGCAGGGAAGGGCGGGCGATTACGGGGCTGTCCCATGTAACCTTCCAAACTATTAAGCAACGCAGTTTCCTCGCCACAAATATACGCGCCCGCGCCCAAATGCAAATGAATATCTAACGAAAAATCACTGCCGAGGATATTTTTACCCAAAAAGCCTTTTTCATAGGCTTGGTTAATGGCATTTTGTAAATAACGGAAAGTGCTTAAAAACTCGCCCCGCCCATACACATACGCCGTCGCCGCGCCAACCGCGTAGGCACACAAGGCAATCCCTTCAATAAATAAATGGGGATTATATTCCATAATCTCACGGTCTTTGAAGGTGCCAGGTTCGCTTTCATCACCATTAACGACAATATATTTCGGGGAGATATTTTGCGGAATAAAACTCCATTTCATGCCCGTTGGGAAGCCTGCGCCTCCACGCCCGCGCAAGCCTGCGGCCTTCACTTGGTCAATGACCTCGCTGGGCTTCATCTCTTTAATGGCTTTTCTTAAGCCTTGATAGCCCTGGTCAGCCAGAAAAACGTCAATTTCACGGATATTTGGTACATCGCGATGACGAAAAAGAATATGTCGGTCTAATTTATAACTGCTCATATCAAATCCTTGAGATTATAGTCATCAGATGACGGTCAATCATCTGATGACTACCATGCAAAGTTGTTACTTTTCTATTAAAATAACGGTGTCATTGGTTGCGCTTTGTAACCGTTGACCGCTTTTTTCATCATACCACCCCACCACGAGCCGATAGGAGTTGGGCAAATGGGGTATGGGCATGGTTAATTCATCTGTAATAATTTCATCAGGCAACCAACTGGTGGTTGGGGCGGCTCCCTGTTGCGGCAAAGTGTCCAATTGCGTAACAATTTGTCCCTGAGCATCTAAGAGGTGAAGAAACATTTTATAAGAATGAGTTATTTCGCTGAGTGCTTGCCACTGTAATTTTACCGTTAGAGTGTCAGTTTTGAGGGTAAATTCTGCCCCACGTAAACGGATTAATTCACTGAAATTTTGTTCAATGGTTTGTGCCAATGGTTTGGCGGTAAAAACATGCGGACGGGCAGTCACTTGAATCGGTGTGAGTAATTGTTCGCCTAATGGTTGTAAGGTATCTAAATCAAATAAGCGCAGAGCAAGGGCATAATCGCCACTGGCTACGGTGGCGGGCAAACGGGTTTGATAATTGCCCCGATAAATTTGTGACTGCGCCCATGCCGAAGTAGGAAAATCGGCAATGAGGGCTTGGGGCGGTTGCGCTAAAATAATGGGCGGTTGATTGGGTTGGGATAAGGCTAAAATCAAGCCAATCTGAGTTGTTAAAGGTTGGGTTGCTCGCCACCATAAACTTAAGGGTAATGTATCCCCTGGGCGTATACTTCCCTCCCGATTCGGAGGGGCTATCCCTAACAATTGTAATCCGTTGGCAAAAGTTGCGTCTAACCGCGTCGGTATGGGTAAATCTGCCGCTTGAATGGGCTGAGGTTGTGGGGGTAATGTGACCTCAATTAAATTGTAAGATAAATCAATATTTCCGCCTATCGGGGCTAATGGTTGACCATTATCGGCTTGATAAGCGACTATTTGTAAGGTATAAGTAACGGGTGGTAAATCTGGCGGAATAGCTAGGGTGTAATAAATCGTTGATGCTGTGCCTGCCGACCAGGTGGTACTGGTTTCGTAACTTGATGCACTGAGTAAGGGCTGGTCAATTTGAGCCACTTCATGGCCTGCGCTATCATGGAGACTGAGGCGGCTGTTATAATCCGTTGCGTTGTCATTCAACTTAAGCCATTTTATGGCGACGGCTAAGGCTTGCCCTGATAGTATGGGCTGAATTTGTTGGCTGACTAATTGGAGTTCGTTGCCGAAAGTAACGGTTTCTGGTTCAGCCTTTATATGGTTTGAAACCCTATAAAGGCTTGAAAGTTGATATGTCGTAACGGTGTAATCAGGTAATTTTTGTTGCCCCACTTGCTGCCCGCGCCCACTGAGGGCATATCCAAAATAATGTTTAGGGTCAATCGGTAGGCGGTCTAGCTGCATAAGGTGAACGGTTGAAATGACAGGGTTATCTAGCCAG
>Ga0316608_1001273_pt1 | contig 10291 bp, 17 predicted proteins | sample MIS2016152B_MG_FD_207673 | JGI IMG/M metagenome (GOLD analysis project Ga0316608, IMG submission 207673) | Microbial mat bacterial communities from Middle Island sinkhole, Lake Huron, Michigan, United States - MIS.2016.152B | ecosystem: Environmental > Aquatic > Freshwater > Lake > Sediment... | reverse complement strand
GTCGTCTTCGTGTGCAATTACATAAAAAGAAACCATGGAATACTGTCCGTCAGTCATGTTAACCTCCTTGTTGTGGTTATCCCATAATGGTTGAAAAACAAAAAACGCCGACCGCTCTCCTTATGCCATAATGGCGGAGAGCGACCGGCGTATGAATCTGAAAGGGCTTTCCCGAATTTTACGGAATTTCGGGCGCGGCTCTGCTTGCTTGCTTGCTTGCTTGCTTGCTTGCTTGCTTGCTTGCTTGCTTGCTTGCTTGCTTAAAAATATCTGATTTTATTGAAAAAGTCAAACTTTTTCCGATGACGGACAAAGATTTTTTCATGCTGATTGTTCCTTTTGCTGATTGTTGTATGAACCCGGATTTTCAGGATTTTATGATTACCGGGATACTGAACCGCTGATTACGCTGATTTTTCTGATTGCACTGATTTTTAATCATGGAAATCAGCGATAATCCTGAGAATCAGTGGTTCTGACGGTGAAACGGTCCCGAAGACTGTCCGCCATTAGGAAAACAACGAAGAGAATTAAGGAGTTGAGTTGTGAATAAATTTTCTTAATATTGAATTTATCAGGTTTCAGGCGGTGTGTCAAGGGGTATAGGGATTTTTGAATCAGTATTGTAATGATTTCAGAAGGATGAAAGGATAACCCCTCCCCTGCCCCTCCCCGAAACGGAGAGGGGAAACCGTATCCTTCAATCCGTTCATCATTCTTTCATCCTGATTCAGGTTATTGTGAATCTTGGTTCAAAACAGATTCATAGTTCAGTTTTAAAAGTTGTATGAAACCATGAACAGAACTCCCCACTGACTTGTTTCTTTGGTACGCACCGTTGTTTCTCCGGCGGGGAGCGGTTCGTTTTCGGTGATGCCGTCTCCCAGAATTTTGACAGAGGGATCCATCATAAGCCCGATGCCGATGTTGAAGCTGTCCTTTACTTTGGTACTAGCCGCTATTTCCTTACATTCAGCAGCACTTGGCGCCTCTTTACAAGTTTTAGCCACCGACTTTTTACATGAAGCATCCGATGGCGGGTTATCAGATGCTTCAGCCGCTGAATTGCCGGATTTTGTGCCTGTTTTCTCTTTCGCATCGGCAGATGCGGGCTTTTTTTCGCACTGCTCTCCGGCAGGAAGAAAAAGGTTCAATGTATCGGGCGCACCTGACGCTGTTACTCATGAACTTATTGCAATTACTGACGATACTTATATAAACGCCCTGTGCGTCTGCGGACTTCTTAAAAAAATTGCAGAACAGATAATGCTGAGTATCAGAAATGTAAGATCGTTCGGGATTTGGCGGCATCCCTTAATATTGAATTACTTTATCTGCCGGCTTATTCTCCTAATCCGAATCTTATCGGACGGCTTCGGAAATTTGTCAAAAAAAATGTTTATATTCAAAATATTATTCGGATTTTACTTTATTCAGAAGCGCAATTACGGAATGTCTGAATAAAACTCACACTGATCATAAAAAAGAACCTGATTCTTTATTATCGCTCAACTTTCAGTCATTTAAAAAATCATAATTTATGAGCTTTTAAAGTATAGGATGAAAATATTGCCAAATATGAATTTTTATCACCGGACAGCCATTACAATCTTGACTTGCGCTATCGTATTTATTCTATCTGTCCAAATCGTCAGTACTGAGGATAAGCTTCTGAAAGAACGGAAGATAGTTCCTACTGCCAAAGAAGACGCCAACCCGGAAAACACGCCTCCTGATAAGGAAAAACGCTTCTGTATCACAGATGCGGACGGTTTTGCAGAAAATACCGGAACAGCCGATTGTCATTCCGCTGCCATTGCCGATGCTGAAAAACAGGCTGAAAATATGGCAAGAACTTATATCCGCTCAAAAATCAATACGGAAGATTTTATTCTGAAGCCGGAAAATATCAGGATTCTTGAACAAAAAGACATGGGGACGGCAAATTCCCGGTGTCATGTGCGGATAAAAGCCGAAGCAGAATATATTCTCAATTCTCCGATAAGTGATAAAAACGCTCCTCTGACCAATTCCTGATAAAGAAGACAATTTTGACTTAAAGGTAAGCCCGCCTTACGGACAGGAACAGATTATCGTCTATGCAAGCGATTCGCCGCTCGGAGATGTGAAAACAGAATCAGCAGGTCAGGGCTTGCGGGTCTATAAAGGAGATGCGAAAGTATTTGCGGATTCCGGCAAACGGGCAATAAAACGAGCTAAAAAACCCGAAGAATCAGCAAATTCAATCAGTCCGTCCGCAGAAATGCTTCAGAATGTTACGGAATTTTATGAGGCTGTGAGGATTGTCAAAACAGAGATGTGAAAAATATAGTAAACTCCGCAATTATCCGAATCCCGAAGGGATGATGATATATTTCACATTTCTATGATTGGTGATCATCAGCAAATATTTCAATGGAAATCGCAAAATAGTCTTGCAGGAATCGGATTCTGATGATACGGAAATATTTCAGACAAAGATTGACAATAACCATTTGAGAACAGGAGTATTTTATGGCAACTATCCATGTTGAACCATTTCAGCAATCGGGAGAAATCTTATTTTTGCTGCGATCCGCTGTTGACGGAGAGATTGCAAAAATGGAAATTGCATTGAAATCCGCAATGAAACGACTATCACCGTTTGAAAAAAAATATCGTGTAAGTTCCGAAGATTTCATTACCCGGATGACTGCCGAAGATTTGGAAAACGGTGATGATGAATATATTTCATGGGCAGGCGAATATAAACTGATGCTGCGGCTGAAAGAAAAACTGAACAAGCTCAGAGAGGTCAGCTTCAATGATTCACAATTATTTTGCTCAGATCAAATCCGTTGCTGACCGATACTCTTGTGCGCCATTTGTTGTAAAGACCGAACTGACTTTTGAAACACGTTCAGGCGGACAAGGTTACATTCGGGGCAGAATTCTGTTTACAGACGACTCGGAATTGTATTTCAAAGAATATCTTGATCAGATATCTGATAAAATTGATAAAATTATGTACAGCTATCATTATCAGAATGCAAATAAGCAATTACTTTTCAGATATGGTAATGCTTGCCACCGTCCGGCGTTGGCGTGGAATGAACACAAACATGTTCAGGATCAGATTATCATATCTTTATCGCCCGATCTTGAGAGCGTCCTGCTTGAAATTTATGAAAAGCTGAACAAAAACAAGGATTAATCCAATCCATGATTACAATGGATATTACGGATTTCAATTCGGGTATGCGTAAAGAAAGGAAAAACTCATGAAAAAGCAGACTCATTGTTCCATTCGGATTTTCACGCTGATCGCTGTTATATCATATCTTGCAGCCAGTCTTCTGTGGTTACGAAAAACGAAATCAGGCAGGCAGATCAGCTTGAAGCCGGGTTGAACTGCAAACCGTCCTGAACCACGATTCACAGAATTAAAAGATTGCCATGATTGAAAAAATTTTATTTCGGAAATTACAATGAAAACTGATTCTTTATTCTACGAACTTTTCAAACGTCATCCCGAAAGCCTGTCGGAACTCGCCGGGCTTGATGCGGATGTCAGATATGTTTTTGAAAGCATCACCGTCAAAACCACCGAAAAGCGCATGGACGGCTATTTCAGACCTGAGAACGGCGACGGACCGGATATTTTTCTCGAAGTTCAGGGCTATGATGATCATAAAATCTATTGGAGACTGTTCAGAGAAATATCAACCCGTTACGAACAGACAGAAGATGAACGGGATTTTATCGCGGTTGTCCTCTTCGTTGATGAGAAATACGATCCGGACAACTGCCGGATAACGGGTTTAAAGCCTCCGAACCGTCTGATCCGCCTGTATCTGCGGGACTGTCTGAATGCCAATCGGAGACAAGGCAGGTCCGCTTACGGTATTGAAACCTCTGGTACTTTCTGATAAGGAAAAGCTGCCTGAAGCTGTTCCGAAATGGAAAGCCGAGATTGGCTCCCTGAAATTGTCCGAAAGTATGAACAGAGTATTGATAGAACTTCTGGAAAATGCTATTTTAAGCCGTTTTCCGAAAATGACACTTAAGGAGGTACAGAAAATGATACAGCTCACGCCGCTTGAGGAAACCGTTGCTGTCAGACAGCTTATTCGGATGAATACCAGAAAAGTATTGAAAGAGGGGGCTTCAGAAAGGTTTTCAGAAAGGACGTAAAGAAGGAGCGCAACAGGGTGAACTTATAGGCAAAATCCATGCCACACAGCGATTTCTGAAACGCCGTCTTACGCCTAAGAAAGAGCTTCTTGAACAAAGCATGAAGGAACTCAGAGCGATTCTGAAACAGCTTGAAGCCGCATTGAAAGCCACCTGAACAGATTTCAATTCGGATATGCGTAAAAAATTGTAATATCGGTCATTTATCTTGTTTAATGAAAAGGAAATTTTTCAAATAACAAGTATAGAAAAGGAACAATACTGTTATGATGAAAGTTGCAATCAGAGAACAATATGCTGATATCTTGTCTGTTCTAGGCAATTTGGAAGAGGCGGTCAATGTTGCTCTGCAACGCTTTGCTATTGAGCAGATCACAGCAAAAATCAGAGAACTCCGCCGCAGAGACACAGAATACCGCAACCGCTATGGTTGTGATTATTCCGAATTTTCCATGCGTGTTGCCGAAGACTCCGAATTTATCGGACACGTTGAATCGGATATAAGCAAGCTGTGGGAGATTGATCTGGCGGATTGGGAATTCTGTCATAAAGGAGTTCGGGATTGGGCAAAGAAATTACAAAGCATTTTGATGATCTGATCAGTCTTGCCCGAACAATTTTCATTCAGGTCGGATTTGTGAAAGATATGACTCCTGAGCGTTCTATTTTGCGTCTTCGGGCTGAATATGGTCAATATCGGATAGTTGTAAGTGAGTTGTTCAGTGATGATATTCGGAAATACAGTTTTTATGTTCTGCATGAAGATCGGATTGAAGCGGGATTTGATAATGCAGCGGATATTCATGCGATTCGACTGAAATATGGTCATGCGGCTAAAGAGCATTTCGGTGAACTTGTGCCTCATCTTCATCTGAAGAATAAAACAGAACTTTTTTTGACCGGTGAAATGACATTTGAAGATTTTACAGACTGGCTCAGACTGAATTTGAAAGTATGATTCAGGAAAGGAAAACACCCTATGCAAAAGCAGCCTCATTGTTACATTCGGATTTTTGCGCTGATTGCTGTTATTGTTATCTTCGCCGCAATTATATCTTGCAGCCATCCTACTTTTCTCGGAAGAGACTCAGCTGCAACAAGACTTAGTAATTATAGTATCTACCTATATAACAAGGGACAGTATGCCGAAGCTCTTCCGGTAGCTCAGAATGCTCTTTCAATCAATGAAGAAATTTTTGGGACTGAGCATTCTTATACTACAGAGAGCCTGAACAATCTGGCATTGCTTTACACGAATATCGGGCTCTTTGGTAATTTGCGGGGTAGTCATTTAACTGATAAAAACAATTTCAATTTCAATGTGTTATAATAATTACCCGTTGTATATTTACCGTTTTATAAGTAAATACAGAAACGGCTCATCCGATGACACATTTTCTGATTTATGATATAAAGAGTTAAAAAAATTATGTAAAGGTGTAAATATCATCCCGGCTTTCTTCAGGACTTGAAGCATATCTTACAATCAGGATGACCGGAAGCCGGTTTCAGATATTTATATTGAATTAAAACTGTTATATTAAATCGGGTTTTACTACCCCGCAAAATACCAGAGAGCCACAAAATTTATCAAAACAAAAAGTGGAAATCTTCACGGTTTTTTTACGCTTGTCATCCGACATCTGACAGACAATCCTTCTGCAAAAAAAGAAGCTCTTGACGTATGGCTGAAGCGCAAAGGCATCATTCTGGAATCCCAGAAAAAATTTCAGGAGATGCTCGCATCTTCCGATAATCCCGAAGCTCAGAAAGTTTTTCAGGAATATTCGGACGTGAGGGCGCAGCTTGCCAAACTGTTTTTCGCCGGACCGGGCAAAGAAGGACCTGAAGCATACAGAAAGAACAAGGCAGAGCTTGAAGCAAAAAACAGGATTCGGAAGCCAGAATGAGCCGTCTGAGTCAGGCATTTGCATCAAAACAGAAGATTGCCAAAGCAGACACGGACAAAATCGCCAAAGCCATACCTGCAAATACGGTTCTGCTGGAATTTGCCAAAGCCGATATGTTCAATTTCAAGGCAAAAGGCAAAGAGAAAAAATGGGAACTGCCGCATTATCTTGCATTTGTGCTTCATTCAGGACAGGCGAATAACGTCAGCATGGAGACTGCCGCATCAGCCCCGACTGTTGAAACAACAGCAAAAAACCGATCTGCGGATATGCGCGGATTGAAATTCGACAGACTTCCCGGAACACTTGCAGAGGTTACAAACATCAGTTCTCTGATGGGCAAAAATAATGTCTCTCTTTACACGGAAAAACAGGCATTTGAAGATGTATTGATGAAAACAGGCACACCGGGCATTCTGCACCTTGCCACACACGGTTTTTTTCTCAGCGATCAGGATTTAAGTGATTTGATGAAAGAGGATGAGACAGGCGGACTGAGGGCTATAAGACCTGTGCAGAAACCATCTGCTGTTCCGGTCAGATATGAGAACCCGCTTCTGCGGTCGGGAATCGCGCTTGCCGGAGCAAACAACGCTTTGATTAAAGAAGGAAAATCCCAAGGCATTGTTACCGCAGACAAAATTCTGGGATTGAAACTCAGATGCACGGATATGACGGTTCTCTCCGCGTGTGAAACCGGACTCTGAGATGTTAAGTCAGGAGAAGGGGTTTACGGACTTCGTCGGGCATTTGTGCAGGCAGGAACAAAAAGCCTTATCAATGAGCCTGTGGAACGTACCGGATAGAGAAACAAAAGAATTTATGATGCTGTTTTATCAGAATCTTCTTTCAGGGAAAATGAGCAAAATTCAGGCATTCCGCAATGCTGCTCTGAAGCAGAAGGATGTTGTGAAGCAGAGATACGGCGAGGCATATCCGCATTACTGGGCGGCATTTGTGTTTCTCGGAGAGCCGGGGTGATTCTGTATCCGCACACAGATTGAACGAGCTATCAAAATTGTTCCGGAGCCAAGCAGCCGTCTGTTCAAAGCAATTTGAAGGCTTCGCCAATCCGTACTATTGGGCGCCGTTTGTGGTTATTTCAAACGGATAGCAGGATAAAGCCATCATTATTTCTTAGTGAAAACCACTCTCGTAACCTGCCCTGTCTTTTTTTCATAATACAGAGTGGCATTGTAGTTTTTGGCAGGCGAGTACAGGATCATTTCCCGGATGGCATCATAGATGCCCGTCAGAATATCCCCGATAAAACCGGGCATTCCTTTTTCCGCCCCGGATGCGGGTTCAGCTTCGATTCTGACCGCGCCCTTGTTTGTTTTCACCATATAAAGCCATTTGTCCAATCGCTTAGGAAATTTTTCCGTGATACGGACAGTCTCATCCGGAATTTTTGCGGTGATTTCTGAACCGCCGCTGCCCAGCGATGAAGAAAGGCTTTCGTCAAAAATATCCGAATCGAAAAATTGCACTTCCCTCTCTACCGCTTGCTGTGAAGAAGTTTTGCTCATAAGAATTTGGCTTGAACACGAGTGAAATATCATTCCCATGCAAAGAAGCGATAATACATAATCCTCAAAGCCTTCGGGAATATCTTTGAATCCTTCTCTGATGATTACCTGACCTTTTGCTGTTCCCAATCTTCTTCGGAGTTTCTTCGGAAAGGGAATGATTTTTGCTATCGGCTTATTATCTTTCATAATGATAATTTCATTTCCCTTAACCGAATTTTCGACAAACTCTCTGAAACTGACTTCAATATCTTTAAGCTGAATTTCCTGAAGCATAAACACCTCACAATTTATATGTGTCCTGAACCAAGATTCACAGGATTTTAAGATTACCACGATTGTGCAGTCTCTCTAATCCCGGCAATCCCTTAATCCTGAAAATCCCGGTTCAGACAACTTTCCATCGTGATTCAAATCATTGTCTGGAGCGAACCGCACGGACGTCGGTGCCATAGCCATCGTCCCAACCAACGCCACGGTAGTTGAGAAGGACGAACCACGCTCCGCCGGACGAACGCTTATCCGATGTCCAACAATACATTTGCTTCTTGCTCGTCCGATATTTCTTATAGCCGGGCGCAGTTACCTCAACCTCATATTTCCCTGACTCGGAAATCGTAAAATTTCTCGGCAGAACACCCTGTTTATTCCCGTTCACCCAAACCTCCGCACCGGACACATCCGCAGTGATATTCAGCGTTGCCTGTTTCGGCGCAGGTTCGGGCGTCGGTGTCGGCGGCGTTACTATTGTAATACTGCCGCTGTCCGCGAAATAGAAATCCTTCCCGATCAGCGATGATGATTCCCACGGCATCTGTTTATCGGACGTTTCAGCCATGACCGATTCCCGTACCCGTTTGAATATATCCTCGATTTTCAATCCGGGCGTCTTCATCAGCTTTAACGGAAAAAGCAATGCTGACTGCTATTGCCGCCAGCAGAATAACGATGATTTTTACGGTTTTCATAATATGCCTCCTTTGATTCAGAATCAGGATGTAAGGATTTTATAAGGATTTAAGGATGAAAGCAATCCTTTTAAATCTGTGTATTATCCTTCAATCCTTCATCATCCTTCAATCCTGATTCAATTTCCGAATTTCCTTAACGCTCAGTCCGGATTTTTATAACTTGCTCTCATAGTTTCATCCCCCCTCGTGGGCATGGTTGAAAAGGTGAAGCCATTCCCTCATGGCATCCTGCATACGACCGGTTAATTCAGCCTTACTCCGAAAACATTTCCTGCAAAACTGCCAATACCTTATTTCGGACAGCTTTATCTATTCTGCCGATTTTTCTGACCAATCTTGCCTGATCAACGGTTCTGATCTGATCCAGAACAATCTGCCCCTGCTTATCTTCAAATTTACACGCCACTCTTGTCGGATATGAACCGCCTTTTGTCGTCATGGGAGCGACAATTACTGTCCTGATATGACGATTCATTTCATCAGGCGATATGATTAGGCACGGTCTTGTTTTCCTGATCTCGCTGCCCACAGTCGGATCAAGGTTTATCAGATAAACATCGAATCGCCTTGCTACCATTCCCATTCTTCCTCATCCCAGCAGGTCTGATTCATAAGATCATCCGGTAAAATATCGTCTTCATTTGCCCTCATTTTGCAAAAAGCTTCTTCCCATCCCTGCCTCGGATATTTTGCCGGGCGGATGATAATCTGACGATTCCGAACTTCCATTTCAACATCTGTGCCGATGTCGGTTTCTTTCAGGAATATTTTCGGTATCCGTACGCCGTGTGAATTGCCGATTTTTACGATTTGTGTTTTCATAATTACAATGTAATTACATTTCAGTTGCTTTGTCAAGGAGAATCAGTAACTAAGGATTTTCTAAGGATAGAAGGATAAAAGCAATGCTCTCTATTATCCTGATTTTTCAAACATCAACCCTGCGGATCAGATCATTTACGCCGCAATCGCTGTCAATGCTGATGAAAACACGGCTGCCGGATTGCGCTATCGGAATGACCTGACCGCTTTCATCTCTGATTCCACGGATATATTCTCTGACAGCCGCTCCTTTCTGCCTCAGAATTTCAATCGTATCTCCCACCGAAATCTTATTCCGCACCTCAATCACGACATCATCCGCATTTTTTCTGAGTATTTTTCCGGCAAACAGATATTTTGTCGAATAAACGCCCTCTTCATAATTCGGAACAGTCTGCCCGGAATCGCTGAAATAAAACCCTGTGCAGTATTCCCGATAATTAATTTTATCCAATTCATCAAGCCAATCCTGCTTCACCGCGTAAGTTTCGGGATTTTCATAATATGCGTCAATGGCTTCACGGTACGTCTTGACAGTCGCGCCGACATAATTGATGCCTTTCATCCGCCCTTCGATTTTCAGAGACGAAATGCCCGCCTCAATCATCTCAGGAATGTGGGAAATCATACACAAATCTTTGGAATTAAACAGGTATGTGCCGCGCTGATCTTCGGCAATCGGAAAATACTGTCCGGGTCTGGTTTCTTCCACCACCGCATAATTCCACCGGCAGGGATGGCAGCACAAGCCGCGATTGCTGTCCCGGTTCGCCATAAACGCGCTTAACAGACACCTGCCGGAATAGGAAATGCACATCGCGCCATGCACAAAGGATTCAATTTCAACAGCAGCTTTCTGAGCAATATCGCTGAGTTCTTTCAACGA
>Ga0316608_1001272_pt1 | contig 10293 bp, 5 predicted proteins | sample MIS2016152B_MG_FD_207673 | JGI IMG/M metagenome (GOLD analysis project Ga0316608, IMG submission 207673) | Microbial mat bacterial communities from Middle Island sinkhole, Lake Huron, Michigan, United States - MIS.2016.152B | ecosystem: Environmental > Aquatic > Freshwater > Lake > Sediment... | reverse complement strand
GGTCATTGGGCAGGTTGACGATCACTTTGTTGCCGTCTTGGGCTGTGACGAGGGCTTTGCTGCGATCGGAAGTGATATTTATTTTGTCTACTCTCTTGCCTTCGACTTCCTGAATGAATTGACTGTATTTCCAAACTTCCCGGCTTGGGGGCTGTTTGTCAAAAAATGCGGTTGCTAAGGCAATGACTACAATAGCCAGAAGTGCGTACAGGCCTGCGTTTCTCCAGCGTTTATTCACTGAGGTGGATCTCCTAATTTTTAGTCCCTGTGTTTTGGGAATTTTTATTTATGTTCATCAATCTTAACGTAATTGTAACTTGTTTTTGGCTGGGCGGAATCCCGGTAAGGGCGATCGGGCCTCTGAGGTGGTGGAAACCGAACTTCTGATCAGCCCGTGACTAAGCTGTTATCATTACAATATTAAATGATTTTTGTCAATAGTTGGCGATCGCAGCCCACAGGCTTTTCGGCTCGTGGGGGGTGATTTTCAGTTAACCTAGTAGAAACCAAGAAGTGAGCAGCGATGGGAATTACCTACACTACCTTAAAAATTAGAAATCCTTTGAGTGACAGCGAGATAGTGGAATTGGAGGCAAAAGTTGATACAGGAGCGACTATGCTAGTTTTGCCAGAATCAATTGCAGTGCAGTTGAATTTTCCCAAGATTAGGAAGCAGATAGTTAAGTATGCTAACGAGGAAACTGCTGAGAGAGACATTGTTTGGGGGGTAGAAGTGGAAGTTTGCCAGAGGAAAGGAGTATTTGAGGCCATCGTCCAACCTGGGAAAAAGTATGCTTTACTCGGTGCTATTGTGATGGAGGCGCTGGATTTGATTGTCGATCCCAGAGGGTTGCAAGTATATCCAAATCCTCGCTCTCCTAGTCTACCTATGGCTGAGATAGAGTAGAGCGTTGAATTTGTCAATTGAACGAGGTCAAGTGATGTTAAAGCTGCTCACTTGCGATCGGATCTCCCAATCAAAAGTGCTTTCTATGTAAGATAATTCTGTGTATGCCCAAAGACGTTGTATCAAATAGTATGGATTATTCTGGGAACAACCGAAATGGGTGTTCGTCTGATAGCAAACGATCTATATTAGTAGCTTGGTGGTAACAACTAGGATAAAATCTTCAGTGTATGACTTAGCGCTAAGGCAGGGGCGGGGTGTAGGGTGATGGGCCGAAACTTCCTTTAGACAATACTAACTATCGTCAGCATCCAGACTTAAATTCTTTCAAACCAATCACCTTTGACCTATGGCAGAAACACTTGGCTCTCTCTGTGATAAATTGACAATTGTCAAATTGAAACAGTGGCATTCCGAAGACGACAGACTCAAGAGCCTTGCTGTTCAAGAGAAACAGCTTCAGGAGGAAATCAACGAATTTATTAGTGCTGCTATAGGTGGGCAAATTCCGACCGATCGCCTGACTTTTGCCCCAAATAAAGTTTATAAAAAAGAAGGCAATTATGTGCCTGATGTCGGTGGCAGCATCGGCGAAATCTTCTCGGAACTAGCCAAAGTTAACTGCAACTTGTGGCACGAACAAGAAAAAGTGTATGAATTTGAAAAAGTAGCTGTAACAGAAAAAGATCAAGTGGTGAAACAGCTAGCCATCTTGAACTTGCAGCGGAATAAGTGCATAGACGGAATAGACAAAAATTTCCAAGCACTTGTAGAAAAGCTCGGCTATCATAAAGAATAAAGATTTTTAGAGGTAAAGCAATGCACTTAGGTCATCGTAAAACTTGTCGGGTATGCGGTTCTTCAGCACTGACTCCAGTCATTAATTTAGGCGAACAGCATTTGCAAGGTTCATTTGTCAAACCAGGCAAAGAAGAACCGCCCCTCCGAAAAATTGCCCTTTCTCTAGTGCGCTGCGATCCCACCAAAGATGAGAAAGCTTGCGGTTTATTGCAAATGGAGCATACCGTGCCGCCGGAAGTTTTATATTCTGCATACTGGTATCGTTCCGGTACGAACCAAACTATGCGAAATCACTTGCAGGAAATTACTGAAGAAGCAGCATCGCTGATTGGAAAAAGTAATGCTCGTGTTTTAGATATTGGCTGTAATGACGGCACTTTACTAAAGTGCTATCCGCAAGACTTTATCAAGTTTGGTGTCGATCCGTCTGACGTCGCTCAAGAAATAACCGGGGACATTACTGCAATTCAAGACATTTTTCCTTCAGAAGAACTCACCAAGGTTTTGCAAGGCGAAAAGTTTGATATTATTACATCGATCGCCATGTTTTATGATCTTGAAGATCCGGTAAGCTTCTGCAAGGAAATCAAAAAAACGCTGGCTCCTGATGGTTTATGGGTCTTTGAAATGTCCTATATGCCATCCATGCTCAAAATGAATTCTTATGACACAATTTGTCACGAACACTTGGAATATTACAGTTTAGCTGTGCTGGAATATATTCTAAAACAAGCTGAATTGAAAATAGTGGATGCCGTACTCAATGACATCAATGGTGGTAGCATTCGCTGTTATGCAACGCATCTTGATAACTTTGCCTTCAAGAAGCAAGAAGCTTTGACACGCATCAAGCTATTACGTCAGGCAGAATTTGACATGGAGCTGGATACCGACAAACCATACAAAAATTTTCAAGACAGGATCAACGTGCATAAAGAGCAGTTAGTTTCGCTGCTAAAAATGCTGAAAAAGGAAGGTAAAAGCATTCACATTTACGGTGCATCGACTAAAGGAAATACAATTTTACAGTGGTGCGGAATTGACAATCGCATTATAGATGTAGCGGCGGAAAGAAACCCAGATAAATATGGCGCTTATACGCTCGGTACTGACATTCCTATTGTCAGCGAAGCCGATTCAAGGGCAATGAAGCCGGATTATTATTTAGTCTTGCCGTGGCATTTTAAGGAAGAATTTCTTAAGCGCGAGCAAGAAACACTGAACAGCGGTGTTGGTCTAATTTTCCCTTTGCCTAACCTGGAAATTATCAAACACTAAGTCAAGACACGAGACAACGCACGACAGGATAAAGCTATGACACATTTCTTCATTCATAACAGTTTTCACAGTGGCGATGTGATTTTGACAAGAGCCGTTATTCAGGCGGTTAGAATTAGTTTTCCTGGTGTGAAAATTACCCTGGAGTGCGAGGAAGTCTCTGCTTATCTTTGGCAGGATTTAGATTTGGCTATCTTGCTCTATCAAGGCTGCGAATACAAAGGCACAGAACCCACGCCAAACTGCCCCGATGATGCCATATTTGTCAATATGTGGTTTGGCGTTTTTGATGATATTTTGAAACTCTACGGTATGACGTATCAAAATAACGTTCATGCCTTTAATCGCCAGATGTATCAGCATAGGCTTAATCATAAATATCTCCTGCCGATACCGATTCACACCCCCATGATCAACTTCTTTGGGCAGACAGAGCAGGAAATAGAAGTTAAAGCAAACAGCATTTTGGTAGAAAATGGGGAAGTTTTCTCGAATCAAAGCTATTTTTATTTAAACGAACACCTAAAGCAAATAGCATCGGATTTTCCTCAACTCAATTTTTACTGTTCAGCTCCACCTAAATCCCAGGCGGCAAATCTTGTAGATTGCAGCGGCATGAATCTGAAACAATTGTCGCAAATGGGAGACAAATGTATTGGTTTGTTGATGAAAGGAAGCGCTGTAAACGCGGCTTGCCAAACGGAGATTAATCGATATAAACCTCGTTGTATTGTTGGCTGGGACTTAGCAGAGAAGCTTTGGGATAATTTGGAAAATCCGGTGGTTTATGCCAAAAATTATGAAGAAGTCAAAAAATGGCTGGGGAAAATTGCGGAAGATATTAGCTTGTCTACAGGAGAAGCTAGAACAGCAAATCTCATTGTTACGAAGGAGTCAAGATTTCAGACAACATCAGCAAGTAAAGATCATGAGAACTTGCAGGATAAAATCTTGATTGTCTCGCACAAGGAAAAACAATGTGGCGTGCAGGAGTACGGTCTGAATATAGCGAAAACGCTCAAAGAATCAACTAAATACTCTTTCGTATATGCGGAATGTTCAAGTTATGAAGAGTTTTTGGATATCGTCAACAAGGTAAAACCATCAGCAATTATTTACAACTATCATCCCTCGACATTACCTTGGGTTAATAAGACCATACTTCAATCTATCAACGTGCCACACATCGGCATTATTCACGAAGTTACGCAGCGAATATCAGATGTCTCAAATAATTCACTTTTTCAGTACCATATAGGCCCCGATCCGACTTTACAGCTTAAGAATCCAATTGTCTTTAAAACGGGAAGAATTATAGTTCCCTACACGAATAATTACAAATTACCAGAGATTCCAACTATTGGTAGTTTTGGATTTGGACTGGAAGGAAAAGGATTTGAGAAAGTCATTGCTACCGTACAGCAAGAGTATGACGAAGCGCTGATTAGGCTGCATATTCCCTTTGCCACTTTTGGCGATGCTGATGGCAGTCAAGCAGTTGCTATAGCACAACGATGTCAGCAGTCGATCGTCAAGCCTGGTATTAAACTTAGTTTAAGTCACGATTTTCTCAGTCAAGAACAATTACTGGATTTTCTGGCGCAAAATACGCTAAACGCATTTTTTTATGACCGACTTAATAATCGTGGAATATCGAGTACGATCGATCATGCGCTTGCTGTCAAGAGACCTATTGCCATCACAAAAAGCAATATGTTCAGACATATTCTTTCGGCAAAGCCTTCAATTTGTATTGAAGATTCCAGCTTGAAACAAATTATTAATAACGGTATTGCACCGCTCGTACCATTTTACAATGAGTGGAGCGAAGCTAATTTCATTTTGGATTACGAGCAGATAGTCGATCGAGTATTAGGAAAACCACAGAAGTCTCACAGCAACAAATATTTAGATGTTGGTATTCCAAACGTAACATCATTTAATCGCATCTTGGATGATGCCGCGCGATCGCAATACCAACCTATGATTGATCAATTATTTGCGCTGGTTCCTGAGATGATGGCACGGAAAATACCGGAAGCTAATATTCAGCAAGCCTTTATATTGGATACCGTTCACAAATTTGCCTCCCAATTAGTAAAACCTAAAATTTTATGCGTTGGTAGCCATGAAGATAGTGCTGCTGCTGCTTTAAAGCAACTAGGCTACCGCTTAGAAGAAATTGATCCGGCGATCAACTGCGATCTCAATGTTTATTTCCACAAACCATCTACAATCAAGGGCAGTTATGATATTATTTTTTCAACATCTGTGATCGAGCACGTTCAAAATGATGAACTGTTTATGACGCAAATCGCTGAACTTCTTGCACCTGGAGGTATTGCTATTTTAACGTGCGATTATAATGACCAGTATAAACCGGGCGATCGCATTCCGGGCGTAGACTTTCGTCTTTACACTCAGAAAGACTTCAAGCAACGACTGCTTCCTTTATTGAAAAATTGCGTTCTCCCTGACGTTCCGCAGTGGGATTGTCCGAAACCCGATTTTATCTATGAAGGATGTCGTTATACATTTGCCACCTTTGTTTTTCAGAAAAATAAACTGTGAACGCTCTTATTTTTGGTGCTAACGGACAAGATGGATACTATCTCAATGAATTGTGCAAAGCTAAAGGAATTAAACCTATAGGTTTATCACGTTCTGGAGATTGGATACACGCTGATGTATCTAACTATGAACAAGTTGAACGGTTCATCAAAGAACACAAACCAACTTATGTATTTCATTTAGCTGCTAAATCAACGACGCGACACGACGCGCTGTTTGAAAATCATGCAGCAATTTCGACAGGTACACTAAATATTTTAGAAGCGGTTTACAAGCACAGCGCCAATTCTAAAGTTTTTATTACAGGTAGCGGCGTTCAATTCTATAATGATGGCAATCCTATTTCTGAGGATACTGCTTTTGAAGCAAGTAGTGCTTATGCGATCGCTCGAATCCAATCAGTTTATGCTGCCCGCTATTACAGAAGCCTTGGCATCAACGCTTATGTTGGATATTTATTCCATCATGAAAGCCCTCTCAGAAAGCCAAATCATGTCAGCCAGAAAATTGTACTCGCCGCTAAGCGCATTGTTCAGGGCTCTGAGGAAAAACTGCAAATTGGCGATGTTAATGTAGAGAAAGAATGGACATTTGCGGGTGATGTAGCAGAGGGAATTATGACGCTGGTAGAACAGGAAAATGTTTTTGAAGCTGTCATCGGTTCCGGCAAAACTCATTCTATAAAAGATTGGATAGAAGTCTGCTTTTCGGACCTCGGTTTGGATTGGACGCGCTATGTAGAACAGGTTGAAAACTTTCAGACTGAATATAAGCGATTAGTATCCAATCCGGCGCTAATGCACAGCCTAGATTGGCAACCCAAAATTGACCTGCGGCAACTCGCAGCTATGATGATTGAAACCCGATAAAATGACACTCTAACTTTAGGTATTTGAAGCATGAAAAAATTATCTCAGCCAGCGATTTACCCTTACTCAACTATCCACAAACATTATGGTTTTGCTGTTTTCAAAGTCAAGGAAATTTCGCACTATCTGAAAACAGCCCAAGAGTTGAAAAATAGCGAACCAAACTGCATAATTACATGGTTCACTACTGGGGAAGGTGAGATGTTGCTGCAAAATAATCCTGACATTGACCAAGTTGTGGTGATGGAGGGAAGTGCGAAATTTCTTGAAGCTGAGATACTGCGTTTGCAAACAGAACGTTCTTGGTCAGGTTTTTTCACTGCTGATTTGCCGAAAAATAATTGCGGCAAGCGAATTTTGTTGGGACAACTTGGCTTAAATGGGGATTGTCTTCATGCCACTGTTTTAGCTCGACAAATCAAGCATGATTATCCGAATTGTCATTTGACTTGGGCAATTTCATCAATGTGTCGAAGTATGATTGAAGGTAATCCATTTGTTGATGAAATTTGGGAAGTTCCTGCTAGGAATTGGCAGGAAATTGTGGCTGCTTGGTATGGGCTGGAAAAAGAGGTGCAGGCGCGTCTCAGTCGCGGTGAATTTGATGAAGTATTTTTGACGCAGGTAAGCCCGAACAATTATCAAAATTATGATGGAACCACTAAAGGCTCTCTTTTTCGAGGATATCCAAAGCCGATTACGGTTCCGATTCAGAATATTCTGCGCCTCCGAAATGATGAGATTGAAAGAGTCAGAAATTTTGCTGAACAGCACAATTTGCTGAAACGCAGCCATGTTATTTTATTTGAGTACACGGGCAGTAGCAGTCAGTCTTTTGTTAAGCCAGAATATGCTTTGTCTGTTGCTCAAGGACTGCTGTCTCGCTTACCGGATTGCAGCATAATTCTGTCATCTCACGTTAAAATTACCACAGCAGATACACGAATTATTGATGGTAGTGTGTTGACGCTACGAGAAAATGCGGAATTAACTAAGTATTGCTCTCTTTTAATTGGCTGTTCGAGTGGTGTAACGCAGATAGTATTAACAGACTGGGCCAAACCGTTACCGATGATTCAGTTGTTGCTGACATCTACATCAGTATATGCTTCGATCGCGCACGATCTTGAATATTGGCAACAGTCGTCAGAGCAAGTTTTAGAAATGACGGATTGCCCAATTGAACAGGTAGTTGAATGTGCTTACACTGCTCTGATTCAAGGATTTTCCGAAGCACGACGCCGATTTAATCAACAAATTCCGCTAAATTTTGACTTCTATTTTACCTTGGTTCGTCAGGCTCTATTGCAAAATGGGGATTATCTTAAAGCGGCGCGATCGCTATTATATACCGCAGAGCGATACGGCTGGCATGAACAGCTAAAAACTTTTGTAAAAACTGAGTTAATACCCAAAATAGACTTACCTCAAAGTAGGTTAATTGCTGATGAAAGTTATACGAACTTACTACAAGGGTTGATTTCAGATAAATCGAATTCAAGCAACTTAGCTTCACCACCTAAAAAACAGATTATGAAAGTATTTTCAGAAGTTGAATTTCCGACAATATTGCCTCTTTCAGCAAGCAATGAAAGACCTTTTTGGTCGGTGATGATTCCGACCTATAATCTGAAGGAAAATTATCTCGAACAAACGCTGAAGAGCGTTATCGAACAAGCTCCATTTCTCGAAGAAATGCAGATTGAAGTTGTCAACGATCATCCGAGTCAGTCAGTTCAAGATGAGATAGCAGCAATTATCAAAAAAGTGGGTGGCGATCGCATCAAATTTTATCGGCATTCTGAAACTAATGTCGGTCAAACTGCGATTTTTAATATTTGCATTCAGCAGGCTCGCGGTCAATGGATTCATATTTTACATGATGATGATTTTGTCAAGCCTGGATTTTATAGCAGCCTTCGGAACTCGATAGAAAAACAATTAACAATTGGTGCTGCTTTCTGTCGCTGTCTCCATGTTAATGAAGAAAATGCGCCTTTATGGTTATCACCTTTGGAAAGGGAAACTCCTGGCATTTTAACTGACTGGCTCAAAAAAATTGCCGTGTATTCTTGGATTGCAGCGGCTTCTATGGTAGTGAAGCGCAGGGTGTATGAAGAATTGGGTGGATTTTGTCCGCAGGCTGGTGCTGCTGCTGATTGGGAAATGTGGAAGCGAATTGCGGTGCATTATCCGATGTGGTATGAGCCTCAAATGTTTGCTTGTACGCGGATGAATTCTTCATCATGGACATCTCGCTTGTTTCAATTGGGCGAGAATATTGCAGAGGCTCGAAAGGCGATAGAAATTTCCAAATTGTACCTGCCTAAAACGCTGGCTGAGGAATTGTCTAATCAGTCGAAAGAACATTATGCGATCGAAGCTTTGAAAATGGCGCATTCCATGATTGCTAAAGGAGAGGAAAATTCAGCGATCGCACAAATTCGAGAAGGATTGAAATGCAGCACTTCCTCAAAAGTAATTAGCTTGCTTCCGGCTGTCTTCCTGTCGAGCGAATCTGAGCAACAGCCAACTTCAGAAATTCAAAAGCAAGTGCCAAAAATTATCATTGACGGCGTAATGTTTCAGATTCACAACTCGGGAATTACCCGCGTCTGGCGTTCATTAATTAAAGAATGGGCAAGTCAGAGTTTCAGCCAGCAAATCTTAGTGCTAGATCGCAATGGAACTGCGCCCAAAATTCCTGGTATTAAGTATCGGCAGATGCCCGCTTATGACTATAACAATACTGATGGCGATCGCGAAATGTTGCAGCAAATATGCGATGAAGAAGAAGCTGATTTGTTTATTTCCACTTACTACACCACACCGCGATCGACACCCTCTGTATTCATGGCTTATGACATGATTCCAGAAGTCATGGGAGCCAATCTAGCTAACCAAATGTGGATAGAAAAACATCATGGTATTCGTCATGCTTCTGCATATATAGCCATTTCAGAAAAGACAGCCCGCGATTTAGTAAAATGCTTTCCTGAGATTTCTCCAGAGTCCGTGACAGTAGCTCATTGTGGAATTGACAAAGCATTTTCACCCTTAACATTTGTAGAAGTTAATCAATTTAAAACCAAATACGGCATCTCAAAACCGTACTTTCTGTGGGTTGGCGATCGCGTCGGATTTAACGGTTATAAAAATGCCCTCTTGTTCTTCAAGACATTTTCTCAATTAGACAGTAAACATGACTTTGAAATTGTCTGCGTAGGCGGCAACTCAGTATTAGAAACAGAGTTAAAAGCCTACACTTCTGACATCACCGTTCACCTGCTCAAACTGAGCGACAACGAGTTGCAAAGCGCTTATTCCGGTGCTATAGCATTGGTTCAAACATCAAAATATGAAGGTTTTGGATTGCCAATACTGGAAGCTATCGCCTGCGGATGTCCAGTGATTGCCTGTAAAAATAGCTCAATTCCTGAAGTAGCAGGTCAAGCAGCTTTGTATGTGAAATCAGAGGATGTTGAAGAATTGAAAAAGGCACTAATTGAAGTTCAAAAGCCTGATATTCGCCAATCATTCATTTCTGCGGGTTTGGAACAAGCTAAAAAGTTCTCCTGGTCAAAAATGGCAAAAACAGTTAGTTCCGCTTTGATGCAAGCTTGTGGTAGCCAACAGCAAACACCTGTAGTTTTGCAGCATCCTTCAACTTCTTTGTCAAGCGTCATTGAGCAATATCATAAAAATTCTGCCGAGCCATCAGCACTAGCAAATGCCCGCCAAGCTAGAAAACAAATTGCTGAAATATGGCTCAGTTTACCCTCTGATCAACTAGCAAGTGCCTATGCAGGTGATACAGGAAAACTGCACCAATCACTGATAAATAGCGACATTAAAGATGAATCGCTA
>Ga0316608_1001271_pt1 | contig 10302 bp, 6 predicted proteins | sample MIS2016152B_MG_FD_207673 | JGI IMG/M metagenome (GOLD analysis project Ga0316608, IMG submission 207673) | Microbial mat bacterial communities from Middle Island sinkhole, Lake Huron, Michigan, United States - MIS.2016.152B | ecosystem: Environmental > Aquatic > Freshwater > Lake > Sediment... | reverse complement strand
CTTTTTAAATCCTGCGTTATCGTTTACGTGAGCAACAATCTATCCGGTCGCTGATCCGACGAAACAGGTTAAAATCTGTATTTCAATCCGCCGCGAAATTGTACTTTCTGTATGCTTACTGCCAACGATTGTATATCAGTATTGGTGTTATATCTCTATTAGGTCTAGGGGGCATTTTTTTGGGGATTTTGTAGACAAACTGCTCAATCTGTTGGTATAACTCATTTTTACAGTTGTATTGTTCGTGCAAGATAGTAAACTATTTGAATTGCCAATATTTTCATCCTAAATATCTAAATCATTTAATGATTTTTTTACCATATCGCTCCTTTTAGCTGCAACTTGGGTAACCATGCAAATGGTTATATTCTCTTATACCATCAATATGTTTAATCCCCCTGGAATGTAAGTTTTTAGAAAATATCCATTTAGTACTCACTTTTTTTAAATAAGCGACCATTTTGCCCAAAATCATGGTGTTTCTTATAAGACTACTAGTACTAATTGTTTCGGCCAAATAATAAGTTTCTATATTTCGACAGAATACACCATCAAAAAATACTAGTCAACTTTATGCTTTTTCATCGAACAATCGAATTTAATTTTTATTTAAGCGAAACGCATGTCGCATAATATATTAATTATTAGTTATATAGCTCAGTATTTCAATTCATTTTTTACGGTTTATATTACTGTTATATTCAAAAAATAGCAAATAACAGTAACTGCTATTTTTCTAAAAAACTCACAAATCAATTCCACGGTTTATTCTACACTTGCTCAGTTTAACAACGTTTTGCCCCGATAATCCGAAGGTGAACAGCCATATTCCTTATTAAATAATTCATAAAAATGGGTACGGCTTGCAAAACCGGTTTGGTCGATAATTTCACTTACCGTCATGGTGGTCGATTTAAGAAGGATCGCTGCTTTACTCAAACGGCGCTGGTTAATCAGCCCGTGCGGTGTAGTGCCCAAAAGCGATTTGGTTTTATTGTATAACGATGTTTTACTGATAGCAAGCTTATCGCAAAGTTTCTCCGACGACAGGGTTTCATCGTCAATATTTTCGTCAATATACCCTAGCATTTTATGAAAGAACGGGTCTACAATTTCCTTCACCAGTGTTGGGTTTTCTTCGGGTTTACCGAATCTGCTTTTTATGCTGCTCCATAAATTTAGCAATTTCTCAATGCGTACTTTAAGGTGCTCGGGGTGAAATGGTTTTGGTATGTACGAATCGGCTCCGGCCTTCAGCCCAACAATCCGGTCTTCAATTTCGGCCCGGGCGGTAAGCAAGATAATGGGCAGGTGACTGGTGTCGAAGTTTTCGCGTAACTTAAAGCAGAGTTCTATGCCATCCATTTCGGGCATCATAATGTCCGATACAATCAGGTCGGGCTTGTCGGTTAACACCTTCGAGTATGCCTCCTGCCCGTTTTCGGCAAATAGAATATTATAATCTGTTTTTAAGAAGTCCCGAAGCAATTTCAGAATTTCAGGGTCGTCGTCTACTAATAGGATGGTTGGTTTTCCGACAGATAATTCCTCATTTTCCAGTGGTTTATCGGGCTCCATTTCATCTATAAAGCTAATGTCGTTTAATTCGTCGGCAGGCTCATTCAACGGCTCTATTTTACTCAACAAATGCACATCGGGGAAAATACAGGTGAATTTTGTGCCTTCTCCAAACGTACTTTCAAAGCGAATAGTTCCTTTTAGCAGTTCAACAAGTCCTTTGGTAACAGCTAAACCGAGTCCGGTAGAACGATATCCCGGGAAACTACCTTTTCGTTTTGCGGATGATATGCCAAACGGTTCAAAAATTTTCTGAAAATACTCGGGCTTTATTCCAATGCCGCTATCTTCAATTTCAACAATTAACGACTCATTCTCCCACTGAATAAACGCTTTTACAAATCCTCCCGGTTTGTTGTATTTAATAGCATTCGAAATCAGGTTGGTTACGATACGCTGAAATTTATCGGCATCGGTCTTAAAAACGAGTTCCGTATCTGCTGCAAAAACTTCGTACCCGATATTTTTCTGCTGCGCAAGCAGTTCTAAGTCCGAAACTACTTCCTGTATAAGCTCAACCGGTTTTGTAAGTTGAATATTTAAGGGTTCTTTGCCTTTTTCCAACTTTCGGAATTGCATAATTTCAAGTACAAGTTTCTGAAGTTTAATGCTATTATTAAAAACTTTTAAAAGCCGGGGGTTCTCAAAAGCATTCCGGGTATCTTCGAGCAATGCATGAATATGAGAACTTATAAGGGTAAGCGGCGTTCGGAACTCATGGGCTACGTTTGTAAAAAACTCAATTTTATAGTTCTGCAATTCGGCCTCTTTCTGCTTTTGAAATTCTTTCAGGGCGGTTTCTTTTTTCTTTGCCTCCCGCCTGCGATACGCCCAAAATATATAGTATTGAATTCCTATAAACAGCATAATATAACTTAAAATTGCCCACGATGTTCTCCAGAACGGGGGGCGGATAGTGATCTCAATTTCTTTGATATGCTTGGACCAGGTTCCGTTTTCGTCACTCGAACGTACCTGAAGTTTATATCTTCCCGGCTCCAGGTTCGAGAACTGAATAGGCTGGTTTTGCAAATTAGTAATCCATTCGTTGTCAAAGTTTATCAATCGGTACGAAATCTTGTGGCGTTCCTGTCCCCAAAATGCCAGGGCCGAAACATAAAAGGTGAGCGAGTTTTGATTGTATTTTAGCAATATACTTTTCTGGTGGTTAATTCGACTGGTCAGTACACTTTCATTACCGGGTTCTATAAGTTGGTTTCGGATGTAAAGCTGATTGATGGCGATAGGAGGGAAGTACGACGAGAATTTAATGTCGTCGGTTTGTATGATATCCACTCCCATAGTGCCACCTACGTATAAACTTCCTGAATTTTCATCGAAAAAGGAAGCGCCATCGCTATACTCAAAATTAATCAAGCCATCGTTTGCATTAAAACTCCGAACATTATTCCGCTTAGTATCAAGCAACGAAAGGCCCTGATTGGTGGTAAGCCATAAATTTCCCTTTATGTCGTGCTGTATAGCATGAATGCTGGTATTTGTTATATTCGACTGTGCGTTTAAACGTCCTATAATTACTGAATCGGACGAAATGGGCGACAGGTTGAAAATACCATTGGTGGTACCTACCCAGATTTGTCCGTTAGTGTTACTGAACAGGGAAAGAATGTCGTCATTTCTGATCAGGTTGGGATGAGTGGAGGTGGCGTATTGTGAAATTACCCTTTTGGTAATGGTGTTGTACCGGTAAACGCCCAAGCCTCTGGTTCCTATCCAGATCATGCCGGGTTTTTCTTCAGTAATGGCATAAACAATTTGTTTTTGCTGGCCGGGCAAAGTAATGCTTTTATCGAGTATCAGTTGTTCGTTGCTAACAGGTAAAGGAATCTTTTTCTTGTCGAGTTCAATCATAATAACCCCATAACCACTTGTTCCCAAATATATTCGCTGATCCACGTCTTCCAGAATGCGGTATACCGATGCAAAATTCAAGGGATTGGAGATTTTGAAATCGCGCGGAAAATTTCGGATGGTTTTATAATCCGGAGAAATAATATCGACGCCTTTTCCATCCGTTCCAACCCAAATCGATCCGTCTTTTTGTTCGTGAAACGATAGTACCGAATTATTACTCAACCCATCTTTAACGGAGATTTCGCGAATGTGATTTCCATGAGCATCGAATACGTCAATCCCACCTCCCTTGGTGCCAACAAGAATGTCTTTTTTGCGTGTTACCAGAATGCTTCTTACTATGGGGTAGGCTAACTGTTCCGAAGAAAGACGCTTAAATGGTAATTCGGTTAGCTTTAAAGTATAAACTCCGTTCCCATCGGTACCAATCCATAAAATATCGGGCTCCGATTCATAAATGCTTAATATTCGGGTGGCGATAGGATTTACTGTAAATAACCCTGAAAGCACTTTAAATATTTCAAAAGAATGGGTTTGAATATTAAAACTAAATAATCTTCCCCTTTCTGTTCCAACCCAAAGCCTGTCTTTTATTTTTGAAGGCGAAATGGATGTGATAATATCATCGGGTATAGTGAGCTGCTGAACAGTGTTTGCCTGCAGGTCAATCATCAGGGCTGCCCCGGAACGTTGCGTTATGAGTAAATAGGGATGAGGTGCATTCACTGAAACTGACGAGGTGATGGTGCTTATTTGAGGAAATTGAAGTATGGTAATAAGACGATTCCCTGATATTTTCATTAATTGTCCGTTAGCAGAAATGCAAAATGCCACATTATTAATGATATGAACTCTTCGAATGCTAAGCGAAGCCGACTTAGATGATTTTTTAAAGATTATTTTTTTGAAATTTCCCGAAGTGCTGTCATACTTAAAAAGACCACTCCCAAAAACAGAAACGAGCGTACCATAGTTTTCCGAATGACTTAGGGTGATGTCATTTTCGTAGTTTATCTGTTCCGATTCACGGTTAAAAAAGTTGGTAAACCGGTCGTGAACATTATCATACAGGGCTATCCCCTTGTTGGTGAGCATCCACACCGGTCCTGTAGAAGTAGGATACAGCTCCCGGATAACATGATTATGAATGGAACCGGGGGGTGTACCAGGCAGGTATGTATTGATATTGTTACCATCGTAGCGGTTAAGCCCATTCCATGTCCCAAACCAAATGTACCCTTCTTTATCACAAACAATGGAATTTACGGCACTGTTTGACAAGCCCTCGCGCCGCGAAATGGAATGAACGTTTGTCTTGTAATCCGCTTTTAAAGGGAAGGTTAATAAGAATAAGAAGAGTATTGTGGAGTGTATTCGGAACATTATGGGCTAAATATCTATATAGTAAAAGTAGGATAAATTGATGGATATTTCGAATGATGAGCAAAAGACGACATATTGAATGAGAGTTGTTAGAGGATGGATATTCGGGAATCGGTTATTAGGAGGGTATGCAAAAAGTAGGATAAGGTTTCGAGTTCAGTCTGACCATGGAAGGGCAGTTAATTGTCACATTGAGCGGAGTCGAAATGCGATAATTAACTGCCTTTTTAAACAGCCTCTTTGTTGGAATGATTACCTTTCTTAATCCATTAATGAAATAGAAACAGGAATAAGGCGTCTGTTTATCAAAATTTGAGTCTGCTCTGAAAAGTAATATACCGCCTACAACAAGATCTGCAAAAGGGGATTAGCGGTTTTTCATAAATGATGTTTTTAGAGATAGTTTATTTAACCACAGAACTGACCTATTAAGGTTGATTTTGCATTTTTTTATGTATAAATTTATTGAATATCAATACGTAACTATTATTACATGACGGTTATGCCCAAATAGGGGTCTTAAAGATACTTTGATTTTCCGAAGATTTTACAGGAGGGTTGTGGGTAAACTATCTGAAAATCATTGAGTTTCGACTTTCCGGAGTGAACTATATATTTAAAGCCTCAAATAGATTAATAATTTAATTGAGTCAATACTATTCTGAACAGCATTTCGCTAACTTTGTAATCTTTGATTAGTTATGAATAATGATACATGTAATACAATGAAACACGAAGATTTTGAAGTGAAAGTCTTGGGTAAGGGAACTGTTAAATCGCCTTTTAAACAATCGTTTAGAGACAATGGATTAGTATATGAGTTTGTAAAAGATACTGACAGGATATTGTACGATACCTCGCTGGAGAATTTTTTGTGCTGCCAGAAATCAGGAGATAAACCAGTTTCTTTTGAAAAAGCTGGCCCCCGGGAATTTCTGTTTTTTGAACCCGCCAAGACAAAAGTTGCGATTGTTACTTGTGGAGGGCTCTGTCCGGGGCTAAATAATGTGATCCGAAGCATTGTAAACCATTTATACTATCGTTATAGCGTAAATCGAATTATTGGCATTCAATACGGCTACGAGGGATTTATACCCAAATACAATCACCCTGTTATTGACCTTACGCCCGAAATGGTTGATGCCATTCACCTTACAGGGGGAACAATTTTAGGCTCTTCTCGTGGAAACCAGGATATAGGTCAGATTGTAGATACCCTTGAAATTTTAAATGTAAATATTCTGTTCTGTATTGGGGGAGATGGAACCTTACGAGGTGCCAATGCTATTCACGAAGAAATTACCCGACGGAACCTTAAAATTTCTATTGCCGGAATACCCAAAACTATTGATAATGATATAAACCTGATAGAAAAATCGTTTGGTTTTGAAACCGCATTTTCCATTGCGAACGATATTATCCGTTCGGCACACAACGAGGCTATTGGCGCTTATAACGGTATTTCCCTGCTGAAATTAATGGGCCGCGAATCGGGATTTATTGCTGCCCATGCAGCCTTGTCGATTCAGGAAGTAAACTTTGTGCTTATTCCCGAAATGTCTTTCGACCTATACGGTTCCCAGGGGTTTTTAAAAGTACTCCGTAAACGACTCGAAGCACGGCATCATGCTCTGGTGGTGGTTGCAGAAGGAGCCGGTCAGGATTTCTTCGAAAACGAAGCAAAAGAGATTGATGCCTCCGGAAATGTTAAAAATAAGGACATTGGGTTGTATTTAAAGGAAAAAATTTCGGAAGAATTTAAATCCAAAGCATTCCCGTTTTCGCTGCGCTATATCGATCCAAGTTACATTATTCGGAGCGCTCCGGCTAATGCGAACGACAGTAAGTTCTGTAGCCTGCTGGCTCAAAATGCCGTTCATGCTGCTATGGCAGGTAAAACCGATTTCGTAATTGGGAACTGGAACAACCAGTTCACCCTGCTACCCATTCCGGTTGCAGTAACAAAACGTAAAAAGATAGATGTAGAAGGCGAATTATGGTGGAATGTATTGGAAGCCACCGGTCAGCCCATTGTGATGAAGAATTAAAAATAATGCAGGCGCGGATTTGAAATCCGTGCCCTACATAAAACATTTGCAATGATATGACTCATTTGGTCTTACTTAAAATAGACCCTATTAGTGAGGAAATACTAATTTGTAAAACTTGCGATCTCATCTGGAAAATATGAGCAAAACAGATTACAACTCACAGGCTGAACTTATAACAAAAATTATAGACATAGCTATTAAATGTTTCAAAAACCAACCTCCCAAAGAATTTGAGGAAAACCATATCAAACAGTTTATTAACACGTATATCCACTATAAAAATAAGATAAATAACCCTGAGCCTGGGTTCAAAAACAAACAAAGCTTAGCACAAGCAAAATATGATGTTTTAATTTATTTCCAAGAGGGGACAGGAGATGCTGTAGATTCATTTTGGAATGAAGTAAATGCTCAGAAACTTGATATAAAAAGATCTAATAATTTTGAAAAAATATTAAAAAAAGGAAAAATTAAAAATCACATTGAATATGATCAAATCATTGATTTATTTGGTCCATGTTTACAAAGTGGAATTCTTTCTGATGAAGACATAAATAAAATCAACATGATGATTTCAAATTTTGAAAGCAAGAAATAGCAAAATGTCTAAACTGGCGCGGACCTACAGTCACAGCCCCCGCTCAGCGGATATCTCCGGCTTCGCTGATTAAAATGGCTGTCTACTCGTTATTGATAGGTGTTAGGGTAAAATTTGATTCAACTAACCGAAAATTAACCAGCAGATAATGGTCTACATATAGGCAAACGAGTTCGCCGCATGCTAAGGCATCATTTTCTTTTCGGATCGAAAGCAGCCGTTTCAAGCGGTCAAACAGGTCTTTTTCGGCAAGTAATGTATGCCTGACATCAATCCCATGAATTTTATCCCATTCAAAGTCGCGACGGTCATCCGGATCGGACCGGCCTTTCATACCAAATTCGGTTCCATAAATAAACCTGAGGGATGCCCCTGTTGGTAAACAGAAAACACAGGGCTAACTTAACAACTTTAAAAGCATTGTTTTTACTTATGCTTTTGTCTTGGTTAACACCAGCGAGTTGATAAACGGGACTAAGCATTTATCTTTCCATACTTATAGATTCTGCTGCCAGTTTCGTCGATTAGTTTTGGTATTTTTTTAAATATCAGGTAGCTTTTGTCATTTTAATTAAATTATTGCGCTATGAAAAAAAATATACTCTCATGGATACTGCTTCAACTGGTATCTTTCAGTATGGTATGCTTTGCTCAGGTTAAACCGGCAAAAATTGTTACCACCCCAATTACAACAAATATCTATAGTTTTTTTCTAAATGATTTTGTGAATGTTATTGCCTTTGTAGGTACTGAAGGGGTTTTACTGATCGATACCGGTTTTGACAATACTCCTGCAATTTCAGGCTTTTCTAATTCGGCCGAAGCTATAAAAGAGGAGCTGAAAAAGCTTGGGTACAGCAACATAAAATTTGTAATTAATACTCACTACAATTTCGACCACACTTTTGGAAATACGCTTTTGGGTGAAAAAGCAACTATCATAGCACATCATTTATGCCGGGAGCAGTTGGCAAGGGAAGCTCAATTTCCTAAAACAGGTCTCCCGCAAGTTACCTTTCGCGACTCAATAAATTTGTATTTTAACGGCGAAGAGATTTCACTTTATTATATGCCTGGCCATACTAAATCCGATATAATAGTATGGTTTAAAAATTCGAAGGTCATTTGCCTGGGCGATTTGGTTATTTCCGATTCTTTTACTTCCATTCAGTTCGATGGGAACGCAAATAGGCTCGGCAAAAGCCTTCAGGCTATCTATGAAAAATTCCCCGATGATATTACCTTTCTTCCGGCGCATGGGCGAAAGCTGAATCGAAGCGAACTTAAAGCAAATGCCGATATGGTTTTGGAAACTACTGCTATAATTACAAAAGCAATTCAGGAGAAAATGAGCCTATTGACAATGAAAAGGCTGAATATATTAAACGATTACGAAAAGTGGAATGGACAGCTTTTTAAGCAATTAACTGCCGACCGATGGATTGACTATGTGTATTTTAGTATTCACGGAAGCGAAGTATTTTCTGTGGCCACAAAATTAGGGGAGATTATTGATAAATCAGGACTCGATGCAGGGCTTGCCGAATGCAAGGAATTATATACTGAAAATGGGGATGGTTATTACTTTTCGGAATTTGAATTCAATAATTTGGGATATAAACTGCTAGGCGAGTCCAAAGTAAAAGAAGCCATTGAGATTTTTAAGTTTAATACAGTAATGTATCCAACCTCATGGAATGTATATGATAGCCTGGGGGAAGGTTATTGGAACTTAAAGGACAAAAAACACACTGTCGCTAACTATGAGCAATCACTAAAACTAAATCCCGCCAATACCAATGCTAGTAAAATGCTGGATAAAATTCGAAATGCTAAATAGTGTCGGCAAGAAAACGCCAATTTCTTCGTTACGCTCAGCAGAAAAATACTCATTTACGAAAGTAAACTCCGCTTTTTCTGCCTTCGCAAGCCTTGAACTTGGCGTTTTCTTATCCAATACGGTGTTTTCTTGAAAGTACTAAATAATATTAAATATTGTTAAAATACAGGTAGTTATAAAAATTTGTGTATTTAAAAAGTTTATTTTTATGATCAACTTAAACTAACAACCATGAAGAATCTGGCTACCCGTTTATTTTTTGCTCTTGCATTAATTGTAATATGCAATAGTATCAACTCTCAAGTTGGAGATAAATTTTTAATTGTCCTCGACATCCAGCAGAGTTCTTATCCAGACGGTGATTTAGACAGCGAATCGCCCGATCTTATTCAAGCTATTAATAATGTAATCGAAAAATCAAATCCCGATAAAGTCATATATGTAAAATCGGTTACACGAGCGCTTACAATCTCGTTCAAAGGTATTAAAGTTGATACCCTTGCAAACGCCGATTTTGACAGCAGATTGAAAATAGTAAGCAACAATATTTTTACAAAGGGCGTAGATGATGCCTTCGCTGATAAAAGATTATTGAGCTATTTACAGGATAAACAGGCAAAGGAGGTTGTTGTGATTGGGCTTTTAGTTGAGCGATGTGTTTCTGCAACCACTCTTGGAGGCATTAAAAGAGGATATTCCATGTTTATCATTCCCGATGCTATAAAAGGACTATCGCCTGAATCTAAAATTAAAACCATCGAAAAGTTATCAAAAAAAGGCGCCGTACAATTGGCTTTGAAATAAATTGGAATTAGTCCTGTTTTTTGAAAGATCCTTTTCAATTTACTATTTAATTCTACTTCTATGTTGTAATCCAAATTTTCGGAGCATTATTTTTAAGTATTTCAAAATAATCTCATATTTTTATCATTGTAAAGCCTAAGAGGAAACAGGCTCTGCTGGGGAGCAACCTGTTA